>Ga0208357_1000347_pt1 | contig 37586 bp, 40 predicted proteins | sample NGESurdeep092012_6_FD_184487 | JGI IMG/M metagenome (GOLD analysis project Ga0208357, IMG submission 184487) | Arctic peat soil microbial communities from Barrow, Alaska - NGEE Surface sample F52-2 deep-092012 (SPAdes) | ecosystem: Environmental > Terrestrial > Soil > Wetlands > Peat ...
CTCGGCTCGATGTTGGAGCGGCTGCCGGTCAGCATTAGCCCATCGAGCCGCGCCACGATGTCGGCGGCATCGAGATGATCGGCGATCGCCGGGATCGGCAAGGGAACGCCGCCGGCGGCATCGGCGATCGCGGTGATGTATTTATCGGCGACCCAGTGGACCGGCCGGTCGTTGATGGAACCGGTGCAGCACGGCACACCGATCAACGGGCGACATTGCATGATTCAAACCTCGTCAAACAACGAGGGCCATGCAAGCGCCATTCCGCCGCATGAAGCCGAATTAATCCGTAAATTTAATCAGTGCGGGATATGGCCGATGCTGGTGCGCGGATCGATCCATTCGAACATGCGCGCCTCGATCGGCATGCCGAAGCGCGGATCGGTCAGCGTCACCGTCACCGGCCGGTTCTGTGCGTCGATAATGGTCCATTGCCGCAATTCCAACGGCTGGTCCGCAAGGGTCAGCGTGACGCTGCCGAGATCGGCATGCGCGCTCTCCACCATGGTGACCTGAAGCACGCCGGGCTTGCGCTCGAAATGGGTGATGGTGACATCGCCGCTGGCCTTGATGTCGGGGCGCAGCAGGAACCAGGCGGGCGTGTCCTCGACCCGGGTCTCCGACAATTGCCGCAGCTTGCTGTCCCAATAATAGATGCCGCGGCCATCGGCGATGATCATCACCGGCATCGGCGGATCGTATTCAAGCCGCAGTTTGCCCGGCCGCTCGACATAGAGCAGGCCGGTCGAATCGCTGCCATCGGCGGCGATCTGCTGGAAATGCGATTCGAGCGTGTGGATGTTGTTGAGATAGGCGACGACGCGGCCGACATCGGCGCGATCCTGCTCGCCCAGCGCCGCCGCCACCGGCGCCGCCGCGCGGGCGGCACGGGGCAGGATGGCCGCGGCGCCGATGAGGGCGCCGCCCAGGATGATGTGCCGTCGGCTGGGAAATTCTCTCATGGCATGAATATGGGGCGGCGCGCGCCGATCAGTAGGGTGTGCCGTCTTTGCGCACGAAGCGCATTTTCCCGTCGATCACGGTCATGTCGAGATCGTCGTCGGGATAAATGACGCCGTCGCCCGGCGTCCGGTCGCCGATTTCGAGATAGAGCACGTCCCGGTCGCCGCGATTGACGAGATGATGGGCATCGCCGGAGCCGGCCCGGAAGCCGGCGCAGTCGCCCGGCCGCATCGCGGTCTCGCCGGCATCGGTGATCAGCGCCGGCTCTCCCTCGATGATGTAGATCAGTTCGTCCTGCTTGGCGTGACTGTGGCGCAGGGCGGAGACCGCGCCCGGCGCCAGCCGGGTCAGGTTGACGCCGAAATTCTTGAGGCCGAACGCCTCCCCCAGCCGGCGTTTGTCGCGCCCGGCGACGCGCGCGGCGAACGGGGCTGGATAGTTGGTCTTGATCGCCTGCGGCGGCACGGTGGCGGCGGCGAGGACGGTCGGATATTTCGTCTCGGACATGCCTCACCCTTTTTCCAGCGCCGCGCGGATGCGATTGCGCAGCGGCGTATGTTGCGTTGCAACATAATCCAAGGGCACGTCACGCCATTTGTCAACGGGATAGGTCCAGACCGGCTGGGTGATGCGGTCCGTTGGCTCCCCCGCATAACGCGGCACGATATGCGCGTGCAGCACCGGCGCGGTATTGCCATAGATCGCGTAATTGATCCGGCGTGGCTGGCAGATTTCGGTCACGACCCGGCCGAGCCGCGCCATGTCGCCGAGGAAATCGCGCGCCGTTGCATCGGGCAAATCCTCCAGCCGCCCGACCGACGGGTGGGCGAACAGCACGCACCAGCCCGGCAGGAATTGCGCGTCGTGGAGAAACACCAGCCCGCTCGCCAAGCGGGCCACGAACATCGGGTTCTCGCCGCGCAGGGCGGCGCCGATCCGGTCGGATTGCCAGGCGGAATTATCAGTCATATGAGTTATCAGTCGTCAGTTATCAGTCGTCAGTGTCGTCGCGATCACTGAAAACTGACAACTGAAAACTGAAAACTTCACGCATCGATATCGCGCGCCAGCACTTCGCGCTTGCCGACATGGTTGGGGGCGGAGATTACGCCTTCTTTTTCCATGCGCTCGATCAGCCGCGCGGCCTTGTTGTAGCCGATTTCGAAGCGGCGCTGGAGATAGGAGGTGGTCGCCTTGCGCTCGCGGCACACCAGCGCCACCGCCTGGTCGTAGAGATCGCCGCCGCCGCCATCCTCGCCCATCGCCACGATCGCGCCATCCTCGGATTCCTCATCCTCGGTGATGTCGTCGATATAGGCCGGCGGCGGGCCGTTTTCCTTGAGATAGCGCACCACGTCCTCGACCTCCTTGTCGGAGACGAAGGGGCCATGGACGCGGGTGATGCGCCCGCCGCCGGCCATGTACAGCAGGTCGCCGCGGCCCAGCAGCTGCTCGGCCCCGGACTCACCGAGAATCGTGCGGCTGTCGATCTTGGAGGTGACTTGAAAGCTGATGCGGGTCGGGAAATTGGCCTTGATGGTGCCGGTGATGACATCGACCGACGGGCGCTGGGTCGCCATCACGATGTGAATGCCGGCGGCGCGCGCCATCTGCGCCAGGCGCTGGACCGCCGCCTCGATATCCTTGCCGGCGACCAGCATCAGATCGGCCATCTCGTCGACCACCACCACGATCAGCGGCAGCGGCTCGGTGTTGAGCGGCTCTTCCTCGAATTGCGGGGCGCCGGTCTCGGGATCGAACCCGGTCTGCACCCGGCGGGTCAGCACTTCGCCGCGCGCCTTGGCTTCCTTCAGACGCTGGTTATAGCCGTCGAGATTGCGCACGCCGAGCTTGGTCATGACGCGATAGCGCCCTTCCATCTCGCGCACCGTCCATTTCAGCGCCACCACCGCTTTCTTCGCCTCGGTGACGACCGGGCACAAGAGATGCGGAATGCCCTCATACATCGACAATTCCAACATCTTCGGGTCGATCATGATGAAGCGGCATTTGTCGGGCGGCAGACGGTAAAGCAGCGACAGGATCATGGTGTTGATGCCGACCGACTTGCCGGAGCCGGTGGTGCCCGCGATCAAGAGATGCGGCATGTGGGCGAGATCGGCCGTCACCGGCGCGCCGCCGATATCCTTGCCCAGCACCAACGCGAGGCGCGCGTTGCTGCGCTGATAGGTGTCGGAGGCGAGCAGTTCGCGCAGATAGACCGTCTCGGCCTTGGCGTTCGGCAGCTCGATGCCGATGACATTGCGGCCGGGGATCACCGCGACGCGGGCGGAGATCGCGCTCATCGAGCGGGCGATATCGTCGGCGAGGCCGATGATGCGCGACGCCTTGATGCCAGGCGCCGGCTCCAGCTCATAGAGCGTCACGACGGGGCCGGGCCGCACCTTGTGGATTTCGCCGCGCACGCCGAAATCCTCGAGCACGCCTTCAAGGAGCCGCGCATTCTGCTGCAGCGCCTCGTTGCTGACCGTGGTGCCGCGCTGGGGCGGCGCCTCCGTCAGGAGATCGAGCGGCGGCAATTCGAATTCCGACGAACCGAGATCGAGCGTGGTCTGGCGCGAGGCGTCCGGGCGTTTGGCGGGCGCCTTGGGCTGCGCGATGTCGGCGGGCTTGCGCTGCGGGCGGGTCGGGCCGGGCAGGCGGGGGCTGACGCTATCGCCCTCGCTGTCGCGCGGCGGGGCATTGCCGCCGGCGATCACCGGGTCGAGCCGCTCGCGCTCCGGGGCTTCGGCGGCGCGTGCCGGCAGCCGCGCCAGCAGGTTGGCGAGCCAGGGTTTGCGCTCGCGCGGCGGCCGAGGGGTGGGCGGCGGCGCGGTCGGCACGAATTCTTCCGCCGCCGCTTCCTCCTCCTCGAGGCCGCGATCGGAGGTAAAGCCCGAAACATAGAGCAGCAGCAATCCCGCCAGCACCGCCGCCGCCATCGCCGATACCGGCGCCGCCGCGCCGAAGGGATCGAGATAATGCCGGGCGATGCCGCCGATGAAGCCCCCAAAGCCGACATTGGCCGGCCAGACCGGGGGTGGCGGCACGATCGCCAGCGCCAGCGCCGCCGCCGCCAGGATCGACGGCATCAGCAGGACGCGCAGCCAGAAGCGGCGTAGCCAGCGCCCCGCCAACAGTCGCACCGACCAGTCCAGCGACACGATCGGCAGCAGCAGGGCGGCGGCGCCGAACGCCTGCACCAGCATGTCGGCCAGCTCGGCGCCGGTCTTGCCGAGAAGATTGGTCGGCAGCGCGTCGATGGCATGATCCCACGAGGGATCATTGTGATTATACGTCGCGAGCAGCGCCGCGAGCAGGAAGGTCGCGACCAGGAAGACGAAGCCGATGAACGCGACCACCGAGCGCAGATAGGCCGGCGACGGCCACCCCGCCTCCCGCTCCCGCATGCTGTCGACGATGCTGGCCATCGCCGCGCCCCTCACAGGACCCGCAGCAGCCGGCGCATGCCGGCGGCGACGGTCTCTTCGTCATGGACGATGGCGAGGCGGATGTAATTCTGGCCCGGATTGATGCCCGCAGCGTTGGCGCGGCCGATATAGGGGCCAGGCAGCGAGCGCACGCCCGCCTCGCGCCACAGTTTCAGCGCGGCCGCCTCGCCATCGCCGACATCGAGCCACAGGAAGAAGCCGCCGGCCGGCCGGTAGAAGCCGAAGCGGCCGCCGAGGATTTCCTCGCAGACATCGAATTTGCGGCGATAGCGCGCCCGGTTCTCCTCGACATGGGCCTCGTCCCGCCACAGCGCCACCGCCGCCTCCTGCAGCGGCAGCGAGATCTGCGCGCCGCCATAGGAGCGCAGCGCCCCGAACCGCGCCAGCAACGCGGCGTCGCCGGCGATGAAGCCGATCCGCAGCCCGGCCGCGTTCGACCGCTTCGACAGCGAATGGAACACCACGACATTGCTCAGATCGCCGCCCAGCGCGGCACACGCCTCAAGTCCGCCGACCGGCGGCTCCCGATCATAGATTTCGGAATAGCATTCATCGATCGCCAAGACGAAATCATACCGGCGCGCTAATCCGATCAGCTTCTTGAGATAGGCGAGATCGGCGCACGCGCCTTGCGGATTGGCCGGGCTGCACAGATAGAACAGCGCGGTCCGCGCCAGCACCTCCTCCGGGATCGCGTCGAGATCGGGCAGAAAGCCGGTCGCGGCGGTGGCGTCGAGCGGCATGGTCTCGGCCCCCGCCATGTGCGCGCCGCCGCTATAGACGAGGTAATAAGGGTTGGGCATCAGCGCGATCGGGCGCTGGCCCGCCTTGCTGTCCGGGATCACCAGGGCGGCGAGCATGTACAGCCCCTCCTTGGTGCCGGCCAGCGCCATGATGTGGCGCTCCGGATCGATCATCCCGACGGGCAGGCGATAGCGCCGGGTCAGCCAGGCCGCGACCGTGCCGCGCAAGGCGGGCGTGCCGGCCATCGCCGGATAGCGGTGCCACAGATGGGCGTTGTCGGTGATCACGCGGGCCATGAAGGCCGGCGGCTCGTGCTGCGGCTCGCCGACCGACATCGCGATCGGCGCCTCGTTGGCGCGCGGATTGACGCTGCCCAACAAATTGTTGAGCCGCGTGAAGGGGTACTCCTCCAGGGATTGAAAGCGCGGATTAAGAGGCACGTCTAATTCCCGGACATACCAATGAAAAAAGCGACCGCCCAGTATAGACCAGCGGCTTCCGGTAGCCAAGCGGGAACGAGCGGGCGGCGCGGGGCCGGTCAGATTTCCGTGATTTTGTCCGGGGCGGCGGCGATGCCGCCGGCTGGGGGTGGAAAATGCCGCTCCAGAATCAGGGTGCAGGCGGCGATGGCACCGGTCAGGGCGGCGGCGACCCGGCCGGCCGCGATCTCGGCGACGAAATCGGCCACGATCTTATCCCAGGCGGCCTGATCGACATGCTGGTCGATGCCGCGATCGGCCAGGATTTCGACATGGCGCTCGGTGATCGCGACGAACAGCAACAAGCCAACATCGCCCGGCGTCCGGTCATGGACCAGGGCGGCGAATTCAAGCCGCGCCAGCTTTTGCGCCTGTGCCTTCTTGACCCGGGCGGGCACCAGGCGATAGCGCAGCGGCGTCAGATGCAGCACCAGGTCGGCGACGATGAACAGCACCGCCTGCAGGCCGACAATCGACCAGGTATCGAGGTCGGGGCATGCCAGCGCCACCAGATCGCCGATGATCAGTGCCGCCACCGCCGCATAGAGGATCGGATAAGTCGCGTAATCGTCGCTGGCATGCGCGATCACGGTGGCGAAGCGCGCGGTGGTGCGCTGTTCGGCGGCCGCGACCGCGGCCTCGACGGTGGCGCGCTCGGCCGGGGAAAGGCTCATCATCGCGCTCACCAGCTTCCCGAGGCGCCGCCGCCCCCGAAGGAGCCGCCGCCGCCGCTGAACCCGCCGCCGCCAAAGCCGCCGCCGCCCGAGCGAAAGCCGCCACCGCTGTTCAAGCCCATCATCGAGCCGAGCATGAACATGCCCAGGCCGGAGCCGGAGCCGGGCTGGCCTCGGTGGCGGGCCGCCCGCCAGATAAAGACAATCATCATGAGGAAGAACAAAAGGAACGGGATGAGGCCCAGGAGGCTACCGCTCGATTGATGTTGGTGCGGCGGCGGCAGCGGGATCGTGGCACCCGCGCCGCTCCAGCCCAGGGTGCGCAGGATCGCGGCGGTGCCCGCCTCGATTCCGGCCTGGAATTTGCCCGCTTTGAACGACGGCAGGACGTTCTGTTCGATGATCTGGCGGCTGGTGGCGTCGGTCAGCTCGCCTTCGAGGCCATAGCCAACCTCGATCCGCACCTTGTGCTCGGTCGGCGCCACCAGCAGGATCGCGCCGGTATTCTTGTCCTTTTGCCCGATGCCCCAGGAGCGGCCGAGCTGATAGCCATAATCCTCGACCGGCAGGCCCTCGAGGCTCCTCACCGTGACCACCACGACTTGGCGCTTGGTCGCGGTTTCGAATTGCGCGAGCCAGCCGGTGATCTTGGTGCGCGACGCCGGCGACAGCAGGCCGGCCTGGTCCACCACCCGGCCGGTCAGCGCCGGAAAGTGCGGCGCGGCCGCGATGGCGGGAAAGGCGATCAGCGCCGCGAGCGCGATCACCCAGCTTAAGTAAATTCGCCTTGGCCCGCGCAGGCGGGCCATCCACGAATTTTTTCGCCCGCGCAGGCGGGCCATCCACGAATTTTTTTGTTCGATGGACATCGATCCCGGTCCCTAGAACTTGACCTTGGGCGTTTCCTGTTCGGCGGCGGTGACGGTGAAGGTCTCTTTGACCTTGGCGTCGGGGTAAAACAGCGAGGCGTACCAGCGGCCGGGAATGGTGCGCAGCTCGGTGTTATAGGCTTGCACGGCCGCGATATAGTCGCGCCGCGCCACCGCGATGCGGTTCTCGGTGCCTTCGAGCTGCGATTGCAGCGCCAGGAAATTCTGGTTCGATTTCAAATCGGGATATTTCTCGACCGTGACGAGAAGGCGGCTCAGTGCGCCGGTCAATTGCCCCTGGGCGGCCTGGAATTGCTGAAATGCTTGCGGGTTCGACAGGATATTGTCGGGTAGCTTCATCTGCGACGCCTTGGCGCGCGCCTCGACCACTTGGGTCAGCACGGTCTTTTCCTGCGCGGCGAAGCCCTTCACCGTCTCGACCAAGTTGGGCACCAGGTCGGCGCGGCGCTTATATTGGTTCAGCACCTCGCTCCACGACGCCTTTACCTGCTCGTCGAGGCGCGGAATGTTGTTGTAGCCGCAGCCCGAGAGGCCGACGCCGATAAAGACCAGCAGCAAGAATTGCGTGCCGCGAAGCCGCCACGACCCGATCATTGCCCCCTCCGACGCCGAACATCCACGCCACCTCCATACTCCCGGGCGCGCGGGGCGGCAATGGCGCGCGTGCTACTTGCCCGCGGCCGGCACGGTCGAAGTGCGGAAGCGCAGCAGCACCTCGCGGTCGCGCTCCTGGCGCGCGACGCTGGCGCGGACGCGCAGCAGATCGCGGCGGGCGACCAGCCCGACCATCTTATTGTCGCCGCGGCGTAGGATCGGGACGCGGCTGACATCGTCGGCGGCCATGCGGTCGGCGAGGCGGCCGACCAGCTCGTCCTCATAGCCCACCGCCAGATACTGATCCGCCACCAGATCGCCCAACGTCTGGCCCGACGGCCAGCCGGCCACGGTCCAGCGCAGCGCGTCGGCGCGCGCCGCCATGCCGACGAGGCGGCCATTATCGTCGATCACCGGATAGCTCTTATGCCGCTGCGGCACGTCGGGCGCGGAGAAGAACGCGACGGCATCGCCGACCGACATGTCGGCGGTGAGGGTGTCCACGGGCTTCGCCATGATCTCGCCGACGCGCATGGTCTCGAACGGATCGACGATATATTCGCGCAGGACATGGTGGCCGCGCCGCGCCACCTTCTCGGTCAGGATCGACCGGCGCAGCAGCAGCACGGTGGTGCCGTGTGCCGCGACGCAGGCGACCGTCAGCGGCAACAGGGCACCGAGATTGTGGGTCAGCTCGATGGCGAACACGATGGCGGTCAGCGGCGAGCGCATGGTGCCGCCCATCATCGCCGCCATGCCGATCAGCGCCCACAGGCCGGGCGCACCGACCGGCATCACGCCGCCGAACAACGCGCCGAGCGCGCCGCCCATGATCAGCAGCGGCGCCAGCACGCCGCCCGAGGTGCCGGAGCCGAGCGCGATCGACCAGATCACCGCCTTCACCACCAGCAGCAGCAGCACCGCCTTGACGATCAGATGGCCCTGCAGCAGCGCGCCGATATTGTCATAGCCGACGCCCAGCGCGTGCGGATCGATGAGGCCGCCAAGGCCGATGGCGACGCCGCCCAGCACCGGCCACCACATCCAATGCAGCGGCAGGCGCTGAAACAAATCCTCGCAGGCATAGACCATCTGGGTCAGCAGGCCCGACGCCAGCCCGGCCAGAATGCCGAGGAGGGCCGCCAGCAATAGGCCGAAGGAGGGCAGCAGCGCGCTGGTCGCCATCGGAAACAGCGCACCGCCCGACAGCAGCACCGGCCGCCAGGCGGCGGCCACCACCGCGGCGATCGCCACCGGGACGAAGCTGCGCGGCTTCCATTCGAACAGCAGCAGCTCCACCGCCAGCAGCATGCCGGCGACCGGCGTGCCGAAGGTCGCCGCCATGCCGGCGGCGGCGCCCGCGACCAGCATGGTCTTGCGCTCGGCATTCGACAGGCGGAACAATTGGCCGAACAGCGAGCCGAAGGCGCCGCCGGTCATGATGATCGGCCCCTCGGCGCCGAACGGGCCGCCGGTGCCGATGGAGATCGCGGATGACAGCGGCTTCAGGATCGCGACCTTGGGCTGGATCTTGCTGCGGCCGATCAGGATGGCTTCCATCGCCTCGGGAATGCCGTGGCCGCGAATCTTCTCCGAGCCATAACGGGCCATCAGCCCGACCAGCAGGCAGCCGGCGACCGGGATCAGCGCGGCGTACCAGCCCAGATGATTGCCGACGATGGACACCGGCGCGAAGCTGACATGCCCGTAATAGGCGATATCGGTGGCCAGCCAGATGAGATGCAGCAGCGCCCAGGCCGCCACCGCGCCACCGGTGCCGACCACCAGCGCCAGCGCCGCCAGCAGCAATAATCGCCGATCCGCCGTGAAATCGCGCAGCCCATCGACCACCGGGCGGTGTGGCTGCGCGGCAACGCGGTTGCTGGCAATGGCGAACGGGGCGGAATCGAGGGAAGCGCTGTTCTGCACGGCGAAGCAATACCTTACCGAAAGGAGAGGGTGCGGCGGAAGACCACCCGCCGACCTTTATATATTGCGCTGCGATATATTATAAAGAGGCTAATTCGCCGGTCGCATGTCGATATCAGAACGATATCAAAAATCGAGATCGGCATAGTGTTTCGGCGGCGGCGCGCCGGGAATATGGTCGCCGAGAATGCCGCGGAACGAGGGCCGAGACTTGACCCGCGCATACCATTCCTTCGCCGGCTCGAATTCGTCCCAGGGCACGTCGCCGAGATAGTCGAGCGCGGAGAGATGGGCGGCGGCGCTGACATCGGCCAGCGAGAAATGCTCGCCCGCCAGCCAGCGCCGGCGCTCGACCAGCCAGCCGATATATTGCAGATGGTGGCCCATATTGATCTTGCCGGCGCGGATGCGCGCCGAATTCGGCTCCCCGAAGCCGAGGAAGCGCTTCATCATCTTCTCGCCGACCAGATTGTCGGTGACCTCGGCGTTCATCTTGATGTCGAACCAGGCGATCAGGCGCCGCACTTCGGCGCGGTCGAGGGGGTTGATGCCGAGCAGCAGCTTGTCGCGGTAGACCTCGTCGAGGAACTCGGAAATGGCGCCCGAATCGGCCAGCACCGCGCCCTCCGGCTCGATCAGTACCGGCACTTCACCGGCCGGGTTGAGGGCAAGGAATTCCGGACGCCGTTCCCAGACGCGCTCCACCTTCATGGTGAAGTCGAGCCCTTTTTCCGCGAGCGCGATCCTGATCTTCCGGCAGGTCGGCGACAACCAAAGGTGATAGAGCAGACGCATATCGCCCCAAGTTTAAGCGCGATTCGGGGGCCTTGAACAGAAAACTACCGGCCGCCAACCGGCCGCCGCCCCTCACGTCAGGCGATTGGCCGCCTCGACCATCGGCGGAAAGCGCCCGCCCTTGCGGAAGCGGTCGAGATAGGTCGGCAGCACCAGCCCGAGCGCGGCCGGCGCGACGCCCAGTTCCGCGAGGCCCGGCATGCCCGGCCCGACCACATTGTCGATCTGCAACAGCTTGATCTGGTCGCGGGTCAAGGGCGGATCGGGCAGGAATTCGAGAAAATAGGCGAGGAACGATGCCAACCCGGCCGGCACCGGCACCAAGGCGCGTGGCCGGCGGACCACGCGCAGCAACAGCTCGAGCATCTGGCGGAAAGTCAGGATTTCCGGGCCGCCCAGCTCATAGATCCGGCCTTCGGCTTCGGGCCGATCGAGCACCGCGACGATTGCATCGGCGACATTATCGACGAATACCGGCTGAAATCGGGTGCGGCCGCCGCCGATCAGCGGCAGCGCCGGCAGTGCCCGCGCCATCGCACCGAAGAGGTTGAAGGCGCCATCCTCGGGACCGAAGATCAGCGAAGGACGCATGATGGTGGCGCCGGGGAAGGCCGCGAGCACCGACGCCTCGCCCGCCGCCTTGGAGCGGGCATAGGCCGAGGGCGATCGCGGATCGGCGCCGATCGCCGAGACATGGACGAAACGCCGCACCCCGGCCTCGGCGGCGAGCCGCGCCAGCATGGCGGGGCCGCGATGATGCACCAGATCGAAGCTGTTGCGGCCATGCTCGGCGAGGATGCCGGCGCAGGAGATGACGGTGTCGCGCCCGGCGATGAGCCGCGCCAGCATCGCCCCATCGGCGATGCCGACATCGAAGGGAGCGATCTGGCCGACATCGCCCATCGGGCGCAGGAAGCCGGCGGCGACGGCGTTGCGCGACGCCACCGTGATCACGGCGCCGCGCGCCGCCAGGCGCTTCACGATATTGCGCCCGGTCAGGCCGGCGCCCCCGACAATGGTCACGCGTCGATTATTCATTGCCCCGATCTATACAGGAGCGCCCCGCGCGAGGCGAGCATTCGCCGCGCTAAAAAATAGCCTATGCGAGGCGAGCATTCGCGCGATGAATCGCCGCATTCGCGGCGCCGGAATCGGCGCGACGCATTGACATCCCCCTCCCGGCTCTCTAATCACTGGCCGCCAGCCCACTGTGCCCTGGTGGCGGAATTGGTAGACGCGCAGGTTTCAGGTACCTGTGACCGAAAGGTCGTGGAAGTTCGAGTCTTCTCCTGGGCACCATTCGCACGCGCGGTATAATGAGCGGTTCCAAAGCCTTGACGCCGAACATTAGCCTCCATCAGGGCGACCTGCCGGAGCATGTCGATTTCGGCGCCAGCGTCGCCATCGACACCGAGACGCTGGGGCTCGATCCCCATCGTGACCGGCTGTGCCTCGCGCAATTGTCGGCGGGCGATGGCAGCGCCCATCTGGTGCAGTTCGCGCCGCACGACTTCGCCGCCCCGCGCCTCCGGGCGCTGCTGATCGATCCGGCGATCCTCAAGATCTTTCATTTCGGCCGGTTCGATATCGCCACCATGAGCCGGCATCTCGGGGTGGTGGCGGGGCCGGTCTACTGCACCAAGATCGCCTCGAAGCTGGTGCGCACCTATACCGATCGCCACGGGCTGAAGGATTTGTGCCGGGAATTGCTGGGGATCGATCTCGCCAAGGAGCAGCAATCGTCCGATTGGGGGGCGGCGACCCTAACCCCGGAACAGCTCCGTTATGCCGCGTCGGATGTCCTCCATCTCCACGCCTTGCGGGCGCGGCTCGACGTGATGCTGGCGCGCGAGGGCCGGGGCGAGCTGGCGCAGGCGTGCTTCGATTTCCTGCCGACCCGCGCGCGGCTCGACCTGGCGGGCTGGGCCGAGCAGGACATTTTCGCGCATTGAGCCGCCCCCAATTCCGCCGCAAAAAAACCGCGCGATTTGCAATTTCGGGGATGGCTCGGCATAGTGCTTCCCTATCACGCGCTAGAGGGATTGCGGCGTGACGAAAGCCATTGCGGAAAGGCCCCGAATGCTGACCACCACCCCGGAGATCGAGGTGGCGCGGCGCGTGCTGCGCACGGAGATTGCCGGGCTTGAGGCGCTGATCGGCGAGCTCGATGCGAGCTTCAACAGCGCCATTCGTCTGCTCGCCAATGTCGAGGACCGGGTCATCGTCAGCGGCATGGGCAAGAGCGGCCATATCGCGCGCAAGATCGCGGCGACCTTCGCCTCGACCGGGACCGCCGCGTTCTTCGTTCACCCCGCCGAGGCCAGTCATGGCGATCTCGGCATGATCGGGCCGCGCGACGTGGTGCTGGCGCTATCCAATTCTGGCGATACCGAGGAACTGGCGGATATTCTGGCGCATACCAGGCGGTTCCGGATTCCGCTGATCGCGATGACCAGCGGCACGGCGAGCTCGCTCGCCGGCGCCGCCGACGTGACGCTGCTGCTGCCCAGCGTGCCCGAAGCCTGCCCGATGGGCTTGTCGCCGACCTCCTCGACCACGATGATGCTGGCGCTGGGCGATGCGCTGGCGGTGGCGCTGCTGGAGCGCAAGGGTTTCTCGCATCGCGACTATCACGCGCTGCATCCGGGTGGCAAGCTGGGGCGCAAGCTCTTGGAGGTGACCGACCTGATGCACCGCGAGGATGCGGTGCCGCTGGTCGCGGCCGGCACCATGATGTCCGAGGCGATCATCGTGATGACGCAAAAAAGCTTCGGCTGCGTCGGCGTGGTCGATGCGCGGCGCCGCCTCATCGGGATCGTCACGGATGGCGATCTGCGCCGCCACATGGGTGACGATCTGCTGCGCACCCCGGTCGAGACGATCATGAGCGGGCACCCCCGTACCATCCGCCCGCACGCGCTGGCGTTCGAGGCGCTGGGCCTGATGAACGCGCTATCGATCACCAGCCTCTTCGCCGTCGGCGAGGAGCGCCAGCCGCTGGGCATCCTGCATATCCACGATTGTCTGCGCGCCGGCATCGCATGACCGAATTGCCCGATCTCGGCCGGGGTCTGCCGGCGGCTTTCGGGCGCGCGTCCGGCGACCACCGGCCGGCCTTCGACGGCTATAGCCGGTTTGTCACCACGGCGAAGCGCCTGTTGCCGCTGATGGCGCTGGGGCTTCTGGCCCTGGTGGCGATCTGGCCGCGCCTCGATATCCGGCTCGATCGGCTGGCCATGATCCCGCGCGTCGATCCGCGCCAGGCGCACGATCTGCGCATGCTGCACGCGCACTATACCGGTGTCGATCGCGACAACCGGCCGTTTACCGTCACGGCCGACGCGGCGGAGCAATTATCGACCGACATCAACGACATGATCGGCCTCGAGGGGCCCAAGGCCGACCTGAATTCGGCCGATGGCCGCTGGTTCGAGGTCAATTCCTATACCGGCACCTATCAGCCGCAATCGCATACGCTCGACCTCTTCGGCAATGTCGCGTTGTTCTCCGATCGCGGTGACGAATTTCATTCCGACAGCGCCCGGGTCGATCTGGCCCACAGCAGCGCGCAAAGCGACGATCCGGTGACCGGCCAGGGGCCGTTCGGCCATGTCTCGGCGGCCGGCTTCCGCATTCTGGACAAGGGCGCGACCATCATCTTCACCGGGCATGCCGATCTGGAACTGGAACCGCATCGGACCAAGGCGGCGAAGTGATCGGCTGGCGCTTGGGGATCGCGGCGGCGCTGCTGCCGCTGGCGATGGCCGGCCCGGCGCCGGCGCAGACCCTGGGCGTCGATACGCGCAGCCCCGGCGGCAAATCGCTGCCGGTCAATATTTCCGCCGATAACGGCATCGAATGGCGCCAGGCCGACCATGTCTATATCGCGCGCGGCAATGTCCGGGCGGTGCGCGGCGACATCACGGTCTATGCCGACGAGATGCGGGCCTATTATCGCCCCGTGGCGAAAAAGCCGGCACCGACCGCCGCCGCCGCGCCTAAGGCCGCGCCCGTCAAACCCGCCGCGGCCAAGAAATCGGGCGGCGCGGAATTGAACGAGGGCGCCACCGAAATCTATCGGCTCGACGCCACCGGCAATGTGAAATTCGTCACCAAGACGCAGACTGGCTATGGCGACCATGCCGATTACGATGTCGACAAGACCCGGCTGGTGATGACCGGCAAGCATCTCAAGATCGTCAGCCCGCGCGACACGCTGACGGCGCGCGACAGCATTGAATGGTACGATAACCGCCAGCTCGGCGTGGCGCGCGGCGACGCCGTCGATGTGCATGATGGCAAGCACATCGCGGCCGACGTGCTGGTCGCGACCTTCACCCATGCGCCTGGCGAGGAGGCGCATATCTCGCGCATCGACGCCGACGGCAATGTCTTTGTCTCGTCGAAGGACCAGATCGGCCGCGGCGACAAGGGCGTCTATGACGTGAAATCCGGCACCGTCACGCTCACGGGCCATGTCCGCCTGACCCGTGGCCAGAACGAGTTGCGCGGTTCCTACGGCGTGGTCGACATCAATCGGAATATCGGGCATTTGCTGCCGGCACCGCCGGGCCAGCATCCGACCAGCCCGTTGCGGGTCGAGGGATTGATCATGCCCCAGACGCGGCCCGAGGCCGGCGGCGCCTCTCCCCATGGCCGGACGCGACCGGCGGCAAAGCCCGCCGCCAAGTCGGCGCGGCCGAAGCGGCCGGCCACCGCGCCCAAAACCGCCCCCGGAGCCGCGCCGCCATGAGCCGGCCGGCGGAGCCGCCGAATGCGCGGCCGGGGGGACCGCGCCTGGTGCACGATAATCGCGGACTGGTCGCGCTCAATCTCGGCAAGAGCTTCAAGAAGCGGCCGGTGCTGCGCGACGTCAATGTCGCGGTGCGGCGCGGCGAGGTGGTGGGGTTGCTGGGTCCCAATGGCGCCGGCAAGACCACCTGCTTCTACATCATCACCGGCTTGATCGCGCCCGATTTCGGCTCGGTGTTTCTCGACGATCAGGACATTACCGCGCTGCCGATGTATCGCCGCGCGCGGCTCGGCATCGGCTATCTGCCGCAGGAGGCGTCGATCTTTCGCGGCCTGACGGTCGAGGAGAATCTGCGCGCCGTGCTGGAGGTGGTGGAACCGGTGCGGGCGAAGCGCGAGGCCGCCATCGACCAGCTATTGGCGGAGTTCTCGATCACCCATCTGCGCCGGGCGCCGTCGATGGCGCTGTCGGGCGGCGAGCGGCGGCGGGTCGAGATCGCGCGGGCGCTGGCGACCGATCCGAAATTCATCCTGCTCGATGAGCCGCTGGCCGGCATCGACCCGATCGCGCTCTCCGACATTCGCGATCTCGTGGCCCATCTCAAGGATCGCGGCATCGGCGTCGTGATCACCGACCACAATGTCCGCGAGACGCTGGGCATCGTCGACCGCGCCTATATCCTGCATGAGGGCCGCGTCCTGAAGGAGGGGCCGCCCGCCGACATCGTCGCCGATTCCGATGTGCGGCGCTTCTATCTGGGTGACCGGTTCAGTTTTTAGGTTTTTTTGCCTCGGTCGCCGGCGCGCGCCTCCGCGCGCTTAGGCTTCCGCGCCAGGGGGCGCGCGGTCGCGGTCGCGACCGAAAGAAAGGACGGAGCGGCGGATGACCTTGCTGACATTTTATTTCGCGCCGGGATCGAGTTCGATGGCGCCGCATATCGCCCTCCACGAGATCGGCGCGCCGTTCGAGCCTCGGCCGATGTCGTTCGCCCGGAATGACCAGCGCGCGCCCGAATTCCTCGCGCGCAATCCCGAGTGCAAGGTGCCAGTCCTGATGATCGACGGAAGGCCGCTGACCGAGGTGGCGGCGATCCTGTTCTATCTGGCGAAGCGTTTTCCCGACGCAAATCTGCTCCCCGGCGATCTCGAAGCCGAGGCACAAGCGGTATCGTGGATGTCGTTCACGGCCGCGACGCTTCACGGCGCGCGGCGCCAGGGCGCCGAGGCGGGGCGGGCGGTGTTCGCGTTGGCCGACCGCAGGCTGGGCGATCGCGACTGGGCGCTGAGCCGCTATTCCATCGCCGATATCCACCTGTTCCGGCTGTACTGGCGCTTCCGTCCGCTGTTGGGGGCCGCCCCCGGCACGCTGCCGGCGCTCGATGCGCATTACGAGCGCATGATGGCCCGCCCGGCGGTCCGCCGCACCATCGAGATCGAAGCGGCGCTGGGCTACGAACTGCCGAAATAGCGGCGCTAATCTTCGAGATACCGTGCGCGCAGGTGGGCGAGATAGGGCGCCGTTTCCAGCGCTCGGCCGGTGGCCTCGATCATGATCTGGTCGGTCGAGCGCGACGACGCCTTGCCGTGGACATTGGCGCGCAGCCAGGCGAGCAGCGGCGTGAAATCGCCCGCCGCGATGCCGGACAGGATCGCGGGGTCGGCCGCCTTTGCCGCCTGGAACAATTGGGCGGCGCTCATCGCGCCCAGCGTATAGGTCGGGAAATAGCCGAAGGCGCCATCATACCAGTGAATATCCTGGAGGCAGCCGCGTGCATCGTCGGGCGGCACGACCCCGATCAATTCGCGCATCCCCCGGTTCCATTCGCGCGGCAGGTCGACGAGATCGAGATCGCCGGCGATCAGCGCGCGCTCCAGCCGATAGCGCAGCATGACATGGGCGGGGTAGGTCAGTTCGTCGGCATCGACGCGGATGAAGCTGCGCGCGACCCGCGTGCCGAGGCGATAGAGATTCTCGGTCTCCCAGGCGGGTCCGCCGCCGCCGAAGGCGTCGCGGATCAGCGGCGCGGCGAAGTTCATGAATTCGCGGCCGCGACAGACCTGCATCTCGATCAGCAGCGACTGGCTCTCATGGAGGCTCATGCCGCGTGCCTCGCCGACCGGCTGGCGCGCCCAGGCGCCCGGCAAGCCGAGCTCGTAGAGCGCGTGCCCGGTTTCGTGTAGCACCCCCATCAGCGCCTGGCGGAAATCCGCTTCGTCATAACGCGTCGTAATCCGCACATCCTGCGCCGTGCCGCCAGTGAAGGGATGGGCACTGATATCGAGCCGGCCATGCGCGAAATCGAAGCCGAGGCGCTTCATCATTTCAAGGCCGAGCGCGCGCTGTGCCGCGATGGCGAACGGGCCGGCGGGCGGCAACGGCGCGCCGCGTTTTTCCTGGCGCGCGAGGGCGGCGTCGATCATGCCGGGCAGCACCGAAGCCAGCTCGCCGAACAGCCGGTCGATGGTCGCCGTGCCGCCGCCCGGCTCATAGCCGTCGAGCAGCGCGTCGTAGGGCGTCATGCCAAACGCCGCCGCCTTGGCCGACGCGACCTCCCGCGTCAGCCCCAGGATGGTGCGCAGCGCCGGCAGCATGGCGGCGAAATCGCTGGCGGCGCGGGCTTTGCGCCACACCATCTCGCCCTCGCTGCAGGCGCGGGAGCGGGCCGCCACCAGATCGGCCGGCACGGCGGTCGCGTGCGCCACGGTGCGGCGCATCTCGGCGATATTGGCGCGCTGCCACGGGTCGAGATCGTTCTGGCCCTCGGCACCGGCAAGGAGATCGGTCAGCGCCGGATCGGTCAGCCCCTCATGCACGATCACCTTCAGCGTCGCGAGCTGTTCGCCGCGCGATTGGGCGCCGCCGTCGGGCATGTTGGTCGCCGCATCCCAATGCAGGACACCGAGCGCCTCTCCGATCGCGCCCAGCCGGGCGAAGCGGGTTTCCAGCGCGGCATAGGGCGAAGCGGTCAAATCGGTCTCGCTTTCCCGGCGATACGGTCTTTGCGGTCCTGGCGATAGCGCAGCACGAACAGGACATAGTAAATCGGCACCAGTCCCGCCAGCCCGAACCAGGTCAGTGCGTATTGCAGGTGATCGTTGGGCAGCTTGGCATAGGTCTGGCCGCCGCGCGGGAGGAAACCCGGTATGGCGCTGGCATCGGCATCGACATAATAGGGCAGCACCGGACCCAGATGGTCGGCGGCGGCCATCGCCGGCAGATTGATGGCGAACCACAGATTCTTCCCCGGCTCGTTGGGCGGCCGGAACCAGGAGGAAGGCTGCGCGTCCGCCAGCCGCAACAGGCCCGTCACCCTCACCGGCCCCGCCAATTGCCCGGCGGCGCGGGTCGCCGGATCGCGCCGATCCTTGGGCACGAAGCCGCGATCGACCAGGATGGTCTTGCCATCGGCCAGCCGGAACGGCGTCACGACGTGAAAGCCGGGCTTGCCGTCCGCCGCGATGGCGTGGAGATAAAGCTCGCCGTCATTGGCGAAGGCGCCGTCGAGCCGGATGTGATGGTATTCGAGGCTGCTGGCCGCGGCCAGGCTGGGCGGCAGCGGGATCGGCGGGCCGGACATCGCGCCGTGGCGCTGGGCGATCAGCCCTTCCTTCCAGTGCAGGCGCTGGATTTGCCAGCCGCCGAGTGCCAGCAAGATGCCGAACAGCACCAGCCAGAACAGGCTTGCCCAGGCCAGCTTTCGGCCGGTCATGACGGTATCACGGGGGTAACATGGCGGTAGTGCTGGGCGATCATCCACGCCTTCATCGGGCGCATCATGAGGATAGCGCCGCCGATCACCACCGGCACCCACAGCACCGCATGCACCCAGAATGGCGGGGCGAACAGTACCTCAACCAGGAAGGCGAGGCCGACCACGATGGCGCCGAGGATCAGCACGACGAAGCCGGTCGGCCCGTCGCCGGTGTCGAGCGGCGCGAAGTCGAGCCCGCATTCGCTACAGCGCGGCGCCACCGTCAGAAGGCCGGCATAGAGCTTGCCGCGCCCGCAACGCGGACAGCGGCAGGCGAGCGCCCCGCTCATGGCGAGGCCGCCCCGATCACCCGGCGTAGGCCGGCGCGCCGCTGCCGCCCCACCAATAGATGCAGATGAACAGGAACAGCCAGACCACGTCGACGAAATGCCAGTACCAGGCCGCCGCCTCGAAGCCGAAATGGTGCTCGGGGGTGAAATGCCCCGCGATGGCGCGGAACAGATTCACCGCGAGGAAAGTGGTGCCGATGATGACGTGAAAGCCGTGAAAGCCGGTCGCCATGAAGAAGGTCGAGGGATAGATGCCATCGCGGAACCCGAAGGCGGCGTGGCTGTACTCATAGACCTGGCAGCAGGTGAAGGAGAGGCCGAGCAGCACGGTGACCAGCAGGCCGTAGATCAGGCCCTTGCGGTCGTTGTTGATAAGGGCGTGATGCGCCCAAGTCACCGTCGTGCCCGAGCATAGCAGGATCAGCGTGTTGAGGAACGGCAGGTCGAACGGGTTGAAGGGCAGCACACCCTTGGGCGGCCAGATGCCGCCGACCGGAAACAGCGCCGAGGAAAAGAACGCCCAGAAGAACGCGAAAAAGAACATCACCTCGGACGCGATGAACAGCAGCATGCCATAGCGCAGGCCGAGCTGAACCACCTTGGTGTGATAGCCAACGATGGATTCGCGGATGACGTCGCGCCACCACACCGCCATGGTGCCCAGCACCATCAGCACCGCGACGATCATCAGCCAGGTGCCATAGCCGTGCATGAACAGCACCCCGCCGGTCGCGAGGAGGCCGGCCGAGATCGAGCCGACCAGCGGCCACGGCGACGGATCGACCAGGTGATAGGGGTGCTTGTGATGGACGGGCGGTTCGATCTGTTCCGAAGTGCTCATCGTCACTCTCTTGTGCTTGGCGTAAACGAGGTTGGTGCGGCGTTATGCGGACCCCCGACGCGCACCATCGCGAGGACATAAAGCATGGCGACCAGGCCGACCAGCACGATCAACAGCGCGCGGTTGCGCGACCGCTGGCGCTTTTGCCGCTCATCCATGGCGATGGCCGATTGCGCGAGCGCCGGCATGGCTCACGCCACGACCCGGTCGATGATCAAGAACGCGAACAGCAGGAAGAGATAGAGCAGCGACGCGAGGAACATCCTCCGTGCCGCCGCGTCGCGCCGGTCGAACAACAGCCGCAGCGCCAGCGCGGTGAAGACGAGATTGAGCAGGATGGCGGCGCCGCCATAGACCCAGCCGGAGAACCCGATCAGGGTCGGCGCCAGCGCGACCGGCCACAGCACCAGCGTATAGAGCAGAATCTGGATGCGGGTGACGCGGTCGCCCGCCACCACCGGCAGCATCGGGATGCCGGCCTTGGCGTAATCGTCGGCGCGATAGAGCGACAGCGCCCAGAAATGCGGCGGGGTCCAAAAGAAGATCAGCGCGAACATCACCACCGCCGGCCAACCGACATGGCCGCTGGCCGCGGCCCAGCCGATCACCGGCGGGAAGGCGCCGGCGGCGCCGCCGATGACGATGTTCTGCGGCGTGCGGCGCTTCAGCCCGATGGTGTAGACGAAGACATAGAAGCAGATCGCGGCGGCGAGGAGGATTCCGGCGAGGATGTTCAGCGCGATCCCCATGATCAGCACCGAGGCCACCGCCAGCGTCACGCCGAAGCCCAGCGCCTCGCCCGGCGCCATGCGGCCCGCCGGCAGCGGCCGGTCGCGGGTCCGCCGCATCAGCGCGTCGATATCGCGTTCGTACCACATGTTGATGGCGCCGGCCGCGCCCGAGCCGACCGCGATGCACAGGATCGCGACCACCATCTGCACCGGATGGATATCGCCGCGCGGCGCCAGGAACAGGCCGACCGCGCCGGTGAAAACCACCAGCGACATGACCCGCGGCTTCAGCAGCAGCCAGAAATCGCGCGGATCGGCGCCGGCGCTGGCGGCCGAATAGGTGCCGGGCTTCAGGGTGACTTCGCTCACGCCGCGCGCGCCTTCATTCCCGCCTATGCCTCAGTGCGCCGACGCCGGCTCGAGATGCGGCAGCTCGTCATAGGAATGGAACGGCGGCGGCGAGGAAACGGTCCATTCGAGGGTGGTCGCCCCGACGCCCCAGTAATTGGCGCCGACGCGCTTTCCCGCGAACAGGGTCTGGAACACGATGAAGATGAAGAGCAGGGTCGAGGCGGCCGAAATGAACGAGCCGATCGACGCCACCATGTTCCAGCCGGCGAACGCGTCGGGATAGTCGCTGATGCGGCGCGGCATGCCGGCAAGACCCAGGAAATGCATCGGGAAGAAGGTCAGGTTGACGCCGATGAAGGTGGTCCAGAAATGGATCTTGCCCAGCGTCTCGTTATATTGCCGGCCGCTCATCTTGCCGATCCAGTAATAGAATCCGGCGAACAGCGAGAACACCGCGCCGAGGCTCAGCACATAGTGGAAATGCGCCACCACATAATAGGTGTTGTGCAGCGCGAAATCGACGCCGGCATTGGCCAGCACCACCCCGGTGACGCCGCCGACCGTGAACAGGAACAGGAAGCCGATCGCCCACAGCATCGGCGTCTTGAACTCGATCGAGCCGCCCCACATGGTCGCGACCCAGGAGAAAATCTTGATGCCGGTCGGCACCGCGATGACCATGGTCGCGGCGGTGAAATAGGCGCGGGTATCCACCGAAATGCCGGTGGTGAACATGTGATGCGCCCACACCACGAAGCCGATGACGCCGATCGACACCATGGCATAGGCCATGCCGAGATAGCCGAAGATCGGCTTCTTCGAGAAGGTCGAGATCACCTGGCTGATCATGCCGAAGCCCGGCAGGATCATGATGTAGACCTCGGGATGGCCGAAGAACCAGAACAGGTGCAGGAACAGCAAGGGATCGCCACCGCCCGACGGATCGAAGAAATGGGTCCCGAAATTGCGGTCGGTCAACAGCATGGTAATGGCGCCGGCCAGCACCGGCAGCGCCAGCAGCAGCAGGAAGGCCGTCACCAGGATCGACCACACGAACAACGGCATGCGGTGCAGCGTCATGCCCGGCGCGCGCATGTTGAAGATGGTGGTGATGAAATTGATCGCGCCCATGATCGACGAGGCGCCGGCGAGATGGAGCGAAAAGATCACCATGTCGACCGAGGGGCCGGGGTGATAGGTCGCGTCGGACAAGGGCGGATAGATGGTCCAGCCGATGCCGGCGCCGGCCGGGGTGCCGACGATGGTCGAGCCGAGCAGCAATAGCAGCGCCGGAACCAGCAGCCAGAAGCTGACATTGTTCATGCGCGGAAACGCCATGTCGGGCGATCCGATCATCAGCGGCACGAACCAGTTGCCGAAGCCGCCGATCATCGCCGGCATCACCACGAAGAACACCATGATCAGCCCGTGCGCCGTGATGATCACGTTGTAGAGCTGGTGGTCGTCATGGAACAGCGGATCGCCCGGCTGCATCAGGTTGATGCGCATGATGATCGAGAAGGCGCCGCCGATCAGCGCGGCGGTGATCGCGAAGATGATATAGAGCGTGCCGATGTCTTTATGGTTGGTCGAGAACAGCCAGCGCGAGACGAAGCCCGGACCGCCGTGGTCGCCATACCCGTGGTCGCCATGCCCGTGATCGGCCGCGTCATGGGCGTGATCGCCGGTGGAGCGGTGAAGGGGAGAGGTCGCGTCGTGAGCCATTCTGTCCTCGCGAATCTACGGGTGCCGCGCTGCTACTGCTTGCCGGCCGAACGCTGGGCGACCCGCACGGCCGCCGCATCGTTGTCAGGCTGGCCGTTGGCGGCGAATTTCTTCTTCGCCGTGACCAGCCATTTGGCGAAATCTTCCTTCGATACCGCCCGTACCTCGATCGGCATGAACGGATGGTTGATGCCGCAGATCTGGTTGCATTCGCCATAGAAGGTGCCCGGCCGATCGATCTGCATCCAGGCAAAATTGGTGCGGCCGATGACCGCGTACTCCTGAACCCCGAACGCCGGCATGAACCAGCTGTGGATCACGTCGGTCGAAGTCACCAGCACCCGGATCACGGCGCCGACCGGCACGACGACCGGATTATCGACCGCCAGCATGCGCGGCTTGCCCGCCGCCTTGTCCTGCTCGTCCGTCAGAACATTGCTGTCGAAGGTCAGCTTGCCCTGATCGGGATATTCATAGGTCCAATACCATTGATGACCCGTGATCTTCAGGGTCATGTCCGGCTTGGGCGTGCGGTCCATGTAGTACATCAGCTTGAAGGACGGGATCGCGATCGACAGCAGGATCAGGATCGGCACCGCCGTCCACAGCAGCTCCAGCACCGGATTGTGCGAGGTCTTGGACGGCACCGGATGCCGCTTGGCGTTGAACCGGATGGCGACATAGGCGATCAGCGCCATCACGAAGAGGGTGATCACCGTGATGATGATCATCAATTCATTATGCAGCGCGTCGATATGCTCGCGCACTGGCGTCGCCGCCGCCTGCATGCCCATCTGCCAATCTTGCGGCAATTCATCGGCCAGCGCCGCCGGCGCGCCAAACGCCGTCATTGCCGCGGCCGCGAAGATGGTGCCGATCGTTAGAAGCTTGCCAGTCCGTGCCATCCCTCAGCCTCTCGTCCCCAGAATACGGCGGGCATTGCCAAGCCGACGGAATCACCCTAGCCAATGCCGCCAGCGGGCACAATGATCGCCCCTCGCTTGGGGAGCATCGATCTTGTACCGTGGCGGCCACGACGCCGCGCCAAGGTAATAGCCTTCGCCACGATGCGACGCCAATCGAGCTTGCGCGGCTTTATGACGCACAAACCAATCCCCATATGCTGGTTCATTAGGCGGGACCGCGCGGAAGGACCGAAATGACCGATCTGATCAGCACCGACAAACTGTTTTTCGACCGCACCGGCATGGATCGCGGCCGGGTGGAGCGCATCGTCGCCGACGCCCTCCACGGCATGGCCGATGGCGAGCTGTATCTCGAATATACCCAGAGCGAGAGTCTGGGCTTCGACGATGGCCGCATCAAGAACGCCTCGTTCGACCAGTCGCAGGGGTTTGGCCTGCGCGCGCTGTCGGGCGAGGCGACCGGCTATGCCCATGCCTCGGAACTGTCCGAGGCGGCGATCGCCCGCGCCGGCAAGACCGTGCGCGCCGTCGCCGAAGGGCATGATGGCAGCATCGCGCTGCCGCCGCCGGGGACCAATAGCTCGCTCTATACCGAGGACAATCCGCTGGCGGCGGTGCCGTTCGCGACCAAGGCGGCGCTGCTGGGTGAGATCGACGCCTATGCCAGGGCCAAGGATGCCCGGGTGCGCCAGGTGTCGGCCTCGCTGTCGGGCGTGTGGCAGGCGGTGCAGATCATCCGGCCGGAGGGCGCGCGGGTCGCCGATATCCGGCCGCTGGTGCGCCTCAATGTCAGCGTCGTGGTCGAGGAAAACGGCCGCATGGAGACCGGCTCGTCGGGGGCCGGCGGCCGCGTCATGTACGAGCAATATCTCGATCCGGCGCAATGGAAGGGCCAGGTCGATGAGGCGCTGCGCCAGGCGCTGGTGAACCTTTCCTCCGTGCCGGCGCCGGCCGGCGAAATGACCGTGGTGCTGGGCTCGGGCTGGCCCGGCGTGATGCTGCATGAGGCGATCGGCCACGGGCTCGAGGGCGATTTCCACCGCAAGAAGACCTCGGCCTTTACCGGCCTTCTCGGCCAGCGCATTGCCTCGCCCGGCGTCACCGTGGTCGATGACGGCACCCTGCCGGACCGGCGCGGCTCGCTGGCCATCGACGATGAGGGCACGCCGACGCGCCGCAACGTGCTGATCGAGGATGGCATCCTCAAGGGCTTTATGCAGGACCGGCTTAACGCCCGGCTGATGGGCATGGCGGCGACCGGCAATGGCCGGCGCCAGAGCTATGCCCATGCCCCGATTCCGCGCATGACCAACACCTATATGCTGGCCGGCGACCGCGAGCCGGGGGAGATTCTCGCCTCGGTGAAAAAGGGCCTCTATGCGGTCAATTTCGGCGGCGGCCAGGTCGATATCACCTCGGGCAAATTCGTGTTCTCGGCGTCGGAGGCCTATCTGATCGAAAACGGCAAGATCGGCCCGGCGGTGAAGGGCGCCACCCTGATCGGCAACGGGTCGGACGCGCTGACCAAAATCAGCATGATCGGCAACGACCTCAAGCTCGATGACGGTATCGGCACCTGCGGCAAGGACGGCCAGGGCGTGCCGGTCGGCGTCGGCCAGCCCAGCCTGCGCATGGACGGCCTGACGGTTGGCGGCACGGCGGCTTAGATAGGGGTTTATGTCTATTGACTGGATAGACTAAATAAAACTAAATGCTCCCGAACGGACGAAACGTTTCGGGAGACGCATGTGTCGAAGATCATCGGGCCGGCCCTGGTCGCGGCGGTGTTTTTGCTGGGTGCCGCCTCGGCGCCGGCCGGCACGCCCCATCTGCTCAATGTCAGCTATGACCCGACGCGGGAGCTGTTCAAGGCGCTCAATGCGCGGTTCGCCGCCGATTGGCGGCAACAGACTCACGATTCCGTCACCATCGACATGTCGCATGGCGGCTCGGGCGCGCAATCGCGCGCCGTGATCGACGGGCTCGACGCCGACGTGGTGACGCTGGCGCTGGCCTATGACATCGACGCGATCGCCCAGAAGGCAAAGTTGCTGCCGGCCGACTGGCAGCGCCGCCTGCCCGACGACAGCGCGCCGTTCACCTCGACCATCGTGTTCCTGGTGCGCAAGGGCAACCCGAAGCACATCCATGACTGGCGGGATCTGGTCACGTCGGGGACGGCGGTGGTCACGCCCAACCCCAAGACCTCGGGCGGCGCGCGCTGGGCCTTCCTGGCGGCCTGGGCTTATGCGCTCCATGCGCCGGGTGGCGACACCGCCAAGGCCCGCGCCTTCGTCGCCGACCTTTACCACCATGTGCCGGTGCTGGATTCGGGCGCGCGCGGCTCGACCATCACCTTCACCCGACGAGGCATCGGCGACGCGCTGCTGTCGTGGGAGAACGAGGCGCATCTCGCCCTCAAGGAAGCGGGCGGCGACCGTTTCGAGATCGTCTATCCGTCGGCGTCGATCCTCGCGGAGCCGCCGGTGGCGGTGGTCGAGGCCAATGCCGCGCGCCATGGCACGACCGCCGTGGCGAACGCCTATCTCAAATTCCTCTACACGCCAGCGGCGCAGGAAATCGAGGCGGCGAATTTCTACCGGCCGCGCGATCCCACGGTCCTGGCGGCGCATGCGCGCGATTTTCCCACGATCCGGCTGTCCACGATCCGCGAGTTCGGCGGCTGGCAGCAGGCGCAGCGCCAATTCTTTGCCGATGGCGGAATCTTCGACCAGATTTATAAGCCGGGCCGCTAGCGCGTGGTTGCCATCGCCGACACCCCGCGGCGCGGCACCAACCGGGTCCTGCCGGGGTTCGGCCTGTCGCTGGGTTTCACGCTGTTCTGCCTGGCGACGATCGTGCTGATCCCGCTGACGGCGCTGGCGATCCGCCCATGGTCGCTCGGGGTGGGCGGCGTCATCGCCGCGGTCACGGCGCCGCGGGTCGTGGCGGCGCTGACCTTGTCGTTCGGCGGCGCCGCGATCGCGGCGTCGATCAACGCGGTCATGGGTTTCGTCGTGGCCTGGACCTTGGTGCGCTATCGGTTTCCGGGAAAGCGGGTGTTCGATGCGTTGATCGATCTGCCCTTCGCCCTGCCGACCGCGGTCGCCGGGGTGGCGCTGAGCGCCCTTTATTCGGAAAACGGGTGGCTGGGCGGTCCGCTGAGCCTCCTCGGAATCAAGGTGGCGTATACGCCGCTCGGCGTTCTCGTCGCGCTGATCTTCATCGGGCTGCCCTTCGTCGTGCGGACGCTGCAGCCGGTGATCGCCGAAATGGGCGCCGATGCCGAGGAGGCGGCGGCGACGCTCGGCGCCGCGCCGGCGCGGATATTCCTGCGCGTGACGCTGCCCGCCCTGCTGCCGGCGCTTCTCACCGGTGTCGGCCTCGCCTGGGCGCGCGCGGTGGGCGAATACGGCTCGGTCATCTTCATCGCCGGCAACCTGCCGATGAAGTCGGAAATCGCGCCGCTGCTGATCATCATCAAGCTCGAGCAATTCGATTATGCCGGCGCCGCGGCGATCGGCCTCGTCATGCTGGTGCTGGCGTTCACCGTCATCCTGGTGCTGAACCTCGTCCAGGCCCGGCTGACGGCCCGGCGGTGACCCTCATGACGCGCTATGCGAGAACCCCAACCGAGGGCGGCACGGCCCCCCGCCTGCTGCTGATCGGGACGGCGATCGTCTTCATCGTCCTGTTCCTGCTGCTGCCGCTGCTCACGGTTTTCTCCAACGCGCTCGAATCGGGCGTGCCCGCCGCCCTTGCCGCGATCGGCACGCCGGATGCCTTGGCGGCGATCCGCCTGACCCTGCTGGTGGCGGCGATCACGGTGCCGGTGAACATCGTCTTCGGGCTGGCCGCGTCATGGGCCGTGGCGAAGCACGATTTTCGCGGCAAGAGCCTCCTCACGGCGCTGATCGACCTGCCGTTCTCGGTATCGCCGGTGGTCGCGGGCCTGGCCTTCGTCCTCATCTTCGGCCTGCAGGGCTGGTTCGGGCCGTGGCTGCGCGCGCACGATATCCGCATCATCTTCGCGCTACCGGGCATCCTCCTCGCGACGCTGTTCGTCAGCTTTCCCTTCGTCGCGCGGGAACTCATTCCGTTGATGGCCGATCAGGGGCGCGACGAGGAAGAAGCCGCGATCTCGCTCGGCGCGTCGGGACTGGCGACGTTCCTCCGCGTCACGCTGCCCAACATCAAATGGGGCCTGCTTTACGGCGTGCTGTTGTGCAATGCCCGGATCATGGGCGAATTCGGCGCGGTGTCGGTGGTCAGCGGCCACATCCGCGGCCTGACCGATACGATGCCGCTTCATGTCGAGGTGCTCTACAACGATTACGACTTTGTCGGCGCCTTCGCCGTCGCCGCGCTGCTGGCGCTGCTCGCGGTCGTCACGCTGGTCTTCAAATCCCTGCTCGAATGGCGCTACGGCGACGAGATCGCCGCGACGCACCGACATTAAGGTGAACAATATGTCGCTGGTGATCGACGGCATCCATAAGCATTTCGGCAGCTTCGCCGCGCTCGACGGGCTGAGTCTCTCGGCGCCGCAGGGCGCGTTCCTCGCCTTGCTCGGCCCGTCCGGCTCGGGCAAGACGACGCTGTTGCGCATTCTCGGCGGGCTGGAGAAGCCCGATGGCGGCACCGCCCGCTTCGCCGACATCGACTGGCTGAGCGTGCCGGTGCGCGAGCGCCGCGTCGGTTTCGTGTTTCAGCATTACGCCCTGTTCCGCCACATGAATGTGGAGCGGAACATCGCGTTCGGCCTGTCGGTGCGGCCCCGTCGCGAGCGCCCGTCGCGCGACGCCATCCGCGCGCGGGTCGACCATCTGCTCGGCCTCGTTCAGCTTGGCGGCTTGGGTAAGCGCTATCCCAGTCAGCTATCGGGTGGCCAGCGCCAGCGCGTCGCGCTTGCTCGCGCCCTCGCCATCGAGCCCCGCATGCTGCTGCTGGACGAGCCGTTCGGCGCGCTCGACGCGAAGGTGCGCAAAGAGCTGCGCGGCTGGCTGCGCGAGCTGCACCACCGGCTCGGCATCACCACCATCTTCGTCACCCACGACCAGGATGAGGCGTTTGCCATGGCGGACCTAGTCGCGGTGATGAATGCCGGCCGGATCGAGCAATACGGCAAGCCGGAGGATGTCCGGCGCGCCCCCAAGACGCCATTCGTCCGCGCCTTCCTCGATTCCGCCGACGGGCATCGGCCGCCGCGACTTAATTTTCCCTCTCCGCAACGCGGAGAGGGATTGGATCACGTCGCCAGCGCCGCCAAGTCCTTATAAAGCGCCAGCGCCTCGGGGTTGGCGAGCGCCTCCTGGTTCTTGACCGGGCGGCCGTGGATCAGCTCGCGGACCGCGATCTCGACAATCTTGCCGCTCTTGGTGCGGGGAATGTCGGCGATCGCCACGATCTTCGCCGGCACATGGCGCGGGGTCGTGTTGTCGCGAATCCGCTGGCGGATGCGCTGCTCCAGCGCCGCGTCCAGGAGCACGCCGTCGCGCAGCTTGACGAACAGCACGATGCGCAAATCGCCCTGCCATTCCTGGCCGATGGCGAGCGCCTCCAGCACCTCGGGAACCTGTTCGACCTGGCGATAAATCTCGGCGGTGCCGATCCGCACTCCACCTGGGTTCAGCACCGCGTCGGAGCGGCCGAAGATGATGAAGCCGCCATGCCGGGTGCGGGCCGCGAAGTCGCCATGGGTCCAGACATTGGGGAACGGGGCGTAATAGGCGGCATGGTATTTTTCACCGCCCGGATCGTTCCAGAATCCCAGCGGCATCGAGGGAAAGGATCGGGTACAGACCAGTTCGCCCTTTTCGTCGACCGCCGCCGGCGTGCCGTCGCTGGTGAAAATATCGGTCGCCATGCCCAGCGCCGCGCTTTGCAACTCGCCTCGCCACACCGGCAGCACCGGATTGCCGGTCGCGAAACAGGCCAGCAGGTCGGTGCCGCCCGACATCGAGAATAAGAAAATGTCGCGCTTCACTTTGTCATAGACGAAATCGAAGCTCTCCGCCGCCAGCGGCGAGCCAGTCGAGCCGAGCGCCCGCACCGTCGCCAGCGGATGATGCCGCATCGGCTCATAGCCTGATTTGTTGAGGGCGTCGATGAATTTGGCCGAGGTGCCGAAGAAGGTGATCCGCTCCTCATCGGCGAATTCGAACAGCGTGCCGGGTCCAGGATGGAACGGCGAGCCGTCATAGAGCATCAGCGTCGCGCCGGACGCGAGCGCCGAGACCAGCCAGTTCCACATCATCCAGCCGCAGGTGGTGAAATAGAACACCCGGTCGCCGGGCCGGATGTCGCAGTGGAGCAGATGTTCTTTCGTATGCTGAAGAATGGCGCCGCCGGCGCAATGCACGATGCATTTCGGCACCCCGGTAGTGCCTGAAGAATAAAGAATGTAGAGCGGATGCGCGAACGGCAGCCGCGCGAAGGGAATGTCGCGCGCGGCGAACGGGGCGACGAAATCATCGTACATTGTCGCCCGCGCGATGCCGTCCAGCGCCGGCGCGGCCTCGGTATAGGGCACCACGACAACCCGGTCCACGCTCGGCATTGCCGCCACGATCTCACGCGCCTTGGCGAGATTGTCGAACCGCTTGCCGTTATAGAAATAGCCGTCGGCCAGGATCAGGATTTTCGGCTCGATCTGGCCGAAGCGGTCGAGCACGCCGGTCGCGCCGAAATCGGGCGAGCAGGACGACCACACCGCGCCGATCGCCGCCGTCGCGAGGCAGGCAATGACGGTCTCCGGCAAATTGGGCATATAGCCGGCGACGCGGTCGCCCGGCCGGATGCCCTGCGCGGTCAGCGCCTGGGCGAAGCGCGACACCGCGTCATAAAGGTCGCGATGGCTGAGCCGCCGGCGCACCCGATCCTCGCCGCGGAACACGATGGCGTCGCCCGCGTCGCGCCGGCGCAATAGGTTCTCGGCGAAGTTGAGCCGCGCGTCGGGGAAAAAGCGCGCGCCCGGCATTTTTCCGCCATCGACCAGCACCCGATCGCCGGGATCGCCGACGATGCCGGCGAATTCCCAGAGGCTCGGCCAGAATTCCGTCGGCTGCTCGCACGACCAGCGATGGAGGCTCTCATAATCGGCGAAGTCGCGCCGCCAGCGTTGCGCCGCCGCGCGGGTGAAGCGCGTCAGGGCGGCCTGCTCAACCCAGTGCGGGTCCGGCTGCCACAGCGGCGTCTCCTCCAACGGCGTCTCCATCAGGCCCGGCGATAGGGAAAGCAGCGCTCGCGGTCGAGCGCCAGGCCGAAATGCTCGGCCAGTTTCTGGATCGCGTCGCCCTGCGCGACATAGGGATCGGTATTGTTGGGGCCGACGACGATCGGCCGGAAGCCGGTGCCCTCGACCCCGCCGGGCGGCAGCATCGCGGTGGCGAGGCCCTTGCCGTTGGCATCGCGCAAGGTGAGGAACAGCGGCATCTCGCTCTGGATGTGCGCGGCGAGGCCGATATTCTGCTCGATCTCGATCTTGGAGATCGGCTGGAACGTCCGTTCCGCCTTGTGCCATTCGCTGAGGAAGTATTTTTCGACCGCGTGCCGCATCAGCGCCGATTCCTGACTGGCCTCGAACTCGGTCTCGATGCGGAACCATGTCCTGTCGCCCGGCGCGTCACAAACATATTTCATTCGGGCCTCCTCGCTCGCCTCGCCACACCTGACATCGCGGCGCCGGCGCCGTCAATCCAGCAGATCGGGGGCCAATCGGCGCATCTCCTGGCATGCATTGAAAAGATTGAGCGAATGCAATCCATGGGCAAGCATTTGTTAAGCGTGCCGCCCGTAATCTCCGCCGGTCGATGGTTCTTTTGCGATCGGATGAGATTAACCCATGAACCCGTTTCGGTCGGCGCGCCCCGCGCCGCAGCCAAGCCAGGAGATGAACCGCAAGGCGGCCCGCGTACGCCGGCCGCTCCGCCGGGTGTTCGCCGACAGCAGCGCCGTGACCGGCCTCGAATTCGCGATGGTCGGGCCGATTTTCCTCCTATTGATCCTGGGTGTCCTCGAAAACGGGCTGACCCTGTGGACGCAAAGCGTGCTCGACAACGCGACCCGTGACGCCGCGCGCCTGACCCTGACCGGCCAGTCGCAGAATGGGGGAACCAGCTTCGCCACGCAATTGTGCAACGAGGTGTCGGGCCTGATGAAATGCTCGGCGCTGCAATACCGGATCCAAACCGGCTCGACCTTCGCCGGCATCTCGTCCACGATCAGCGGCACCGGCAGCACCTATAGCGGGTTCTCCGCCTATCCGACCGCGATCACCGGCGCGTCGCTGGGCAGTCCCGGCGACGACGTGCTGGTCCAGGTGGTCTACACCCGGACCTATATCGTGCCGTGGGTCGGCCACATGATGAGCGCCAGCGGCTCGGAGCGCCTCGTCGCCACCGCCGCCTTCGAGAACGAGCCCTATTGATGAAAAAGCTGAACAAAATCCGCGCGCTGTGGCGCGACCGGCAAGGCATCGTCGCGGTCGAATTCGCGCTGATCCTGCCGACCCTGATCGTGCTGTTCATCGGCACCTTCGAGGCCTCGAACCTGGTGCGCGTCAAGATGAAGTTCGACGCCGCCGCGCCCGCGATCGCCAGCCTGATCGCGCTGCAGAATCCCAGCAAGACCGGCTCGCTGACCAGCGATTTCTGCACTGGGGCCGCCTATATGATGGCGCCGTTCTCGACCGCCGGCCTCAACGTCCAGGTCAGCAGCGTCACCAACAAGAGCGGCACCTCGTCGGTCGATTGGACCGCGAACTGCAACAATCTCAGCAGCCCGCAAAACGCGGTGACCTTGGCCACGGATCTCCTGCCCACCAGCGGCGACAGCGTGATCGTGGTCCAGACCAGCTACACCTACAACGCCCCGATCCACATGGTCCTGGGCGCCAGCTACACCTTCCAGAATGACGGGTTCGCACGGCCGCGCAACAACGGCACCGTCCAATACGCGCCTTGAGACAGAGAAAATCCATGAGCATGCAATCGATGACCACGCGCACGATCGACCGGTTCAGGCACGCGCTGACCCATACCGGCGCCACGCTGAAGAGGCTCCGCGGCAACCGGCAGGGCGTCGTCGGCGTCATGCTAGCGCTGCTGTTCGTTCCCGTCGTCATGGTGGTGGGCGCGGCGGTGGATTATGCCCGCCTCGAACAGTTCAAGACCCAGTTGCAGGCGACCGTCGATTCGGCCGCGCTGTCGGGCGCCGCCGTCTACTCCGACGCCTCGCAAAGCAGCAACGCGACCACCGTCGCCGGCAATTATGTCACCGCCAACGTGGCGATGCTGCCGGGCCATATCGGCGCGATCACCCCGATCGTCGGCGCCACCCAGGTCACGACCGGCTCCAACCAGGGCTATACCGTCACGGTCACCGCGACCGCGTCGATCGGCACCACCTTCATGCAAATCATCACCTCAACCATGAACGTTTCGGCGACCGCCGTCGCCGTTAATCCCTTGGTCACCATCACCATCAGCGCCAGCCATTTCAGCGCCAATGCCGGCGACGGCAACACGCTGTGGTACTGGCTGCTGTCCACCAGCAATCCCGGCGCGGCGCCGGACCCGACGAAATTCGCCACGACCCAGAAGCTGGCCAGCAACATGACCACCAACAACAAGACGGTCACGTTCATCGCCACCGCGACGCAGAAACTGGGCATGGCGTTGCAGAACGTCACCGGCCAGAACGCCGATTACGGCTGCACCCAGTTCCAGACCGTCAATTACACCCAGACCTGGGTCAGTACCGGCCGGCATAGCGGGTATTACAAATCCACCCCGATCTCGTGCCAGGGCACCCAGCAATGGTTCTTCTCCAACGTCATGCCGCCCAACAACAATAGCTATAACGAGATTGGCTATCGGAACGAGATCCAGAACTGCTCGGTGCAAACAACGCTGACCACCGCGCTGCCGGGCAACACCGTGGCCCCGATCTCGGGCGTGTGCTTCAGCTCGCTGCCGACCTATGCGACGCCGAGCTGCGCCCAGATGAACGGCCAGTTCGTGAATTTCTGGTGGAACGACATGGGCGGCACCGCCGACGACAAGGACTATAACGACGCCGAGATCAGCATCCAGTGCAGCGGCATTTCCGGCAGCGGCAACAGCGCCACCGGCGTATATCTAGCCATGTAACATTGCCGCTTGCGCGAGGTGAATTTCACCGCATCATGACGGTATGATTTCGGTATCACGGCTCGCGATCCCCGGTATGTTTCTGAGTATGCTTCTGGCCGGCGCGTTTGCGCCGGCCATTGCATTGGGCGACCCGCCGGATCGGATAATCGCGGCCGGCCGGGGCATCGGCGCGGCGCGCCTCGGCATGCCGGTGGCGGGGGCGCTGGCGGCGCTGGGCAAGCCCGACGCCAAATATCATGTCAGCGATGGCTATCTCTATGTCTTTGGCGCGCTGCGCCTGCTCGCGGCCGATGACGGGCGGATCGCGCGGGTCGAGACCGACAGCGCCGACTATCGCACCCCGGACGGGCTCGGTATCGGCAGCGCCGAGACCGAGATCGCGGCCCGGCTCGGCGCGCCCGCCCGCGCCGAGGACATCAAGACGCGCAACGATAACCTGCTGATGACCATCGGCCGGCGCATCTGCTATGAGCCGGGCCTGACCTTCGTCGCCGATTACACGCCGGGTCAGCCGCGCGTCACGACGCGCATCGTGGTGCGCGGCGATGGCTGCGCCCACGCTTTCGGCGACTAGCGATTCTGATTACCATCCCGCGAAACAATCTGGAGAGGGGCCCGAGAATGGCGACCATGCGCAGCACCGACCGCATCATGACCACCCATGCCGGCGCGCTGCCGCGGCCGGCGAACATCCGCGAGCTGCTATCGACGCGCAAGGACGGCAAGATCGCCGACCCCGCCGGCCTCGACGCGGCGCTGCCCGGCGCGGTGAAGGAGGTCGTGCGCCAGCAGCTCGAATGCGGCCTCGACAGCGTCAATGACGGCGAGTTCGGCAAGGTCAATTTCACCAATTATGTGATGGACCGGGTCAGCGGCCTCGAAATGCATCCGCCGGAAGGCAAGGACGAATACCGGCTCAATATGATCGCGCGCGACGAGCGTAAATTCCCGGTTTATTTCGAGCAGGTCTATCGCCGCCCGACCATCCCCGGCGGCTTGCCACATTGCGTCGGGCCGCTGCGTTATACTGGCCAGGCCCAGGTCGCGCGCGACATCGCCAACCTGAAGGCGGCCGCCGCCGGCCGGACCGTCGCCGAGCTGTTCGTGCCGACCAACACGCCCGGCACCGCCGAGCATTGGATGATCAACCGTCACTATCCCGACCAGGAGGCGATGGTGTTCGCGATCGCCGACTGCCTGCACGAGGAATATAAGGCGATCACCGATGCCGGCCTGATCCTGCATCTCGACGATCCCGATCTGCCCGACGGCTGGAACATCTTTCCCGACATGGATCGGCGCGAATATCTGAGCTATGCCGGCATGCGGGTCGAGGCGCTGATCCACGCGCTGAAGGGCATCCCGCGCGAGCAGGTTCGCCTCCATGTCTGCTGGGGCAGTTTCCACGGCCCGCATCACGACGACATTCCGCTGACCGAGATCATCGGCCTCATTCTGAAAGTGCCGGCCGACAGCTATTCGATCGAGGCGTCGAACCCCTGCCACGAACATGAATGGCGAGTGTTCGAAACGGTGAAGCTGCCCGACGGCGCGACCCTGGTGCCCGGCGTCATCGGCCATTATTGCGACTTCATCGAGCATCCCGATCTCGTCGCCGACCGGCTGGTGCGCTATGCCAATCTGGTCGGCAAGGAGAACGTCATCGCCGGCACCGATTGTGGCCTCGGCCCGCGCGTCGGCCATCCGCAGATCTGTTGGGCCAAGTTCGAGGCGATGGCGGAAGGCGCGCGCCGCGCCACCAAGCGCCTGTGGGGCCATTGATCGCTTTTTCCCTCTCCCGCCCGCGCAGCGGGGGGAGAGGGTAGGGCATCAGTCGGCGCGCTCGATCCGCGCCATGTCGTCGTCGCTGAAGCCGAAATGATGGCCGATCTCGTGGATCAGCACATGGCGGACGATGGCGTCGAGCGCCTCGCCGGTGCGTAGCCAGTGTTCCAGAATCGGCCGGCGATAGAGAAAGATCATGTCGATATGGCTCTGGGCATAGCTGACGCTTTTGCCCGGGATCGGCGTGCCGTGATAAAGACCCAGCAGGTCGAGCGGGCTGCGCAGGCCCATCGCGCGCATGGTGGCGGTATCGACGAAATCCTCGACCCGGATCACCACGCCGGTGACATGCGCCGCGAGCGCGGCCGGAATGGTCTCGATCGCCTGGCGCGCCAGCGCGTCGATCTGGTCGAGCGAGGGCGGCGTCAGAGCGGTCGTGGGGGCGGCCTGGGAGAGGGGCGGCTTGATCTCGCGGCTCATCGGGCGCACTTGCTGGAGGGAAACCCGAGGAGATGACGATGTCGGAACGTCTGGTGGGGGCGGCGCGCCATGCCGCGATCAAGGAACTTCATGGCTGGGCCGAGGTCGAAGATCGCGATGCCATCCGCAAGACTTTCCATTTCGGCGATTTCAGCGAGGCCTGGGCCTTCATGAGCCGCGTCGCCCTCATCGCTGAAAAGATGGATCACCATCCCGAATGGTTCAATGTCTTTAACCGCGTCGAAATCATCCTATCCAGTCACGATGTCGAGGGATTGAGCGCGCGCGACATCAAGCTGGCCCACGCCATCGAGAGCGTGGCCCCGCCGCGCGACCAATAGCGCGGCCGCTATTTCGCGGCGGGCAGCGCGCCGGCGGTCGGCCCGTGCCGGGAGGTGGCGCGCTGCCCGCGCTCGCCCGAACGGCGCCGCAGCGCGATCAGCTTGGCGCGGGCAAGATCGCGTAGTTTCTCGCGGGGACCGAGCCGCGCGAAATAATAGGCATCATCGTACAAATGGGCTTCGGTGACGATATGGCCGCCCCCGGCGAACAGCCGCTCGGCCGCGCCGCGATAGAAATCGCGGTCGGCGCGGGCGCACAGGCTGAGCTTCGAGGGGGTGGAGAGGAAGGGCGCGAACTTATTGCCCGGCTCGCGCAGCCAATCGACCACCGCCAGCGAGACCTCGGGCCATTGCGCGTTCATGAAATCATCGGCGACGATCATGCCGTGCGGCGTCAGCGCGGCCGCCGCCAGCCGCAGATCGTGGCGCACGTCGTCATAGCGGTGGCCGCCATCGACGCTGAAGAAGCGCACCGGACCGACCCGGCGGGCGATCTCGCCAGCGTCGAGGGTGGTCGAGAGGCCGGAGAAGATTTCCGACGGGTCGAGCGTCACGCCCAGGCGCGCGCAATTCTGGTGGAACCGGGCGCCGCGCCCCATGCCGAGCGGGTCCTGATAGATCGCATCGTCCTTGAAGACATCGACCGCCAGCGCCTTCTCGCCGGGGCGGCGCGCGCCCGCCAGGATGAAGAACGAGCGGCCGTGATGGACGCCGATCTCCGCCATCGAGCCGGCGATGCCCGCCGCCGATTGCGCCTCGAGAAAGGCATCGAACAGCCGCCCGTCGAGAATGTTGGTGTAGCCGTCGACATGGTGGAAATCGCGTCGCAAATAGCGGTTCATGGGGCCTCGGACCTTGGGTTGCCGTCTTATCGCCCGCGCGCCTTAAGATCGCGTCAACTTAACCAAGGAAACGCCGCTATCGCCGCGCTGCGGCAG
>Ga0208357_1000348_pt1 | contig 37522 bp, 36 predicted proteins | sample NGESurdeep092012_6_FD_184487 | JGI IMG/M metagenome (GOLD analysis project Ga0208357, IMG submission 184487) | Arctic peat soil microbial communities from Barrow, Alaska - NGEE Surface sample F52-2 deep-092012 (SPAdes) | ecosystem: Environmental > Terrestrial > Soil > Wetlands > Peat ...
GACTCACACAAGGACGCATCCCCGCAGACATCGTCTACCGTGCCCGAAAGATGGAGGCAAGATGAGCCACACCTGTCGGCACATCCCGGAGGCTGCCCAGTTTAGGTGTTGACGGGGTGCTTCGCTTACGGAATGGCTCGCTGGGTTGTGACGGCTTGGGCGCGGGTCGCGGACTGGGTCGAGGCGCGGGTCGTCGCGTTGGGCGTTGCTCAGCCACGGCAGTGTCTATTCGCTCTCGCGTACTCGCCTCAGCGGCAACGGTGAGGGCAGCGGCGATGGCGGTGGTGGCTGAGACGGTCGCGGAGTTGGGGACGGAGGTGGAGGCGGAGGCGGCGAAGGGCGCTCCCCCTCGTTGTGGGGCGTGGTCACGCGCGGGATCGTACTGAGTTATGGAACTCTCAGCGCTTAGGAGCGTCACCGTCAATCTGTGTGACGTGACGTGATGGCCTATTCACGCCCTATAGCTCGATAGCGTCCGCTGCCAGCGCCGCTCGCGTAGCCCAGACGAACTCGCCGCACCGATGCACCAAGCCCGCGCCATGCAGGCGTGCGAGTGCATCTTCTACATCGATACGACTACCGATTTCGAGCACAAGCTCCCGTAGCGCCCACGGGCGCTGCTGGTCAGGCGAGACCAAGCGGTCGTAGATGCCGGATTCGATGACGCTGGCATCGCGCAGGACATCGGGCGAGTCCATAGAAGGGTCGTCTTGCATGGGAGTTCACGCTCCTTTGCCACGGCCCCAGGGCAGTTCACGCTGTCGCTGGGGCCAACTTGAATGGGTCAGCAAGGACCGTAAGGCGAGCCGAGGACGGACAAATCGCCAAGACGGCGCTTATACAGAGAAGGACCATATGTGATGGACGTCACACAAACATGTGTTCGGTTGGTGCATGATTCTTCTCGACCCGAAGTACAGCAGCATCCCTCCTCCCCGAAACGGCCCGCTTCCCCGGCGGGTCGTTTCATTTAACGCTCTCCCCTCCTCCCTTTATTCTCCACTCATTTCTTATGGACGACCGAGCCGCATACCAGCCGATCTTTGATCGGTCGGTCCCGGACCGTACATGTACGGTCCGGCCGGCCGGGACATGTACCGGCCAGTACAGAGGCTAAGAAAAGTACATGAACCCTGGCCCGCTGGCCAACATGTACCGCCCAGGCGGCGGATTAATTCGTCTCGATGACCGCCGAGCGACGGTCGCTGATCGCGGCGAGGATACGCTCGGCGATGCGCTCGCCGGTGAAGCCGATCTCCTCGTGCAACAGAGCAGGCTTGCCGTGGGTGACGTAAGCGTCGGGCAGGCCCACGCGCAGGATGCGTGGAGGTGCCGTCCCGGCCTCGTTCAGGGTCTCCCACACCGCTGAGCCGAACCCACCCGCCAGAACACCCTCCTCGACGGTGACGAGCAGATCGTGCTCGGCGGCGAGCTGCGCCATGAGACCCGCATCGATCGGCTTGGCAAAGCGCGCGTCCGCGACCGTCACCTCGATCTCCTCGCCCGCCAGCAGATCGGCCGCCTCGATCGCCTTGGCGACACCCGAGCCGTAGCCGATCAGCGCGACCCGGGCTCCCACCGGACCGGTCGCGCCTGGTGTGTGGGGAGCGATCAGAATCTCCCCGGTGCCGATCGCGATCGCGTGCGGCTCCGCGGGCAGGTCCACACCCGTGCCCTCACCGCGGGGATAGCGCAGCGCGATCGGGCCGTCGTCGTAGCAAAGCGCGGTGTGCAGCATGTGCACGAGCATCGCCTCGTCGCGCGGAGCCATCAACACGATGTTCGGCAGACAGCGCAGATATGCAATGTCAAACGCGCCGTGGTGGGTGGGACCGTCGTCGCCGACAAGGCCCGCCCTGTCCATCGCGAACACCACGTTCAGCTTTTGCAGGCACACGTCGTGGACGATCTGGTCGAACGCTCGCTGCAGGAACGTCGAGTAGATCGCGGCAACCGGCTTGACCCCCTGCAGCGCAAGCCCGGCGGCAAAGAGGATCGCCTGCTGCTCCGCTATCCCCACGTCGAAGTAACGGTCTGGCATCGCCTCCTGCAGGATGTTCAGCCCGGTACCCGAGTTCATCGCCGCGGTGATCCCCACCACGCGCTTGTCCCGACGGCACTCTCGCACGAGCGCATCGCCAAAGACCTGGGTGTATTGAGGTGCCGGACCGCCTCGCCCTGACCCGTCTGTCGCCCTGTCCGCTCGCCCGTTTGCGGTCGCACCTGCCGGCTTGCCAGCAGTTGCAGACGGCATTGGCGGGTTGGAGGACGGGGCGGTGGGCACGCCATTCAAGATCGAGTTCGGCTTGGCGGCGTGCCACTTCTCCATGCCCTCCAGACCACCGTCCTCGGCAGGCGCGAAACCCTTGCCCTTGACCGTCGCGACGTGCACCACCACAGGGCGTTCCGCCGCAAGCGCCTCGCGCAGCGTCTCGCGCAACGCGCGTACGTCATGCCCGTCGATGACCCCCATGTATGCCCAGTCGAGCTCCTCCCACCACAGGCCCGGCGCCCAGAACGCCTTGATCGACTCCTTCAGTTGCGGCCCCAGCCGTTCGAAGGCCGAGCCGATACCCCCGGGCAGGCGGGTGAGACCGCCCTCCACGCCTGAACGGGCATGCCACAGCTTCGGATTCATGCGCACGCGGTTGAAGTACCGCGAGAGCGCGCCCACATTCGGGGCGATCGACATGCCGTTGTCGTTGAGCACAACCACCATCGGCGTCCCCAGTCCACCCGCCTGGCCGATCGCCTCGAAAGCTACGCCCCCCGTCATCGCGCCGTCGCCGATCACCGCCACGACCTTCCCGTTGGCCGCCTCATCGCCGAGGTGACGCATGCCCTCCTTCAGTCCCACCGCATACCCGATCGAGGTGGAGGCGTGCCCGGCGCCCATGATGTCGTGCTCGGACTCCTCGATCGAGCAGAACGGTGCGAGACCGCCGTACTGGCGGATCGTATGCAGCTGCGTGCGCCTACCGGTCAGCACCTTGTGCGGGTAGGCCTGGTGGCCCACATCCCACAAGATCTTGTCGCGTGGTGAGTCCAGCAACGAGTGCAGCGCCACGGCAAGCTCGCATGTGCCCAGGTTCGCGCCGAAGTGCCCGCCGATCTCCCCCACCGTGTCGATGATGTGCTCGCGAACCTCCTGTGCGAGCTGGACCAACTCCTCCTCGGACAGCGCGCGCACGTCGGCCGGACCGTCGATCCGCTCGAGCACGGGGTGACCGGTCCGGGTGGGTGTGGACCCGTTATCGCTTGCCGCAGGTTTCATGGACACCCCACCTTCACCCAGACGCGGGTAGCTGATTGCGTTGCGGTTCTCACGATGTTCGTGTGTAGATGAAGTCTGTGATCTGCTCAAGCTCGACTGTCGGGGCAGTGCCCGCTGAGGGCGGATCGCCAACAGCGTGAGCCGCCTCCGCGAGCGCGGTCCGTGCGGTCCGGTGAGACTCCGCCGCCAGTTCCCTGGCTCGATCGATTCCGAACTCGCTCACGTATGTTCGCTTGCCGTGCCTCTCATCGCTACCTCGCGGCTTGCCGAGCGCTTCGTCTGTGCCGGTCACGTCCAAGATGTCATCGACGATCTGAAAGAGCACACCCAGCTCAGCGGCGAAGCGCCTAAACGCAATTGTCGCAGGTCCGCGCACGTCAGCCAGGGACAGCACGCACACCACTGACGCACCGATCAGCCTGCCGGTCTTCAGCTCGTGCAGACGCCGCAATCCCTCAGGCCCCTCGGGCGCGCTTGCCTTGACGTCCACGTACTGGCCCCCCACCATGCCGTTGACCCCCGTTGCGCTCGCAAGCTCCACGGCGGCCTCGAGCACCAACTCGGGCGCGACGCGGCGCACCGCAAGCAGATGGTGGAACGCCTCCGCGTACAGCCCATCCCCGGCGAGGATCGCGACCTCCTCGCCGAACGCTACGTGACACGTGGGTCGCCCACGACGGAGATCGTCGTCGTCCATCGCGGGCAGGTCGTCGTGGATCAGCGAATAGGTGTGGATCAGCTCAAGCGTCGCTGCCAGCGGCATCGCGTCCTCGCGCGAGAGTCCGACCGCGTGCGCGGTAGCGAGCGCCAGCACCGGCCGAATGCGCTTGCCCCCGGCCAGCAGCGAGTAGCGCATCGCCTCCTCCAAGCCAGAGGTCAGGGCCGCCTCGGAGAAGCGCATGCTCTCCAGGTAGCGCTCCACCTCATCGCGCAGCTGCTCCGGGTAGGCCGCTTGCAAGCTAGTGCCCCGACACGAGGACCCGCCTCAGAGCAGCGAGTCCTGGCCCGGGGCTGGCTGGGAGACCTCCGCCCGCGCCTGGCGCTCGAGCTCGCTGCTTGCCTGCGTCGCAAGCGCCGCGCAGTCCTCCACCATCGTGGCGGCCGCGTCGGGTGAGAGCTCACCCGAGCGCAGCTGCTCGGCGGCGCGCTCCAGCTGCTCGATGAGATCGTCGATTCGCTCAAGGCTCATTGCTGAGCCGCATTCTGGCGCAACTCGCGCAACACCGCGCCCAGCACCCCATTGACGAACCCGGGCGCGTCGCTCCCGCAGAAGGTCTTGGCGCTCTCAAGTGCCTCCTCGATGGCTCCCTCGGCGGGAATCGGAGTGTCCGCCGGAGCCACATCTGGATGCAACATCTCGATCAACGCCACCCGCATGATGCTGCGCTCGAGCGGCTGGATGCGCTCAACGGACCAGCCGTGCGCGTGCCGGTCGATCACCTCGTCCAGCTCCTGCGCCCGATCGGCGGCCGCGTGAGCCAGCGCGAGTGTGAGCAGCGAGGCGTTCCGTCCCAACGTGTCGGCGAGCGGCCTTCCCGTGAGATCGTGCTGATAGAGCGCGAACACCGCCGCCCGACGCTGCTCGGATCGGCGCATCGCGCCTACCGTCCCGCGTCGAGGATTCGATGAGATTCGATGTCGAGCCTCACGAGGATCGCGACATGTATTCACCGGAGCGCGTGTCCACGCGAATCTTCTCCCCGACCTCGATGAACAGCGGCACCTGGATCACGGCGCCGGTCTCGAGCGTCGCCGGCTTGTTGCCGCCGCCCGAGGCGGTGTCCCCGCGCAGCCCCGGCTCGGTTTGGGCGATCTCAAGGTCCACCGCGCTCGGCAGCTGGATGTCCGAGGGCTCGTCGTCGATGAACAGCACATCCACCTCGGTGCTGGGCCTCGTCCAGCGCAGCGCCTCCGCGAAGGCGGCCTCGGATACCGCTATCTGTTCGAAAGACTGGGTGTCCATGAAGTGAGCGTCGGTCCCGTCCGCGTACAAGTACTGCATCTTGCGCGCCTCTGTGCGCACCGAGCGGAACTTCTCCCCGGCGCGGAACGTGCGGTCGATCACGGCCCCGTCGCTCGCCCGGCGCAGCTTTGTGCGCACGAACGCCCCACCCTTTCCGGGCTTCACGTGCTGAAACTCGACGATCTTGAAGACCGTACCCTCCACGTCGATGTGGTTGCCGTTCTTGAATTGGTTGGTGGTGATCACGAGCGAGAGGGTAGCGGGCCTGCCACCGCCAGGCCAAGCGCCGCGTTGGGACTCGTGACTTACGAACAGCGGAAGTGGCCGGCCGAGTGCGGTTCGGTGAGCGATGGCTTAGTGTCGTGAGCAAACCAACCAAGGAGCCCGCGCCATGAAGATCCTGCAAGGTCGCACAGCGCTCGTAACCGGCGCGTCCGGGGGCCTCGGCACGCATATCGCGCGTCGTCTCGCTCGAGAGGGCATGAATGTCGCGGTCTCTGGCCGACGCGAGGACGCTCTCACGAAGGTCGCCGCGGAGCTGGGCGCGCTCGGCGTGAAGACGGTTGCGGCACCCGCCGACCTGGCGGACCTGAGCGCCACGGACTCGCTCATCGACACGGTGGAGGCGGCGCTTGGGCCGGTGGACGTGCTCGTCAACAACGCGGGTGTCGAGGCGATTGGCGCGTTTACCACCTACACGCGCGACGAGCTCACGTCGATGGTCGACGTGAATCTGACGGCGCCGCTGCTGCTCACGCATCGTCTCACCCCTGGCATGCTCGAGCGCGGCCGCGGTCACGTCGTGTTCATCTCTTCGGTCGCGGGCAAGGTCGGACCGGCCTTCAACGAGCCCTATGCGGCAACGAAGGCCGGGCTCGTTGGCCTGACGCAGTCGTTGCGCGCCGAGTATCTGAAGGCCCCGGTTGGCTTCTCGGTGGTGTGCCCCGGATTCATCGCCAGCGACGGCATGTACGCACGAATGGTCGACGGTGGTCACAGCTCGAACCGCATGATGGGTGAGACCACAACCGAGAAGATCGCCGACGCCGTCGTGCGAGCCATTCGCGAGGACAAGGCCGAGATCGTGGAGAGCGGTGCCCCGCTGCGCCCAATGCTCGCCCTGGCGCAGCTCGCTCCAGGCCTCGTTGAGCGTCTGGCCCCGAGGTTTGGCGTGACTGAGCTCTTCCGTGGCGTGGCGGCCGACCGGGGCCGCCTCGAATAGCTCGGGCGTGCGAAGGCCCACTGGTCGACCCGGCTCAACGGGCGTGAGTGCCGATCCCGCGCTGCCGAATCCTCAAGCGGCGCGCTCTGGCGGTCGATGCAGATCGGGTGAGCCAACTATGGGCGTATCGCCGTTTGCGCGAGAACGCTTTGTGCGTGCTTGCCGCGGGTGCCGCCAGCGCGGCGATGGCTTGGCTCGGCCTGTACGGATTCGCTTGGAGTGACTATGAAACCGAGGCGCGGCCTGCCTTCGATGCGCTCGTAAGCGGCCATGTGGGCGAATTCCTGCGGCTCGCGCCGGCCTACGGCGGCTCGCTCGTCGAGCGGGCACCGTTCGCGTTGATCCCCTCGCTATGGGGAGGCGGCGAGCTCGCCGTCTATCGCATGGTCGCCCTCCCCTGCCTGTTGGCGGCCGCCGCTCTTGGTGTGTGGCTGGTGAGCATGATGCGCGCGCAAGCGCGTCCAGCGCTCTCCCGCGCGGTCGTGCTCGGGCTGTGTGTAGCCAATCCATTGACTTTGCGCGCTCTGGAACTGGGGCATCCCGAGGAGCTGCTAGGTGCATCTCTGTGTGTCGCCGCCGTGCTGCTGGCAAGCCGTGATCGCCTGCTTGTATCAGCGTTGCTGTTGGGACTGGCAATCGCCAACAAGGAGTGGGCGCTGCTCGCGCTCGGACCGGTCCTGTTGGCTCTCCCGGCGAGACGCCGGATCTCATACGTTGCGATCTCGGGCGCCGTCGCCGCTGTCGTCCTGGCCCCGCTTGCGCTCGTCTCCTACGCCGGGTTCGTGGCGAGCTCGCGCGGGATCGCGGCCCCACCGACCACGATCTTCCAGCCGTGGCAGGTGTGGTGGTTCCTGGGTCATCACGGGGCCCTGGTGCATGGGTTGTTCGGATCGCCGAAGCCGGGGTATCGCATCGGTCCGTCCTGGGCGAGCGCGGTCAGCCACCCCTCGATCCTGCTTGCGGGACTCCTGCTGACCGGGGCGCTGTGGGCGAAGCAGCGCCGCCGCGTCGGATCGGTGGGGCGGCTCTCCGAGCGCGATGCCCTGCTGGCTCTCACGGTGTTGCTACTCGTGCGCTGCCTGCTGGACACATGGGACACCGTGTACTACCTGCTGCCGTTCCTCTTTGCGCTGTTGGCTTGGGAGATCCGCGGGGAGCGCGCCCGCCCGCCCGTGTTGGCCCTAGCCTGCACGGTGCTTGCCTGGATCAGCTTCCAGTGGGCGCCCGGGCACATCTCAGCCGACGCGCAGGCCGCGCTGTTCCTCGCCTGGTCGCTGCCGCTGCTCGCTTTTCTCTCGGTCTCCCTATACGCGCCGGGTAGAGCGCTATTCGACCGACGTGAGCTCCTTGGGCAAGCTCGTGAGCAGCTCGTGCCCGCGATCGCCGACCAGCGCTAGATCCTCGATGCGCACGCCCAGGCGCCCGGGGACGTAGACGCCCGGCTCCACGGTGACGATGTTGCCGCTGCGCAGTGGCTCGTCACCCGCGGTTCGCGACAGTCGCGGGGCCTCATGGATCTCCATTCCCACTCCGTGTCCCAGCCCGTGCCCGAAATGCTCGGCGTGGCCTGCCTCTTCGATGATGGTGCGCGCCACGCCGTCCACTGCGCGCCCGCCCACTCCTGGACGCACCGCCTGGAGTGCCGCGACCTGTGCTCTCAGGACGAGCTCGTAGACGGCGCTGGCCTCCTCGGACAGCGGTCCTGTGGCGTATGTGCGCGTGCAATCCGAGCAGTAGCCATCCAGGTAGGCGCCCCAGTCGATCGTCACGAGCACGCCGCGAGGGATCTCAACGTCACGCGGCTCGGCATGCGGTAGCGCGCCGTGCGCGCCGCTCGCGACTATCGAGGGGAAGCTCGGTGCCTGTGCGCCGAGACGACGCATGCGCAGCTCCAACTCGATCGCGACCTCGCGCTCGGTGCGTCCGTACAGACCTGCTTCGAGCACTTCGACGAGCGCCTGGTCGGCGAGCGCCGCCGCGGCTCGTATGCGCACGATCTCTTGCTCGTCCTTGATCTCACGCAGGCTCTCCAGAACACCTGAGCACGGCACGAGCTCCCAACCGGGCGCAAGCAGCTCGCGAAGGCGATTGTGCTGCTTGACGGTTAGCGACGCGTCATCGAAGCCGAGTCTCATTTGACCGTGGTTTCCTTGCGCCTTTTCCTCACCGGGAGCTCTCCGATCCGCCTGCTTCCCGTCTGTTTCCGTCGCGCCGGGACTAAGGGCGCGTACGGCCGCCTCAAGCAGATCGGCGGACGCGATCTCCCGCTCGAAGCCCTCGGGTACCTGCTCAGCCGACTGGGTGGCGTAGCGAAAGTCCGTGAAGAAGCGATGCTCGGCCTGCTCGCCTGCGTCGATCAGCAAAAGTCCGTTCGAGCCCGTGTAGCCGCATAGGTAGCGAATGTTCACCGGTGCGCTCACGAGCAGCCTGTCGATCTTCTGCTCACGCAACTGGGAGGCGAGCCGTGCGGCGCGAGCGAGCTCGTTCACGCGTCCCGTCCCTCGGCCTCGGGGCGACCGTCCAACCCCTCGCTGCCCGACTCCTCGCTGCCGCCGTCCAACTCCCCAGCGCCGCCCAACTCGTCGCGCAGGCGCGTGAGCGCCAGTCGGTACCCCTCGATGCCCTTGCCGCAGATCGAGGCCACGCACAGGTCCTCGATGACCGATAGTTGACGCCATGGCTCGCGAGCCTTTACGTCCGAGAGGTGGACCTCCACGGCCGGCAGCGCCGCGATGGCGAGCGCATCATGGATGGCCCACGCGTAGTGACTCCACGCTCCTGGGTTGAGCACGACCGCGTCCACGAGCTCACGCAGGGAGTGCAGGTGCTCGACGTACTCGCCCTCGAAATTAGTGTGAAAGAAGCGCGTCTCGACGCCCAGCTCGCTCGCGAACCCTTCGATCTGGCGCTCGAGCTCATCAAGCGTGAACGCGCCGTAGTGCTCGGGCTCGCGCTTGCCGAGCATGTCGAGGTTGACGCCGTGCATCACCTCAATGCGAATAAGGCCCGCCATGTGACGCAGAGCCTACTCGTGCGCCTGTAGCTCCGATACGGCGGCGCGCAGATCGCTCGCGGGCACGTGACAGCCGACGCGAGCGTCACCGGGTGCGCCGAGCAGCACGAACGGGACCTCAGCGCCGATGCGCTTCTTATCGCGCATGGTGGCCGTGAGGATCTGATCGACGTCCTCCCCGTCGAGCCGCACCGGCAGTCCGCGCGCGCGCAGCAGCTCGCGCACCTGCGCGCGAAGCTCCGGCAGACCGGATAGCCGTAGCGCGGCAAGCAGCCCGAGTCCGACCGCCTCGCCGTGGCGGTAGCGCTCATAGCCCGTGACGGTCTCGAGCGCGTGCCCGACTGTGTGTCCCAGGTTGAGCACCTGACGGCGCCCGGCGTCGCGCTCGTCCTCGGCGACCACCGCGAGCTTCGTCCGCGCGCACCCGCGAATCGTGCGCTCATCAAGCGGCTCGTCGGCGGCGATGCGCTCCCACAACTCGCCACCGGCGATCAGGGCGGTCTTCAGCACCTCCACGTAGCCGGCCGCCAGCTCTGCGGCTGGAAGCGTGTCGAGCGTGTCTGGGTCGACGAGCACGCCGGCAGGATGATGGTAGGCGCCGACGTAGTTCTTGGCCTGGGGTAGGTCCACGCCGGTCTTGCCCCCATAGGCGGAGTCGACCTGTGCAACGAGCGTGGTTGGCACGTGCACGACTGGGACTCCCCTTTGATAAGTAGCGGCGCAGAAGCCCGCGAGGTCGCCCACGACCCCGCCGCCGAGCGCGACGAGGTGATCGGCGCGCGTCATGCCCCCGGTGACGAGCGCGCTCCACACGAGCTCGGCGCTCGTGAGTGTCTTGTGGCGCTCACCGGGCGCGATCTCGATCAGCTCGTGAACACCGCCGAGACGCTCGGCGTAGAGCGCGGCGACGTTTTGGTCGGATACGCAGAAGGGCCGCGAGAGGGTCCGATCGAGCGGCCAGACATCCATATGCGAGCAGAGCTCGGCGCGCAGCAGTCCGCGGCCGACGAGCACAGGGTAGTCACCGGAGGCGGCGCTCGCCCACAGCAGCCTGGTGCCGGCAGGCGCCTCCGCCAGACCGCGAAGCGCAGGCAGTGCGCGCACGCCTACGCGCGGTGTGAGCGCTGGCAGGATCGCGTCGGCGATCTGCTCGTAGAGCACGACGCGGCTTGCGTGCAGCTGCTCGAAGGCGTGGCGATCGGAGGCAAGCGGGCGCTTATCTCCTCCCGAGCCCGCACCGGCACGTCGCCACGCGGCCCGAGCGTCGATGTCCAGGAGCACGGTCATGTGTGGCTCCAGGGCTGCGCGTACGCGCTCTGAGACGACGCTGCCGCCCCCCAGCGCGATCACCGAGCCCGGAGTCGCCTCCGTGAGCAGACGGCACGCGAGCCGCTCCTCGGCAGCTCGGAAAGACGCCTCCCCCCGCGTACGGAACTCCTCGGCGATCGAATGGCCGAGGTCCTGTTCGAGAAGACGATCGCTGTCGAGTGCGTGCACGCCCAGCGCAGCGGCCACTTCGCCGGCGACGGTCGTCTTGCCGGCGCCCATGAAACCGACGAAGACGAGCGCGCGACTCAGTGCGTCTGCTAAGGGCGCCATCGAGCGCGATCTCCGTGGCGCCTGCCCAGCTGGGCACAGGTCAAGGCGACGGCCACCCGATCCGTTGGCAGTAAGAGTCAAGCGCCTCGCGAGTGTCGTCGATGTGGTCGCCGCCGAACTTGCTCCGATAGGCGTCGGCGAGCACGAGCGCGACCATCGCCTCGCCGACGACGCCCGCGGCCGGCACGGTGCACGAGTCGGTGCGCTCGCGCAACGCCTCGGCGGGCTCGTGCGTGGAGATGTCGACCGAGCGCAGCGGCTTGGTCAGCGTCGGCAGTGGCTTCATCGCGCCACGCACGATCAGCGGCTCGCCGGTCGTCATCCCGCCCTCTAGGCCTCCCGAGCGGTTGGTCTCACGGTAGTAGCCGCGCTGCTCTGAATAGAAGATCTCATCGTGAGCTTGCGAGCCGGGAACGCCCGCGATCTGAAAGCCGTCGCCGATCGAGACGCCCTTCATCGCCTGGATCGAGAGGATGCTCATCGCAAGCCGACCGTCAAGACGCTCCTCCCAGGAGATATGTGAGCCCAGTCCCGGGAGAACCCCAAAGGCCTGCACCTCGAACACGCCCCCCAGCGACTCGTTGGCCTTGCGCAGGACGTTGATCTCGGCGACCATCGCACGAGAGGCCTCGGCATCGAGGCAGCGCACGGGCGAGCTGTCCACCTGCTCGAAGTCGCCGAGCCTCAAAGCTCCCTCAGACTCGGGCGCGTGCACCGAGGCGATCTGAATCACGTGCGAGCGCACCTGCACGCCAAGTGCCGCGAGGTAGGCCTTGCAGAGCGCGCCGCCGGCGACGCGCGCGGCGGTCTCGCGGGCGGAGGCGCGCTCGAGAATGTTGCGCACGTCGCTCTGCTTGTACTTCTGCGTGCCCACGAGGTCGGCGTGGCCCGGGCGCGGGAGATGAACCTCGGGTACCTCCGCGTCGACGGGCCACGGGGACATGCGCTCTTCCCAGTTGGCGTAGTCGCGGTTCTCGACCTGCAGGGCGACGGGCCCTCCGAGCGTGAAGCCGTGACGGATTCCGGCTGTGACCCGCGCGGTGTCCTTCTCAATCTTCATGCGCCCACCGCGGCCATGGCCGAGCTGGCGGCGCGCCATGTCCTCGTTGAGGTCCTCGGGGCGCAGCCGCAAACCCGCGGGCAGGCCCTCGACGATGCACGTAAGACCAGGGCCGTGGGACTCACCGGCGGTTATAAGGCGGAGTGTCATCTCCGCCTTAGCTTATTTGCTGGGAGCGGAGCGTTACCTGTGCGTCGCGCGTAGCGTGCCCGGATCGCGCGCGGCGGGGCTCGTCTATCGATCGCGCGTGGAGCACATCGAGCCGGTGTCGTCTATCGCTCTCGCGCGGTGAGCTTGCGCTTGGATAGCGCCACCTTCGCCTTGCGCTTCAAGCGCGCGGCGCTGGCGCTATTGCCCTTCGTGATGCTCACGACCTTCAGTTCATAGACGACGCTCTGGCCGTTGGCTTCGACGTATTCCAGTTCCTCTGAATGGCCGGGTTCGAGATCGATCGTTTGGCATTCGGAGGTGCTGGGAAGACAGATGCCCGTTCCGTGCAGGATTGGCGGAGTAATGAGCTTGAAGACCGCTCCCGTACCGTTGCTGGTGACTCGTTCGAAGGAGATGCGCAAGTCCTGCTTGGAGGGAAGCGGCTGCTGGGGCTTGAAGTTCTCGTATGGAGTGAGTGTCGCCGGCTGGCCGGGCGTCGTGGAGGCGACTCCGAACAGGACAGAGACGACGTAGGGGAACTTTGGCTTGCTTGGTTTCTTGGGAGCAGGCGTCGGAGCTTCCTGACCGCCGCCCGAGCCTTTGCTCGGGGATCCGCCGCTACCGGTGGACGAGCCGCCGGAGCTTGAGCCCGTGGAATCGCTGGATGAGCTGGATGAGCTCGCGGAACCGGAGGTGCTGGTGGCCGCCGAGGTTTTTTCCGCAGGCGGCGAAGCCAGTGGGATGAAGGGATCGCGTGTGGGACCCTGACTTTGGAAGCGTGCACCCCCGGGGGTCTCGGAGACAGCCTCGTTGGGGTTTGTCGGCGCGACCGTCACGGGTAGCGCCGGGGCCGAACCGCTCACCCGAGGAGTGGGTACGCTCGCCACGGGTGCTGGAGTCGAGCCACCCGAGCCGCCTGTAACGGTGTAGGCAACCGCCGCGATCAGCGCCACCGCGATCAGTGCCAGGAACGGGAGCATTCGCCGCGAGAGGAGATCGGACTTGATCGATTGCAGGAACTCGGTCATGGGGTCGCCTTTACAACGGCCGGCGTCGTCGCCGAGCCGCTCGATGTGGTGGACGCTGTGCCGGTAGATGCACCCGCGGGGGCTGATGGCGTCGCTCCGCCGAGCGCGCTTGCGCCTGCGGACAGCACGTATGCGGTGGCGGTGATCGTGCCGGTCAGCTGACCCGACTTGGGTTTGCCTGAAGCTGAGGCTTCGCTTGCGTTCGGGGCCAGGCTGACGCTGTCGATCGTGAGCAGTCGGCCATTGACGTGTAGCGCTCCCGATGACGTCTGCACGGTGAAGCCTTCCAGCTGGTCGAGCAGCTTGTAGAGGTCCACGAAGCTGCCGTTGAAGATGAACGTGAACGGCTGCTGGCTGAACGCCGCGCTCTCGGTCGCGAGGGTTGCGCTGGCACCGGGGCTGGCAGTGCCGCTAGCCCCGGTGGTGATCGAGGAGAACTCGACGTCGCGGCTGTGGGTTGCCTTGTCGAGCGTATATATGAGCGCGGGTGTTTCCGAAGATGGGGGCACCGCCTGACCGAGGCTCACGAGCGATGAGTACGCGCTCGAATACTGAGCTTGCGCGTCCTTCGCGCTGTTCGCCTGCGATTCGGCGCTCGCCAGTTGCTTACGTGCCGCTTCGACTTCGGCGGTCACCTTCGAGGCGCGTTCGCGCTCGGGGGCGACGGTCGTGAACCACACGCCGAGCAGCACGGCGAGCACCGCGATTCCGATTAGCATCAGTCTGTCGCGCGTGGTCATCGTGAGGCTCCACTCGCGGTCGAGACCGGCTCGGTGGCGCCGGCGCTGTGGACGGAAGCCGTCGTGGTGCTCCCAGACGTCGGAGCACTCGTGGCGGGCGCGGAGGGAAGTCCGGTGAAAGTGACTTGCGTCGTGAACGCCGGATCGTTCGCGGGGCAGCCGCCACTTACGCCACCGCTGCCCGTGTCGGACTTCGTGGAGCTCTGTAGCTGCACTTCGCTTGCGCCGTCCATCAGTCGCAGACGTTGGAGCGCCTGAGCGACGACGGTCTGGCTCTTGGCGCAACCGGTGAGGGTGAAGACAGGGGTGCTCCCGGGCGGTGTGCTCGATGTGGGAGCCCCTGCGGTCGCGGTGGTGGTCGTTGAGGCTTCTGCGGTCGGACCTACGGTGCCGTGCATAGCACTGAGCGAGGTACCGGCGGGCAGCACGCGACCGAGCTCGTGCAGGGCGTGTGACCAATCAAAGCGCGCCTGGACAAGCTGGGCGACCGTCTGGGTGCGCTGGTCGGCCATCGTGACGAAGTCGGTGTAGGGCGTGAGCCGTCCAGCGCTGGCCTGGACCGCGCTCGTCTCGGCGGTGATAGCCGTGACTTCGCCAGTTTGGCTTGAGACGCTGCGGTGAGCGCTTCCGTACATCGCGACGAGCGCCGCGAGTCCCGCCAGCAGGCCGAGCACGATCAGCGCGCCGCCGCCGGAGCGTCCGGCGAGGCTGGCGAGTCCGCCGGCTCCCTGGCGCTGTTCGCCCGGAATTAGGTTGACGGCCTTCATCGCGGTGCCTCCTCGACCGCGAGCCCCGTGGCGACTGCAAGCCGCTCCGCGGGGACGCCACCGGCGGAGCCCTCATCGAGCACGCCCACCGTCTGGGGAATCAGGGGCACGCGCAGCTCGCCCTGGAGCGCACGCGCGAAGCCTGAGATCTGGAGCGCGGGGCCACTGAGCACGACGCTCGACACCTCTCCGCCTCCGTCCTGGGAGCGATGGAAGTCGAGCGAGTTGCGCACCTCGCCGGCGATTTCGCGCACTCCGCTGGAGAGCACCGGGCGCACGTCGATCACGGGCTTCTGCGAAGCACCGGAAGATGCTTGCTCCTCTTGCAAGCCCATTTCAACGGACTCTTCAGGGGAGAATGGTGCGGCAGGCGTCTGTTGTGCGTCGAGATCGACGGCGGCCAGCAGCTCGCGAGCGTCTGTCAGCTTGATGCTGTTGCGCTCCGCGACGTCGGCGGCCATCGACTCGAGGCCCCCGCCGATGACGCGGGTGAAACGGCACACGGTGCCCTCCGCGATCGCCATGTTGGTGAGGCCTCCCACGTTGAGATAGAGCACACGGCCGGCATGGTCCTCGTCCGCCCGGTGCAGCGAGCGAATCAGCGCGAAGGACGACAGGTCCACACCTTCAGGGCGAAGCCCAGCGTCGCGAACGGCCGCGAGCAGACGCTCGACCATGTCCCGCTGGGCGGCGACGACGATCACGCGCTGGCGAGGCCCGGCGGGCGTGTCGATCACGCCGAGCGCATGGAAATCGAGCACGGCGTTGTCGAGCGGCATCGGCACCTGATCCTCAGCCTGGAAGCGCACGGCGGTCGCGAGCTCCTTGCGGTCGGTAAGAGGCGGCAGCTCGAGCGTACGCAAGACGGTGCGTTGGTTGGCCACCCCGACGCGTACGCGCTTGTCGAGCTTCGAGTCGCGGAACATCTCGCGCAGGGTGTCGGAGAGCGCCGTGCCGTCGAGCACCTCCCCCTCGCGAACGGTGTCGGGAGGTAGCGGCGCGCCGGCCGCCCGCTGTACGAGGATCGAGCCGTTGACGCGCGCCTGAACGGCGCTCACATAGCCGGGCTGGATATCCAAGCCGACGAGCGTCGCGCCACGCGAGCGTCCGCCGCTGCGACTGGGCTTGAAGCTCGATAGGGAGAGCGAAGTTGTGAGCGCGGACATTTTGCGCTTGACGGGCTCGAGGACAACGGTGTCCTCGGCCGGCGGCTCCGGTGGCGCATCGACCACGATCGACGTCGGCCTGAGCAGGCTGAGGCTGTCGTCCATATGTCCTGGCTCCTGTGTTGACATCAGTTCAGAAAGTGGGTCGTGTACAGGTTCACGAGCGGCTCGCCGGCGAATATGGCGACGAGCGAGCCGAGGGCGAGGAATGGGCCAAAGGGGACCGCCGTCTTACGTGCGACCTGAGCGCCCTTGCGGCTCACGATCAGAGCCCCGAACAGCACGCCCGCAAAGAGCGCGATCAGCATCGCCGGGGCCACTGCGCTGCCGAGGAACAGGCCCATGACGCCCGCGAGCTTGACGTCGCCCATGCCCATCCCACCGGGGTAGGCGAGCGCTGCCAGCAGCAGCGCTCCACCGGCGGCGGCACCGGCGATCAGACGCGCCGGCTCTCCGCTTGGGTCAAGCGCCGTCCCGATCGCAAGCGCCAGGATGGCGCCCAGCGCGGTCAGGCGGTTGGGGATGATGCGGTGCTCGGCGTCGATCAGCGCGATCGGCACGAGCAGCAAGATGAAGGCGACGTTGAGTGCGATCGTCGCGGAGCTGCCGCCCGCGAGCACCGCGCTCACACACAGCATCGCGGCAAGCGCCTCGACCAAGGGGTAGCGCTTGGAGATCGGGGCCGAGCAGCTGCGGCAGCGCCCCCGCAGGAGCAGCCAGGACACGACAGGGATGTTGTCGTAGGGCTTGACAGCCGTCCCGCAAGCGGTGCAGTGCGATGCCGGGCGCACGAGCGACTCGCGGCGCGGCAGCCGGTATACGACGACGTTCAGGAACGATCCGATCATCGCTCCGAACACCCCCGCGAAGGTTGCTGTCTCCATGGACGAATGATCGGCTCGCGCGGCGAGACACTTGAGCGCTTCTGCAATCACTCGCCCAATGTCTGGAGCGGGAGCCTAAGTTCGCGTGCCGCGACGCGGGCGAGCCCCGTGCACGCTCACCTCGGTGGTCAGTAGCGCGCCCGAGATCCTGCGACGTGCGACGCGCCGCTACCTCAGAACGCAGAGAGGGCGAGCCTAATGGGCCGCCCTCTGGCATTTTCGAGAACGCTCTAAGCGAGAGTCCTGGCTGACAGCTACCAGCTACCGGTCGGGCAACCACCTTTGTTCGCTCCGCTTGCGGCTTTGCATGTGCGCGTGACGGTCCCCGCTTTGTTCACGAGCTTGAACGTGTCTTTGGTCGCCGGAGCTTCGGTTTCGAGTTCGTAGCCGATGCCACTTTCGAGTTGTTTGGCGGCCTTGAGATAGCCGTTCTTACCGGTGGCTTCCGTGATCGGAATCGCCTTTTCGTATTCGTTGATCTTCGTGGTCGTGACTTCTGTGTAGCTGCCACTGAAGTCGGTCGCGATCGTCTCAGCCGCGGTCTGCGAGGTGTGTATTAGTTCCTTGGCCGAGACATCGCTTGCCTTGCTCTTCTGATTGAGGAACGCGGGGATCGCGATCGCTGCCAGGATGCCGATAATCAAGATCACGACCAGCAGCTCGATGAGCGTGAAGCCGGACTCCCCTCTTGCTCGCAAATACAGTCGATGTGTCACCGGCAACTCCTAGCCTTGATGTAAATGGGCGCCAGTGCCCGCATGTCGCCCCAATTGCGACCCGGCCGCTCGAGCCGTCGGCTTTGTCTTCGCATATCCGTGCTTGCCGTGCTGCGTGCCTGGTTGCTAACTAATCGGCGCGCTGGTCTCGCGAGCTTGAACTTCGGCTCAAGGATGCAACATATCTTCCTAACAAAAGACAACAAGGGGGGCGGCCAATGGCCGCCCCCCTTAGAGTTAGCGCAGCTGTATGCCAAAGCTTGATGCTTTGGCACTATGACTACCAGCTACCAGTCGGACAACCGCCTTTGTTCGCTGCTTCATGGACGGTGCAGGTACGAGTAATATTGCCTGCCACGTTAGTGATGATGAATTTGTCTTCCGTGCCCTTGGCGATGGATTCGATGACGTAACCCGTTGCCGAAGCCGAGGTGACCGCGAACGTCGCCGTTGTTTTGTCTTTGAGCGTAGGCTCGATAGCTTCCAGCTTCGTGATTTCAGCACCTGCATAGCTGCCGTTGTTTTCGGTCGAGTACGTCTCGATCGTGGTCTGACCGGTCTTCACCTGTTCCTTGGCGGCCGCATCGTTGGCCTTGCTCTTCTGGTTCAGGAACGAAGGAATGGCGATCGCGGCCAGGATGCCGATGATCAGGATTACCACCAGGAGCTCGATGAGCGTGAAGCCACCCTCATCTTTCGAGCGCTGGCGCAGTCGATTTAGCATTGAGTCCTCTTTCCGTATCTTGGGCGCCAGCCCTCGATTCAACTGTCACTCATTGACAGTGCGTCTCAACTTCGATCTCACGATCGACCACTTGAGCCGCCGGCTTTGCCACACACCCTCTTGAGGTGTTTGCCTTGTGCCGCGGTCTGGCTTGTCAGCGCGTTCATCGACCGCTGCGCAGAAGCGCTTTAGCGTTGCACCCAACTTGGACACATTGCGCTTAAGTGGGTCTTTATATCTTGCGGCGCAGCTCTCAGCGACGCTTCAGGCCGGCCTGTTCCTGCTCGAACTCCTGCGCGTCCGCGCCGGTCAGGCGCTCGCCGCTGCCGCGACACCACGGGCAGGTCACCTTGCGCACATGCTCGTCGAGATTTGAAATGACCTTGCCGGTACCGTGGCAGGGCATACACGGGCGCGGCTCGTGTGACTCCTCTGCGACGGGATCGCCCTCGCCGTCCTCTGCCGCGGCGGAGGCGGATGCTCTACGCGGGCGCTTGGCGCCCGCCTGCTTGCGATCATCTGCGTCACTCATGGAGTGGCGAGATTAGCGTTCCCGGCGTGAGGACGCCCACCATCCCCCTGCGCTGGGTCGCGCTCGCCTTGATCACAGCCACCGCCGCGGTGCTCAGATTGGTCGATCTCGGCGCGGTGCGGCTCGACCCGTTCTATGACGCGGCGGTGCGCAGCATGGGCGTCTCCTGGCACAACTTCTTCTTCGGGGCGTACGAGCCCGGGGGGAGCGTCTCGATCGACAAGCCACCGATCGATCTGTGGCTGCAGGTGGCGAGCGTCAAGCTGTTTGGATGGAGCTCAACCTCGCTGAAGCTGCCCGAGGCGCTTGCCGGGACCGCCTCCGTGCCGCTGTTGTACGCCGCCGTCAAGCGTCCGTTCGGCGTCATCGCGGGGCTCGTCGCGGCGCTCGCGCTCGCGGTGCTGCCGATCGAGGTGATCACGGCGCGCAGCGACACGATGGACGCGGTCATGATGATGTTGCTCGTGCTGGCGCTGTTGATGGTTGTGCGCGCCGGGGAGACCGGCAAGACCGTCTGGTTGCTTGCGGCGGCCGGGGCGCTCGGAGTGGCATTCAACGTGAAGCTGCTCGAGTCGATGGTGGCGCTGCCGGGTCTATTCGTGCTTGCCTGCCTTGGCCTGCCCAGAGCCGCTGAGGTCTCACGACGGGCACGTCGCGGCCGGCTCATAGGGCAGTTCGCGGCCGCCGCCGCGGTCTACGTCGTGATCGCGCTCTCGTGGCTGAGCGCAACGCTGCTGTTTCCAGCGCACGAGCGTCCATATGCAATCGGCTCAACGAATGGGAGCGCATGGAACGCGGCCTTCGTGTTCAACGGCACCGAACGGCTGAGTGGCAAAACAGCCGAAGTCGGCCAAGCCACGCCCGTTCTGCACCACCGTGATGGCGGCGGCACGGTGACAAGCACAGGATCGACCCCAATCACTCCCCCCTCCCCTACGCGACTGCTTGCCAATGGCGGCCAATTGCCCGCCAAGTGGCTCGGTTGGGAGGCATTGGCGGCGCTCCTGTTGGGGGCGGGCGTCGTGATATCCGTGACGCGCCGCAAAGCGGGTCGCCTGCAACGCGCAATGGTCGTGGGCATGTTCGTGTGGCTGCTCACCGGAATAGTGCTGTTCAGCGCGATGGCGCGTCTGCACCCTCGCTACGTCGAGAGCTTCACACCCGCCGTGGCCGCCATGTTCGGGATCGGCGTGGCCTGGGTGGCGGGAGCAGCGAGCCGGACGCGACTGCTCGCGGCGCCGTTGACGGCCCTGCTTGCGATCCCGCTCGTGACGAGCGTCGAAGCGGTGGGCGAGAAGATCAGCGACGCCGGCAATGTGGGTGCTCTGGATTCAATCGAGCAGCGAGCGCTCAGCGCCTACCTGCTCGCCCACCAGGGAAGCGCCCGTTATGAGCTGGCGGCGGGCTCCTCGACGAGCGTCGCCTCGCTGATCGTGCAGGACCAGCGTCCGGTCCTGATGCTCACCACCTATGACGGTCTTTCCTTCACGAGCGTGGCCCAGCTGAAGACGCTGATGGCTCGTGGCGAAGTGCGCTACGCGTTCCTTGACTCAGTATGCGGGCCCGGGGCGCCCAAGACCACAGCCGGCTGCGCCCCGGCTGCGCTGTGGGTACGCGCGCACGGAACCGACGTTTCGCGCCAGGCGGGCCTGCACGCAAGGGGCTTGCTGTGGCAGCTGCCCTCGCATCCGTCTGTTCGTGTGCTCACGGGGGACCGTGGTCGTGGGGACCGCCTGAAGCGGTAGCGTGAACGCAATGGACGCACCCGCTTCGATGCGCATCCTCGTCGTTGACGACGAGGCGCCGCTGCGCGAGACCCTGACGCGCTCTTTCTCCAAGGAGGGTCATACGGTTGAGGCGGTGGCCGACGGCGGCGCGGCGATCGAGCGTGCCGGCGCCGAGCAGTTCGACGTGATCCTGCTCGACGTTGCGCTCGGTGCCGGGCCCAACGGGTATGACGTGTGCCGCGCGTTGCGCGAGCAGCGCAACATTGTGCCGATCATCATGCTGACCGCGCTCGACACGGAGGCCGACGCCGTCCAGGGCCTGGAGGCGGGCGCCGACGATTATGTGACCAAGCCATTCGGCCTGGCAGAGCTACGCAGCCGTATTCGCGCGGTTCTACGCCGCTCCGGCCCCCGGGCGATGGGTCGCGAGGTGCTGAGCATCGGTCCGGTGACGCTCGACCGCAGCCACCGCGAGGCAAGCGTGGATGGAGAGCAGGTGAAGCTCACCTTCTCGGAGTTCGAGCTGCTCGCCCAGCTGATGAGCGAACCGGGCAGGCTCTTCAACCGCCAGGAGCTGCTGCGCGCGATCTGGGGCGACTCGGCCTATCGTGACCCCCGCGCAATCGACGTCCACATCAGGCACCTGCGCGAGAAGGTGGAGGAGAAGCCCGAGGAGCCGAAGCTGATCCTGACGGTGCGCGGCGCCGGGTACCGCTTTCAGGAGCCGTGAGCGAGCCGCCTCCGCGGCCCAGCGGCGCCGTAAAGGCTCGCTCCGGCGTGCGTCGGCACGTCCTGGGGCTACGCCCCAGGGTGTTCGCGGCGCTGCTGCTCTCAAGCGCGGTGACGCTTGCGGTGGCGGCCCTCGCACTGCTGTCCCCGCTCGAGCAGCGGCTGCGCGCCGAGGGCGAGGCGGGTGTATTCGCGGCCGTCTCCGTGTCGCGTTCGGAGTTCGAAGAGATCGGCGTCCACCCCGCCAGCGGACGCCCTGATAGCGGTGAACTCGCGGTCACGGTGTCGCTCCTGCGCCACCGCTCCGGCGCGGAGGTGACCGTGCTCGACCGCAAACTCGACACGATCTATGCGCCCGCCGACCAGGATCTCGACGTGCCCGACTACTACGCTCAGGTCCGTCATGCGCTGCGCGCAAATCGCGGCGTGCACACGTTGATCGGTGACGATCTGGTGGCGGTCGAGCCGATGCGGATCGGCAAGGGCGGGACAGTCGACGCCGTCGTGCTTGTACGCCGCCTGGAATACGTGATCTCCACCGTGCACGTGGTCAAGAAAGCCTTCATCGAGGCGGCAGCCGTTGGCTTCGGGATCGCGCTGCTGCTCGGAATCGCGCTCACAACGACGCTACTGCGACGGCTGGAGCGCTTGCGCGAAGCCGCGGGCGAGCTTGAGCGGCGAGGACTCGATGCGCCGATCCACGTCGATGGACGCCACGACGAGATCGGCGACCTGACACGCGCCTTCGCGAGCATGCAAGCGCGCCTTCGCCGCCAGGTACAGGCGCGCCACGCGTTCGTGGCGACAGCCTCGCATGAGCTACGCACACCTCTTGCATCGCTCGATGGCACGCTCGAGCTGCTCGAAGACGATCTCGACCCGCAGCGACTCGACCTCGACGATGCGCGCGAGCGCATGGTGCGGGCGCGCGAGCAATCCCACCGGCTCTCCAGCCTCGCCACCGACCTGCTGGACCTGAGCCGCCTGGACGCGGAGGTGTCGTTGCGCGCCGAGTCGGTCGAGCTAGGCGAGCTGTGCCGTGCGGTGGCGGCGGAATTCGAGCGTCGCGCCGCCGAGCGCGAGGTTCAACTCGATGTGCGCCATCCCTCCACCCCATGCTGGGCGAGGTGTGATCCCGGGGCGGTGGCACGAATCGTGAGGATCCTGCTGGACAATGCGATCGGGGTCGCACCTCCGGGCTCGAGCGTATGCACGCGGACCACGACCGACGGGTCGTGGGCGCAGGTGACGGTGAGCGACAACGGGCCGGGTGTGCCCGAGCAGGAGCGTGAGCGCATCTTCGAGCGCTTCCAGCGTGGCAGCGCCTCTGGGGGGCGCAGCGGCTTCGGCCTCGGCCTGGCCATCGGCCGCGAGCTCGTCAAGCGCATGGGCGGATCGCTGGACCTGCTCGACGACGCAACGAGCGCCGCAGCGGGCGGCGCACGCTTCGCGTTGCGCTTGCCGGCGACCCAGGTGGAGCAGGACAGCGTGTCGTGAGCATCCACGACACGCGCACGCGGCCGATCGGCGAGAATAGGGCGATGACGGCGTCCTCGAACACGAGCGACTTGGGCTCGGCACGAGTACTCGAGGAAGTCGCGCAGCGGGCCCGCGCGTCCGGGCGGATCGCGCTCGACACCGAGTTCATGGGCGAGGGTCGCTATCGCACGCTGCTGTGCCTGATCCAGCTCGCCGTGGCCGATATTCCGAATGGCACACCCGACCTGGTGCGCCCTGAGGGCCAAACCCAAGGGGCACACGGCGAGCAGCCAGGGGGCGCGGGGAGCGAGCGCATTGAGATCGTTGACCCACTCGAGGGCCCGCTGGGGGGTGAGCCGCTCGCCGATGTGCTCGCCGATCCACAGATCGAGGTGGTGGTACACGCGGGTCGTCAGGACATCGCGCTGCTACGCCGCGCGCTCGGCTGCGACGCGCGCAACGTATTCGACACGCAGGTGGCGGCCGGCTTCTTGGGCATGCCGGCGCAATGCTCCTATGACACGCTGCTTGTGGAGATGCTGGGTGTGAGGCTCGCCAAGAGCGCCAGCTTCACTCGTTGGGACGCTCGCCCGCTCTCGGCCGAGCAGCTTTCCTACGCGCGCGAGGACGTGGTGCACCTGACAGCGCTCGCCGCGGAGCTCGAGCGCCGGCTCGAGCAAGTGGGTCGCCTGCAGTGGGCGCGCGAGGAGTGCGAGTTCCTGGAGCGCGTGAGCGATGAGCGCGACATTGACGCGATCTTCGCTCGCCTGCCGCGCGTCAGGGGCATGAGCGCCGCCTCCCAGGGTGTTGCGCGCGAACTGGTGGCGTGGCGCGAGCGCACGGCCGCGGAGCGCGACAGGCCGGTGCAGAGCGTGCTCGGCGACGCTCCGCTCGTGGAGATCGCAAAGCGCAAGCCGTCCTCGCTGGGGAAGCTGGAGGAGATTCGTGGCGTCGGTCAGGGTAGCCTGCGCAAACGCGGCGAGGAGCTGCTTTCGGCGGTGCAAGATGGTCTGCGCAACGCCGGAGAGCCGCTCGCCGGCGACCCACGACCGCCCCAGCCACGACCGGACGACGCGCCGCTGATCGCGCTCTCAGAGGCACTGGTCAGAGCGCGTGCGCGCGAGGCCGGTCTCGCATATGAGCTGCTGGCCTCTCGTGCTGATCTGCAGGCGATCGTGGCGGGCGAGCGCACCGGAGAGCGAGCCGACGCACGCACCCTGCGCGGCTGGCGCGGCGAGCTAGTGGGCAACGAGCTGCTCGACCTCCTCGCCGGCCGCCTCTCGCTGTCGGTGGGAGACCGGTGCGTGCGCGTCGCGCCGGGCTGATTTATTCGATGTGGTTGTAGACCGTGAACATCGGCATGTACATCGAGATGACGATGAAGCCGACGATCGAGCCGATGACGATGATCATGATCGGCTCGAGGATCGAGGTGAGCGCTTTGACGGAGGCTTCAACCTGGTCCTCGTAGAAGTCGGCGACCTTCGCGAGCATCGCGTCCAGTGCGCCCGTCTCCTCGCCGACGCCCACCATGTGGGTGACCATCTTGGGGAAGATCGTGGTCTTCGACAGCGGCTCTGAGAGCGTGCCCCCACGCTTGACCGAGGCGATCACGCCGTCCATCGCTTCCTCGACGGCGATGTTGCCGCCGGTCTTGCCGACGATCTCGAGCGCCAGCAGCAGCGGCACGCCGGCGCTCATCAGCGAGGCGAGCGTACGCGACCAGCGCGCCACGGCGACCTGCTGGACGATCGTGCCGATCTTCATCGGCACGCGCAAGCGAAAGCGATCCCATTGCGGCTTGCCCCATGAGGACTTCTTCCACTTGATGAAGGAGAACGCGATCAGGCCGGCGCCGCCGAACATCGCCCACCAGTAGCCGAGGACCGCGTGGGACATGTCCACGGAGACCTGGGTAATCGCGGGGAGTTCGCCGCCGAACTGCTTGAAGACACCGACGAACACGGGCACGAGGAACGCGACGAGCGCCATCATCACCGCCACCGCAAAGGTGATGACGAGCACCGGATAGATCATCGCCGAGCGAATCTGACGACGTAGCGAAGCGTCCTTCTCGAGCTGGTCGGCGACGCGCATCAGCGACTCCTCGAGCAGACCACCGGCCTCGCCGGCGCGAGTCATCGCGACGAACAGCTGGTTGAACACCTTCGGGTGTGCTTCCATGGCGCCGCTGAGCGACAGGCCCGACTCGACGTCCTTACGCACCTGGATGACCGTGTCCTTGAGGAACTTGTTGGCGGTCTGTTCCTCGAGCACGAACAGCGCGCGCAGAATCGAAAGCCCGGAGGAGATCATCGTGGCGAGCTGGCGCGAGAAGACGGCGAGCTCTGCTGCCTTGACCGACTTCATGAAGCTCAGCTCGATCTCGCGCGAGGCGTGCTTGTCGGCGATGTCGAGCACGATCATGCCGCGCGACTTCAGCTGGTTTGAGACGGCCTCCTTGGAGTCCGCGTCGATCTCACCGCGCGCCTTGACGCCGGCTAGATCCATCGCCTTGAAAACGTATGTGCTCATGTCATGCCAGCCAATCCACTGCGATCGAGAGATAGCGATTCACGTCATCCCACCCAATCCACTCTGTCCCATGCAAAGCGGCTCATCTCATGCCGCCGCCAGCGATCCGGCTCCAAGCAGACGACGCAGCTCCTCGGGGGCAGACGAGCGTTCTTCAGCGAGTTTCTGGGAGACCTTGCCCGTGCGTATGAGCGAGATCAGCGAAGCGTCCATCGTCTGCATTCCCTGAGCCGAGCCGGTCTGCAGGACCGAATAGATCTGGTGGGTCTTGCCCTCGCGAATCAGGTTGCGCACCGCCGGGTTGGGCACAAGCACCTCGCAGGCGGCCACGCGGCCGGAGCCGTCGGCGGTGGGAAGCAGCTGTTGGGTGATGATCCCCTGTAGGGCCACCGACAGCTGCACGCGCACCTGGCCCTGCTGCTCGGGCGGGAAGACATCGATGATGCGGTCGACCGTCTGGGCGGTGTCCTGGGTGTGGAGCGTGGCGAACACGAGGTGACCGGTCTCAGCCGCTGTGAGCGCCGTTGAGATCGTCTCCAGATCGCGCATCTCGCCGACGAGAATCACGTCGGGATCCTGGCGTAGCGCCGCCTTCAGAGCATCCGCGAAGGAATGCGCGTCGGAGCCCAGCTCGCGTTGGTTGACGAGGCACTTCTTATGCCCGTGCAGGAACTCGATCGGGTCCTCGATCGTCATGATGTGCTCCTCGCGCGTGGCGTTGATCTCATCGAGCATCGCCGCGAGCGAGGTGGACTTGCCTGAGCCGGTTGGGCCGGTCACGAGCACGAAGCCGCGCGGCTTGCGCGTGAGATCGTGCACCACCGAGGGGAGTCCGAGCTGGTCGATCGTGGTCAGCCCGAAGGGGATCAGGCGGAAGGCGGCGCCGACCGCGCCGCGCTGGAAGTATGCGTTGACGCGAAAGCGAGCGTGGCCCGGGATCGAGTAGGCGAAGTCGAGCTGCCAGTTCGTCTCAAGGCGCTGGCGCTGATCGCCCGAGAGGATCGAGTAGACGATCTCGCGCGTGTCGGTGCCCGAGAGCTCTGGGTAGCCCTCGAGGCGGTCGAGGCGGCCGCGCACGCGCACAGTCGGCGGTGCGCCGGCGGCGAGGTGCAGGTCGGAGGCTTTGCGCGCGACGACCTCCATCAGCAGGTCTGCAAAGTCGATGCTCATCGTTGAGCCCTTCGGTCATCCAAGGGGTGGGGCGCGCTCTGCGCATGAGGTGTCATGCGCCCCTTATCGGCAGATGCGCGGCGCATCTCAAGGACCCGTCAGAAATAGATGGTGGGATCGGGGCGCTCGCATGGTGGATGCCAGACGTCGCACACGAGCGCAGGCGTACTGGTAGTACGTCGAGCATCGTGGGTGGCGGCTGGCGCCGTCAGGTGAGTGCATCCGGACCGCTATCTATTTCTGACGGTCCTAACTGCTGCCGATCACGCGGGCGATCTCGGCGATCGAGGTGAGTCCCTGGCGCACCTTCTCGAGGCCGTCGTCGCGCAGACGGCGCATCCCCTGGCGGACCGCCACCTCACGGATCTCCTCCGCCGAGCGGCGTTCGAGCGTGAGCCCACGGATCTCCGAGGAGAGCGTCATCACCTCGTAGATGCCCAGGCGGCTGCGATAGCCGGTGCCGCCGCAACGCCGGCAGCCGGTCGGCTCGTAGGCCTCGAGGTCCACCAGTGCCTTGTAGCCGTTCTCGCGCAACACCTCGGCTGGCACGATCGTGCGCTGCTTGCAGTTGGAGCAGAGCATACGGGCGAGCCGTTGGGCGAGCACGCAGTCGAGCGCCGAGGCCACGAGGAAGGGCTCGATGCCCATCTCGGTGAGGCGCGTGATCGCCGACGGCGCGTCGTTGGTATGAAGCGTGGAGAGCACCAGGTGCCCGGTGAGCGCGGACTCGACGGCGATCTGGGCGGTTTCGCGATCGCGGATCTCCCCCACCATGATGATGTCAGGGTCCGCGCGCACCATCGCGCGCAGGCCGGTCGCGAACGTGAGCCCCGCCTTGGTCGAGACCTGCACCTGTGTGAGCCCCGCAATCTGGTACTCGACGGGATCCTCGACGGTGATGATGTTCTTCTCGGGCGTGTTCAGTGCGAGCAGGGCGGCGTACAGCGTCGTTGACTTGCCCGAGCCGGTGGGCCCGGTGACGAGCACGGCGCCGTGGGTTTCGTTGAAGGCGCGTTCGAAGCGATCGCGCTCGGCGTCTGCCATGCCGAGCTTCTCGAGCTTCATCACGACGGAGTCCTTGTCGAGGATGCGCATCACGATCGACTCGCCGTGAACGCTCGGCAGCGTGACGACCCGCAGGTCGATGTGGCGGCCATCGACCGTCAGGCTGACGCGGCCATCTTGAGGTAGCCGACGCTCGGAGATGTCCAGTTCGGCCATGATCTTCACACGCGAGACCACGCCTGCGGCCATGCGCCGCGGGACGGTTGTGATGTCCTGCAGGATGCCGTCCACGCGCACCCTGACGCGCACCTCGTGGCCGTCGGGGGCCATGTGCACGTCGGAGGCGCCGAGCTCGACGGCTTGGGCGACGATCTGGTTGACGAGCTTGACGACGGGCGCGTCGTCGGCGGTCTCGCGCAGGTTGACGATGTCAGCGCTTGACTCTTCAGCCTCCTCGGCAATAGCGTCGCCGGAGACGACGTCCTCCAGACGGGCCATGCGCGAGATGAGGTCGCCGATCGCGTCGGGAGAGGCGACCGCGACGCGCACCTCGTAGCCGGTCATGATCGCGACGTCGTCGACCGCGAGCACGTTGGAAGGGTCCGCCATCGCGAGTAGCAGCGTGCGCTTGTCCACGAAGGCCACCGGCACCGCCTGGTAGCGCTTGGCGGCGGTATTGACGACGAGGTTGGCCGCGCCCATGTCCACGGGGAAGATGTCCAGGTCGAGATGGTCGAGGCCGTAGCGCTCCGCAAGCGCACGGGCGAGCCCGTCGGAGCTGATGGCTCCGCTGGCGAGCAGCACACGCTCTGGCGTGGTGCCTTCGTTGCGCGAGGATTCGATCGCGTGATCGACGCGTTCTCGTGAAGTTAGCCCCATCTCGACGATCACGTCTGTGAGGAAGCGCGCGGAGGAGCCACGACGGGTCGGGTGCGTGACGCCTTGAACGGACTCTGGTACCTCAGAATCGCGCAGGTCATCCGCAGAGCCATATGCCGAGGCGTAGGGATCCCCATCTCTACGGATCGTGTCCGCGTCGCCGGCGAAGGGACGCCCGTCCGCCTCACCCGGAATGCTCTGCGCGTCCTCGTCGCGATCGATCTCGATGCTCACCTGGGGCTCGGTGTCACCGAAGATGTCGTTCTCGTTGCGCAGGCCACTGGGAGGCGTACTCATCGCCCCCGCCCTCCGTTAAGCCGGTGACTCCTCCAATTGGGCACCGGCACGCATCGCCGCGAGCGGCGCGGGCGTGCCGGTCCAATGCTCGAAGCTGAGCGCTCCCTGAGCAACGAGCATCTCCAGGCCGTCGACCGTGATGGCCCCGCGCGAGCGTGCGGCTGCGAGCAAGGGCGTGAAACGAGTGGATGCAGGATGCGTGGGCTCAGAGTGAGTGGGCCCGAGGTGGGTGGGCCCGGGGTGGGTGGGACCTCCATAGACCAGATCGACGACATACGCATAGCTACCGACTTGATCGGCGGTCAGGTCGAGTTGGTTGAGCGCGTCGGCGTCAGTGGCCGACCGTTGCAGTCCCACCGATGTGCAGTTGACGAGCAGGTCGGCCTCGATTGGGCTGGGCACAGCCCGCGCGCCGAGCTCCCGCGCCAACTCGAGCGCCCGCTCAGGCGTCCTGTTCCACACCGACACGCTCGCCGCGCCCGCGTCAAGCAGAGCCCAGACCGCCGCGCGTGCGCTTCCCCCGGCGCCGAGCACGAGCGCGCTCATCTCCCGCGGGGAGCGTCCGAGCGCGGCGATCAGCCCCGGGGCATCGGTGTTCAGCGCCTCGATCTCGCCGCCGGCGGCAAACGTGAGCGTGTTGGCCGCTCCGATAGCGCGCGCGGCGTCGCTTGAGCGATCGGCGATCGCAAGCGCTGCCTGCTTGTGGGGAATCGTCACATTAGCTCCGAGAAAGCCGCTGGCGCCCAGCGCGCGAACCGTCTCTGCGAACAGCTCCGGTGCAAGCGGCAGGCGCTGATAGCTCCAGCCCTCCAGCGAGCAGGCCTCGAAGGCCGCGCGGAACATCGCGGGCGAGCGACTATGGGCGACCGGCCAGCCGATGACGCCTAGCCTCGGCATCTCGCTCGCCCCGTCGCGGTGAGTCTCGCTGTAGAGATGAGGTCGTGCACGGATCTACCTCTTTTTGCAGGTGGGGACGCGTCCGCCGTTTTTGGCGAGCGCTTCGCGGTAGGCGGCGGCGTTCTTTTCGAACTGCGCGTAGCTGGTCGAGAACACCTGCTCGCCGCAGCCGTCGGTGCCCGCCACGTAGTAGAGGTAGGACACGTGGGCCGGGTGGGCAGCGGCGGTGATCGCGGCAACTCCAGGATTGGAGATCGGAGTCGGTGGGAGGCCCGTGTGCGTGCGAGTGTTGTAGGGCGAGTCGCTGTGCAGCTGCGATTCGGTCAACGGAGTGGTGAAGTCGTGCAGCGCATAGCGCAATGTGGAGTCGATCCCTAGCGTCATGCTCAGACGCAGGCGGTTGTAGATCACGGCCGCCACCAGCGGACGGTCGTGTGGGATCGCCGCCTCACGTTCGATGATCGATGCGACGATCAGCAGCTGATAGGGCGTGATCCCAAGCACCTTCGCGCGATGCACCTCGCCGCCGCCGAAGTTTTCGCGGAACGCTGCGAGCTGCTCTGAGACCAGTTGCGAGGCCAGGGCGCCCACGTACATTTCATAGGTGGCGGGGAACAGGAACCCTTCGAGATTAGGGGTGCTGGGCGGCGCCCCATAGTGGGAGAGATCGATTTCACCAGAGCGCTTGGACGGCAGGAGATAGCTGCCACGAAGCCCGTCCTGATGAGCGAGCGCCGCGATCTGGGCGCGGGTGAATCCCTCCGGTATGACGACCTTCACGATCTTGGGGAGGGGGATGATTTTGGGTCGTTCTTTGTGGCGTGAGAGCAGCACTGCGCCAACAGCGAGCGCACCAAGCACGATGATGAATGCGAGCAGGGCCCCTATACGCGCCACACGCCCCCGCCGGCGCGCGGCGGCCGGACGGTGAAGGTGTGGACGGTGGAGATGGGGTCGGTGGAGGTGGAGGTGCGATCTGGGCAGCCTCTGCGCGGCGACTCGACGCTTGCGCCACGACGCCTCTCGCTTCACCCCGTCTGAGCCAGATTCAGGCAGGGGCAACGGGTAGCGTATGGCGGCCTGCTCGGGCGCGGACGATCGCTCGGGCTCCGCCGCTGGCAGTCCCGGATCGGGGTCGATAGCTCCGTTCGCCGGGGCTTCCTGTGGTGGGCCCGGGTCCGGGAGCGGCGGTGGTAGCGGCGGCTCGACCGGAGCCTGTGGGGGCAACGCTGCACGTGCGAGGCGCCGACGCTCACGCTCTTTTCGGGCGTGCTCGCGCTCCTGCTCGCTGCGCTCCCCCGACCCATTCGATCCACGGTCCCTGGCCAAGTGCGTGACCCTACTGGGATCGGACGAGCCAATCCTCCAGCAGCACGGCTGCCGCGCGCGAGTCCTCGCTGCTCTTGGCGTGCTCCATGCCGGCGGCTATGCGGGTGGTGAAGCGCTCGTCGTGCAACTCGATGGGGATGCCCTCGCCAAGTCGTGCGGAGAGCGCGGTGGCGAACTCGCGCGTCTCACGCGTCTGATCGGTGTCCTCTCCACGCAGTGAGAGCGGCAGGCCCACCACCACGCGTTCCACGTCGCGGTCGGCCACGAGCCGGGCGATCTGCGCCAGCCCACGTCGCGCCGCCGGACGCTCGACGATGGCGATCGGCGTAACGATCGTGCCCGTGGGATCGCTCAGCGCGCAGCCGCAGCGCGCGCTGCCGTAGTCAAGCGCCAGGACTCGCATCGACCCCGAGGGCGATCGTGCCGTGGCCCACGATCACATCGCCCTCGTACAGGCAGGCGATCTGACCGGGAGCGGTACGCTCGATCTGCTCGAGCATCAGCACCTCGACGCGCTCGTGGGCGCCGGCGGGCGGCTCGCCCTCCACGCGACAGGGCATGCGTCGACCGCGATAGCGGACCTTGACCGCATCCACGTGCCCGCCGTCGCGGTGCAGGGTCACGTCGCGCACACTCACACCGGCGGTGCGCAACTGCTCGCGCGAGCCGACCGTCACGGTGTTGGAGCGCACATCGGTGGCGATCACATACAACGGCTCCCCACCTCCGATGCCCAGGCCGTGGCGCTGGCCGATGGTGAGAGTGTGGACGCCACTGTGCTCACCGAGTGTGCGTCCCGCGCGATCGACGATTGTGCCCGGGCGCTTCGCGATACCTCCATGCCGCGCGAGGAAGTCGGCGCTGCGCGTACCGGCCAGAAAGCACAGGTCCTGAGAATCTGGCCGGCGTGCCACCTCCAAGCCCGCTCGCGCCGCGCGCTCGCGCACCTCGGGCTTGGTGAGAGCGCCCAGCGGAAAGCGCAGCCGGGCCAGCGAGCGGGGTGAGAGCGCGGCGAGCGCATAACTCTGGTCCTTGTTCTCGTCCACCGCCATCCGCAGCAGCGGCTCGCCGTCCCCGGGGAGCTCGGTGCGAGCGTAGTGACCGGTGGCGAGCGCCTGTGCTCCGAGACGGTCGGCCAGCTCGAGCATCGCGTCGAGGCGCACGTTGCCGTTGCAGCGCACGCACGGGTTGGGCGTGAGGCCCGCCGCGTGGTCGGCAAGCCAACCGTCCACCACGCCGGCACGGAACTCCTCGCGCAGATCGATCGAGAAGTGCGCCATCCCCATCCGGTGCGCGAGGATCCGTGCCGAGCGCACCGCCTGGGCAGAGCAGCAGCTGCGCTCGCCGTCGTTCTCGGGATCGGACCACAGTTCGAGCGTCACCGCCACCGTGTGCTCGCCCCGCTCGGCGATCAGGAGCGCCGCCACGGCGCTGTCGACTCCGCCGCTCATCGCCACCAGCGTGCGTGCGGGCGTTGACGCGAGTGTGGCCCGCTGGCGCGCGGTCCAGCCGAGAGCCCTGTGCAGCGCATCGGCTGCGAGCTCCGCGGCGTGGTGCTTTGCCGGGCTCAAGCCACCGAGCTCCGCGGCGATCTCCGGCGCACCGATGCGCGCCGCGTCGAGCAGCGCCTTACCAAGCACGAGCTCAACCGTGGCGCTGCCCGCGGCGATCGCGGCCCCGCAGCCGCTTGCGTCAAAGCCCGCATCGAGGATGCGGCCGTCTGGGCTCGATGGATCGACCGCCACCGACACGCGGATCAGGTCCCCGCAGGCCGCCCCACCCGCGGCACCGCTACAAGCATCGGCGGGCACGTGACCTCGCTGCTGAGGAGCCTGCAAGTGCTGGGCGAACATCTCGCGGTTCATACCGTCGAGTGTAAGAGCCCACGCTCGGCTTCGGCGCGGCGAGGGCCCGCGCGGACGCTCAGCTGACGGCGCTTTGTGCTTCTTGCACCGACTGTTCGAGCGCGAACACGTCGGTGAGCCCGGTCAGCGTGCTCACAAGCCCGTGCTTATTGACGATCAGGATCGTCGGCGTCTGGTAGACGTGGACCACTTCGGTGATCGAGCCAAACTCGCCCACCTGGCTTGCCAGCGCCGGATGCAACGTCACGGTGCCTTTCGAGCGTGCGGCGAGCGTCTTCGCTTCAGTCTGGTCAATCTGGTCAACGGTGGACTTCGGGTTCCAGAAGAAGAGCATCACCGTCTTGCCTTGGGCCAGCTCGTGTTCGACCGCGACCTGCTCAGGATTGCGCCCACTGGCGGGCTTAGCGGAGGAGCGCGGGAGCGCATGCGCATGGACAGTCACCTTGTCCTTGGGCACCACGACTCTGTGCACGGGCGTCGGTGCGCTGTGTACAAGAGTGGTTGTGCTGTGCGAGGTAGTCGTAGTGCCATGCACGGAGGTGGTCGTCCTGTGGATGGGCGTCACCGTCCTGTGCGCGAGCGTGGGTGGGACCGTCGCCTTGCGGGTCACCGTCACGCTTTGCGTGGTCTTGCCGCCCGCGGTCGTCCTGGTGGTCGTTGCGGACGGGAGCGATTCCCGGGAGAGCGCCCGCGACTTGCCTTCTTGCTCGTGGACGTTGTGCTGGGACTCCGCCACGACGCCGTGCGCTTTGGAGATCGCACGGGTTAGTCCTTCGACGCCCGGGGCGTTGCCGTGGTAGATCTTGGTCGGCGCCGCGGGATTCCCACCGGAGCTCCCATTGGCAGCATTGGCAGCCAAACTGCTTGCCGATGTCGCGGGATGCGAAGTCGAGGCCGTGGGTTCGCTCGGGTTGGCTGCGTGGCCACGCAGCGCCACGGCCCAAATGAGCCCGAACACGACAACGGCGCCGAGAAGTATCTGGTAGGGACGCGAAAGCTGAGCCATCGCCCTCACTTCGGCAGAATCGCGCCCCGAGTTAAACGGCGGGACGGGCCATGGACGTCTCGCGAGTACTTTTTCACCGCTGAAGCCCAGTGCTCGTCGGGTCTACTGACGATCCGATGCTATGCGAGCCGCCCTTTCTACAGGCGGTCCGGCGACTACGCGGGCCGCCCTCCTAACTCCGATAGCCACCTCGGCTAGGCGAGCTCGCGCAACCCGCGCAGCGCCGTGTGCACGACCGTGGTGGTGTCAAGCGTCTCCTGTCCCCCATCCTGCATGTCCTTCAGGAGCGTCTCGCGCTCCCCCACGATCGCCACAAAACGAGCTCCGATGCGATTCGCGTGCCCCAACTGCCCCTTCAACGAGCGACCCGCCATCTCCATCTGCGCGCACAACCCCGCCGAGCGTGCCTCGCTCAAGATCTCAAACGCAGCCAGCTTCACCCGCGAGAACGACCCCTCATCCTCCACATCCGAAAGCCCCACGTAGAGATCCACGGCTTGGGCGCCCGCCGTCGGCGGGCTGCCGGCGAGGAGGATCCGCTCGATGCCCGCGGCCCAGCCCATCCCAGGGGTGGGTGGACCGCCGAGCTGTTGAACGAGCCCGTCATAGCGTCCACCGCCACCAACGCCGCTCTGCGCGCCGAGAGCGTCGCTCGTGAACTCGAACACGGTTCGCGTGTAGTAATCGAGGCCACGCACGAGCGTCGCGTCGACCTCATAGGCCATGCCCGCGCGATCGAGCAGCTCGCACACCGTGGCGAAGTGCTCAGCGTCCTGCGCATCGAGCTCGTCGAGCAGGCGCGGCGCGTCGCGCATGACCGCCACGGTGCCCTCGTGCGCCGAGTCGAACGCGCGTAGGGGATTCAGCTCGATGCGCTCCCTCACCTCCGCCGACAGCCCTCCTTCGTTTGCCCGCAGGTGCTTCTGCAGGCGATCGCGGTAGCGCTGGCGGCTCTCGCTGCTGCCGAGGCTCGACAGGCGCAGTCGCACCTCTCTCACCCCCAGCTCCTCAAGCAGCGTTCCGAGCAGCACGATCGACTCGGCGTCAAGCGCCGGATCCTCCGAGCCAAACGCCTCGGCCCCCACCTGCCAGAACTGGCGGTGGCGTCCCTTCTGGGCGCGCTCGTAGCGGAAGAAGCTCGATAGATACCACAGCTTCACGGGCTGGGCGAGCTTGTGCATTCCGTGCTCGACATAGGCCCTGCACACCGGTGCCGTGCCCTCTGGGCGCAGCGTCAGCGAACGCCCCCCGCCGTCGGTGAGCGTGTACATCTCCTTCTGCACAATGTCCGTCGAGGAGCCCACCCCGCGCGCGAACAGCTCGGTGGCCTCGAGCGTGGGCGTCTCGATGCGCCGGTAGCCGGCTCCCTCGAGAATCGACTTGGCCCGTGCCTCCAGGGTGGCCCTGCTCGAAACCTGCTCGCCGAGCACGTCGAAGGTGCCGCGCGGCGCCTTGATCTGCTCTCCCCCGCTCAAGGCTGCGATGCCTGCTCCGCGCCTGGGCGCCCGACCTCTGCCGGCTGCTGGCCGGCCCGCGCTGGCACCGGGATCTTGGCGGAGGCGCGCAGCTCGGCAAGGAACGGATTGGTGTCCCACTCGCGGCCAAGCGTGGTCACGCCCATGTGCCCGGGATACACGACCGTGTCGCGCTCGAAGCGCTCCATCAACGTACCAATCGAGCCCTCCAGCGTGGACCAGTCGCCGCCCGGGAGATCCACCCTGCCGACAGAGCCCTGGAAGAGGACGTCGCCAGAGAGCAGCGCGCCGTCGATCGCGTAGGTGACGTGGCCCGGGCTGTGACCCGGCGTGAACACCACCTCGATGTCCAAGCCCGCGAGCGTGAGACGCTCGCCACCCTTGACCGTGTGCTCGGCCTGCCAGCTCTCAAACGGGCCGAATCCGGGCATCGTCCATTTCGTGATGTCCGCAAGCACCCCAAGCTCGCTCTGCGGGCAGTACACCGGGGCGCCGGTGGCCTTCGCTACGGGGGCCACCGCGCCGATGTGGTCAAAGTGGCAATGGGTGATCAAGATCGCCTCTATCTCCACACCGAGCGCCGCAGCGGCATCGAGCAGGCGCTGGGACTCCTCGCCCGGGTCTATCATCAGCGCGCGGGTCGCCTGCGCATCCGTGCGTACGAGGTAGGCGTTCTCCTGCACGGGCCCGACGGTGAACGCATGTACGTCGGTCATTTCGCGGCCTTGCTCGCCTGTCTGGCTTTGCTCGCCACCCTCCGTTTGTACAGCCAATTGTCGGTGTAGTAGCTGATCGGCACATACGCGATCAGCACGATCGGGAACAGCTCGATCGCCTCGTTTGGCTTTTTCAACAGCACGATGCTGATCAGCAGCATCAGCACCGCCGCGGCCATCGCCCGATAGAACGCGCCTGCCCACGTGGGCGGCCGTTCCAGACGCTCCTGACGCGTTAGCTTCGGAGCGCTCGCCTTACCCGTCTTCTCAGCCGTGGTCGGCTTGCGCCCGGTGCGCCCGCGCGACTCCACCACGCCCGCCGCGTTACCACGGTGCTTGGTCTGTCGTCTGCGCTTCGTCTGAGCCATGTCGAGCCTTGTTGTCGTCTCTAGGGGGAATAACCGCATCCCGTCATGAGACGGGACACCTAGAACCCTAGTGCGTTCTCGATCACGTGCACCCCGGGATCAAAGCCTGGCAGCGGAACGTCGGCGGGGAAGCCCTCCAAGGCAGCTCGCGGGGCGAGCCCCACGAGCTCCGCGCTCGCCACCGTGGCGTGCCTTCGCACAGCGTCCACCACCGCGCACAGTGGCAGCTCGAGCGGGCGCTCGACGTTCATCGAGAGCTGTGCGACCGTGTCGCCGCGGCGCAGCGACACGCCGATCGCGCGCACCCCGGTGAGGCCTTCCGGTCCGCCTTCGCGAATCAGGCCCGCGATGTGCTTCGCATCCTCCACGGTCGCGGGCGGCGCCAGCTCCAGGTTGAACGCCACAAGGGGCTCCCTCGCCGTCACCAACGTCGCACCCGCCGTCGGGTGCATGCGCAGTGGGCCGAAGTCGGAGCGCAACTCCCCGCCGCTCAACCGCCGGGCGAGTCCCGTTACTCCCCCACGCCGCAGCTCCGCGCGCGTGCGGCCCTGCGCGAGATCCCCATACAGCAGCACCGGAACGCCGAGCTCGTCGCCCAGCCCGGCGGCCACGACAAGCGCCTCCGCACATGCCGCTCCGCGTTGATCCGCATCGAGGTACACGAGCGGCATTACGTCCACTGCACCCACGTGCGGATGCACACCGATGGCCGCCGGGTCGCGCGTCTCCCCGACGTCGACGCGTTCCACCGACAGCCGCGCGCCTGCCAGTAGGGCATCCGAGAGTTCCCCTTGGGCGCCCGCGAGCGTGAACACCGAGCGGTGATGATCCGTGTCTGAGTGGACATCCAATAGGCGCGCCGCTCCGCCGGCGGTGAAGGCATCCGCGATCGCCTTAATCGTCGCCTGCTGGCGGCCCTCAGAGACGTTTGGGACTGCTAGCAGGGGCTTGTCGGGCATGACTTTGGGCGCGTCCGGCCGATCGAACGACGAGAGCCGGGCGATCCTTCGCGAGAGGCTAAACTCCCCGCTCCCGCCGGAGTAGCTCAGCTGGTTAGAGCAGCGGAATCATAATCCGCGTGTCGGGGGTTCGAGTCCCTCCTCCGGCATCTTGTCATGAGTCGGGACATAGGTCTCGCTTGAGTCGGGACATAGGTCTCAGCTTGAAGAGTTGGGCCAGCGGCCTGGCTGGTTGTTTTGGTTGCGCC
>Ga0208357_1000350_pt1 | contig 37400 bp, 30 predicted proteins | sample NGESurdeep092012_6_FD_184487 | JGI IMG/M metagenome (GOLD analysis project Ga0208357, IMG submission 184487) | Arctic peat soil microbial communities from Barrow, Alaska - NGEE Surface sample F52-2 deep-092012 (SPAdes) | ecosystem: Environmental > Terrestrial > Soil > Wetlands > Peat ...
TTGGTGAGCGCGCTGGGACTCGAACCCAGGACCTACTGATTAAAAGTCAGTCGCTCTACCGCCTGAGCTACGCGCTCGCACCGAGACCGAAGGCGCATCAAAGTTCATCCGGCGGGACGGCATCGATAGCCCGGATGCGGCCGGCGAAGCCCGGCCCTGCGCTTCCCGGGCTGTGTAGGGGCGCCTCCGGGCCCGGTCAATAGCCCGTTTCCGCGCAATGGCTGGCCCTAGGCGGCTCATTTGCTACACTGCGCCGGCTGGAGTGCGGCCGCTGGAATTCCGGCTGCAAACCCCAGGAATGCCGCCCGCCGGGCGCCGTTCGCCAAGGAGAGACAATGCCGATCGTCAACCGCGTCGCCGACTTGCATGCCGATATTACCGCCTGGCGGCGCGACCTGCATGCCCACCCGGAAATCCTGTACGACGTGCACCGCACGGCCGCTTCGGTCGCCGAGAAGCTGAAGACCTTTGGCTGCGACGAGGTCGTGACCGGCATCGGCCGCACCGGCGTGGTCGGCGTCATCCGCGGCCGCAAGGGCGGCTCGGACCGCACCATCGGCCTGCGCGCCGATATGGACGCGCTGCCGATCACGGAGGCGAACGACCTGCCGTACAAATCGACCGCACCCGGGAAGATGCACGCCTGCGGCCATGACGGCCACACCGCAATGCTGCTCGGCGCCGCGCGCTACCTCGCCGAAACCCGCAATTTCGACGGCAACGCCGTGGTGATCTTTCAGCCCGCCGAAGAGGGCGGCGCGGGTGGCAAGGCCATGGTCGACGACGGGCTGATGACCCGGTTCGGCATCGACGAGGTTTACGGCATGCACAATTCGCCGAACATGCCGGTCGGCTCTTTCGGAACCCGGCCCGGCCCGATCATGGCGGCGGCCGATTACATCACGATCGTGATCGAGGGCCGCGGCGGGCATGCCGCGCGGCCGCATCTGACGATCGATCCTGTGCTTGTCGGCTGCCATACGATCATCGCCATGCAGTCGGTCGTCTCTCGCAATGTCGATCCCTTAAAGTCCGCGGTGGTCTCGGTCACCATGTTCGAGGCGGGCACCGCGGACAACGTCATTCCGCAGCGGGTGCAGCTCGACGGCACGGTTCGCACGCTCGACGAGGACGTGCGGGTGATGGTCGAGGAGCGGCTCGCCCGCGTCGTCGAGCACACCGCCGACGCCTTCGGCGCCAAGGCCAAATTCACCTATCGGCGCAACTACCCGGTGCTGGTCAATCACGACAAGCAGACGGCGTTCGCCGCCGACGTGGCCGGCGAGGTCGCCGGCGAAAAACAGGTCAATCGTGAGCTCGAGCCGATGATGGGCGCGGAGGATTTCTCGTTCATGCTCAACGAGCGGCCCGGAGCCTTCATTTGGGTCGGCAATGGAGCGAGCGCCGGCCTGCATCACCCCGAATACAATTTCAACGACGAGGCCATCCCGTTCGGCACGTCGTATTGGGTGCGTCTCGTCGAGACCGCGCTGAGGGGCTGAGCCTGCTGCATCCGGCAATTGTGCGCAGAACCGACTTTTCCATTCTTTGTCATGGCCGGGCATAGCCCGTCGAAGACGGGCGTAAACGCCCTGATGTCCCGGCCATCTCGCTTTAAGATAGCACCGTGCTCGCCTAAGCGAGGTCGCGGGGACGAGCCCGGCGACGACAATCTCGTTGGGGAATCCTTGATGAGGTAGCGCGCCTTACTGCACCGCCTCGCGCTTGTCGGAGGCGACGCTCGTCACCTTGACGAGCGTCGCGCGGTGCGGCAGCAGCGCCAGCATGCGCGCCTCGATCGCCCGCCAGGCGGCGAGATCGTTGAGCGGCGAGCGCTCCAGCAGCGCCAGCACGACGGCGGCGAGGAATGGTACGCTCTGGATCACCAGGATGGCGGCAAAGATGTTGATCTCGCGCACGACATTGTAGTTCGTCTCGATCAAGGTCATTGAGCCGGCCAGCAACAGGGTCGCGATCACGGCTTCCCAGAAGGCCGGGAATTCTGTTTTGCGCTTGCAGCCGCCCTTGTCGGTGCGGATGAAGGGCAGGTGGTCCTTGACGAGGCCGGTGCCGACCGCGCGCGCCACCGTCAACTGGACCGACATCGCGGCGATCATCGAGGCGAAGAGCTGACGCCGTCCGATGCGGACGCGCAGCCGATAGAGCGTCACTCCGTGCAGTATCGAGACGAGGAAACTCGCCACGATCGGCACGGTGAGAATGCGGTCGGGCACGGCAATGTCGAGGAAAGCGACGACCGGCACCCACAGGATGTTGAGCACGGCGACAACGACGCCGACCGTCTCGGCGCCGAGCCAGTTGAGCCAGCCGAGCGAGAATTCGCGCTTCTGCTCGCGCGTGAGCCGGCTGGCGCCCGGCAGGAAGCGGCGCCAGTGCTTCTTGACAATCTGGAAGCCGCCATAGGCCCAACGGTCGCGCTGTTTCTTGTAGGCTTCGAAGGTGTCGGGCAGGAGGCCGTGGCCGTAGCGCTTGTTCGTGTAGTGCGCGTGCCAGCCCAGTTCGAGAATGGTGAGACCGAGATCGGTGTCTTCGCAGATTGTGTCGCTCGACCATCCGCCGGCAGCCTCGAGGGCGGTGCGGCGGATCAGGCACATCGTGCCGTGCACGATGATGGCGTTCACCTCGTTCCGCTGCACCATGCCGATGTCGAAGAAGCCGGCATATTCTGCGTTCATCGCGTAGTGCAGCACGCTGCGGTGCTCGTCGCGGTGATCCTGCGGTGCCTGGATGAGACCGACCGACGCATCGCCGAACACCGGCACCAGGTCCTTCAGCCAATCCGGCTGCACGACATAGTCGGCGTCGATGACGCCGATGATCTCGGCGTCGGCCGCGGTGTGCACGATGGCAAGCCGCAACGCCCCGGCCTTGAAACCCTGGAGGTCATCGGCGCGCACGAACTTGAAGCGTTCGCCGAGCAGGGCGCAGTGCTCTGCGATCGGCTGCCACATCGCCGGATCGGGCGTGTTGTTGACGACCACCACGCATTCGTAATTCGGGTAGTCGAGCCGCGCGAGCGCATCGAGGGTCTGCTTCAGCATCGCAGGCGGCTCGCGATAGGCCGGAATATGGATCGACACTTTCGGTGCGGCATCGGCCGGCGCCAGCGGCGGCGCGGTGACCAGACGGAGCGGCTTGCGGCCGAACGCGATGGCCGCGAGCTCCTCGATGCGCGCCAGCGCGATGACGATGAGCGGCATCAGAAGCAAGGTGCCGAGGCCGAGAGCGAAGGCCGCGCCGGGAACGAAGTAATGGCCATTCCAATAGGCGAAGACCGCGGCGGACCAGGCGCCGACGACATTGGCGGCGCCAGCGAGCAGCGCCGCCTGGCCGAAGGCAACCGTCGGCATTGCGAGGATCGGCAGCGACAGCAACAGGCTGACCAGGATGGCGATGACCGCGAGTCGCCAGTGATTGGGATCGCTGATCGGGCCGGTCCAGTCGAATTTCGGCTGCCGGTAGGCATTGAAGATGCCCCAATACGGGCCGACGCCGCCTTCGAAGGTCTTCCAAGGCTGATCGATGGCTTCGACGATGTTGTAGTCGATGCCGTAGGCGTCGGCGCGGGTCACGAAATCGCGCAACAGCACGGCCTGATCGATCTGGCTAGGCTCGGAGGCTCTGTAATTGTAACCGGCCGACGGCCAGCCAAATTCGGCGATCACGATGCGCTTGCCGGGATAGGCCTGGCGGAGCTGATCATAAATCCGGATCGCCCGGTCGACCGTTTGCTTGGCCGGAGTGCCTTCCCAATAGGGCAGGATATGCGCGGCGATGAAGTCGACCGAGGAGACGAGTTCGGGGTGGTCTAGCCACACGTTCCAGATTTCGCCTGTGCTCACCGGGACGGTGGTGTGGCGCTTGACGCGCTGGATGAGCTTGATCAGGTCGGCGACCGGCATCTCACCGCGGTAGATGGTCTCGTTGCCGACGAAGATGCCGTTGACGTTGCTATGGCGCTTGGCGAGGTCGATCGCGGAAGTGATTTCGCGCTCGTTGCGGTCCTGATGCTTATCGATCCAGGCGCCGACCGTGACCTTCAGGCCGTATTCGGCGGCAATGCCGGGGACCATCTCCTGGCCGCCGGTCGAGGAATAGAGGCGGATGGCCCGGGTGAGCGGCGCCAGAAGCTTCATGTCGGCGCGGATCTGCTCCGGCTTGGGACGACCGCCGGCGTTCGGATCGGTCGACGCGTCATACGGAGCGTAAGAGACGCTATTCAGTTGGCCATCGAAGTTGGGAGCGTTCGCGTGGTCGCGCGTAACCGCCCACAAGCCCGCTTGCGCGCACGCCACAAGGGCGATCACGGCAGCAACGGTGCGCATTTACTCAATACCGTGTGGGGCTGGTTGGCAGACCCTATGAACCCGTCCCCTGGGCTCAAAGCCGAAGCTTCGTCTGCGTTGCAACAAACTAGCTCGGCATCGGGTTCCCGAGCAAGTAATGTTCAGGCATGGCAATTCCGAGGCGCGCGCATGTCAGCCCAGATGAAAGATTGGAAGTGGGGCTCAGCGCGCAGGCTGGGGAGCGGCGGCGGGGGCCTGTGGTGAGGTCGGTGCCGCGGCCGCGGCCGGCTCCGGTTCGAGCGCGGGATTGAGCCAGCAGGAATGCACCCGGCCGTTGAGGGTCTCCTGGGCCTTGGGATCGATATTTCCCTGGCGGATCAGGCAGCGGAAGGTGGCCTGGATATGGGCGCCGGGGCAGCCGAAGCGGTCGTAGAGGTCGAGGTGGCGGAAGGCGGTATCGAGATCGTCGCGCCAGAGCAGCGTGACCACCCGCCGGCCGAGCCAGACGCATTCCGGATTGCCGGCGGCGCCAGTCAGGACGCGCGACGCTTCAGCGATCTCGTCGATCTTCTTCTGATTGTCTTTCTGCGCGCTATCCGCCGTCGGCTTCTGGAGTTCGGCCGCCTTGCCGCCGCTCTGCGCATAGGCTGCTGCGGAAGTCGCCACGAAAGCGGCCGTCGACAGCACGGCAAAGAGGATACGCGTCTTGGTATGCAACGGCATTGTTCCGCCGACTGGTGTTGATCTGAAAGCAGCCCGCCCGCGGCAATCGATGCGTGTCGATTGGGACGCCAATGCGGCGCTTGCGCCGGCCGGGTCCGGCGTATCTTTGCCCCTGTTACGGCCGTTCTAAATGGCCAAGCCCCACATCGCCCTCCGGACGAGCGGCGGCGAACCTTGGCCTTAGGGGAGCATCTTTGTCCAGCACTTCAACGTCACGTCCTTAAAGGCGGGCCGCTTTTGGATATCGCCGCGCTTGGCAGGCGCGGGCCTGCGCGATAAGCCGGGGCTCCCCCGTCGCCCACCATTGGACGATACATGCGGATCGGTTTGGCTGGCCTTGGCTTTGCGGCGGCGATGATCGTCGGCACCTGGGCCTGGCTTGGCGCGCCGGTCGCAATGCCGAACGCGCCTCTCGCCGCCGGGGAGAAGCTGTGGTGCATCTCCTACGCGCCCTATCGCGGCAGTCAGACCCCCTACGACCCTAATACCAAGATCTCCGCGGCGCAGATCGACGAGGACCTCGCGCATCTGTCCCAGATCACAGACTGCGTCCGCACCTATTCTGATGATCAGGGCGTCGAGCAGGTGCCCGCGCTCGCCGCGAAACACGGATTGAAAGTGCTGCAAGGCGTCTGGCTGTCCGGCAATAAGGCCAAGGACGAGGTCCAGATCCGCACCGGCGTCGCGCTCGCCAAGGCCTATCCCGACACGATCCGCGCGCTGATCGTGGGCAACGAGGTGCTGCTGCGCGGCGAGATGAGCGGCCCCGACCTCGCCAACACCATTCGCGCCGTCAAGGCGCGGGTCACCGTGCCGGTCACCTATGCGGACGTCTGGGAGTTCTGGCTGCGCAATCCGGAGGTGGCCGCCGCGGTCGACTTCGTCACGATCCATATCCTGCCGTATTGGGAGGACTTACCCGTTCCGGCCGCGCAGGCCGCGTCACATGTCGAGGCGATCCGCCGGAAGGTGGCGGCCGCCCTGCCGGGCAAGGAGATCGTCATCGGCGAGGTCGGCTGGCCGAGCGCCGGGCGAATGCGCGAGGGCGCCCTGCCATCCAAGGCCAACCAGGCGCGGGTGATCCAGGACGTGCTGGCGCTGGCCAAGCGTGAGAAGTTCAAGGCGAACGTGATCGAATCCTTCGATGCGCCGTGGAAGCGGGCGCAGGAAGGCACGGTCGGCGGTCATTGGGGACTGCTCGGCGGCGCGTCGCGCGAACCTAAATTCATTTGGGGCGAGCCCGTATCCAACCATCCGCACTGGCGCTGGCAGGCGGCCGGCGGCGTTGCCTTCGCCGTGCTGATCTTCGCCGCCGCCTTCGCAACCGCTCGCCGACGGAAGTTCTCCTCCATCGTCTGGCCCGCGGTCACGGTCAACGCCATCGCCGGCGGGATCCTGATCGGTTGGGCAATTGAAAATGTCGGGCTCGAGAGCCTCGGCGTCGGCATGTGGATCCGCTCGCTCGCGCTCGTCGCAGTGGCATTCGCCAGTCCCCTGATCGCCAGTGTTGCGACGATCGCGCGCACGCCGCTGCCGACATTGTCGTCGGTCCTGTCGATGGAGTCGGCGCGTAAGAGCGACCGGCTTGCCGTCGCGCTCGGTCTGCTCATGGCTGCGACGCTGATCCTGTCCTTGCAAATCGCGCTCGGGCTTGTGTTCGATCCGCGCTACAAGGACTTCCCGTTCGCGCCGATCACCGCGGCGGTCGTTCCGCTGTTCGTGCACGGCCTCATGGTCGCGGGGCGCGACGGCAAGCGGGGCGCAGCCGAGATCGCCGGCGCAGTCTTGTTGTCGCTGGCCGTCGTCTACATCGTGCCGAACGAGAGTTTGGCGAATTGGCAGTCACTATGGCTGTGCGCCGCCTTGGCTGCGCTGGCCTTCACACTGTTTCGGGTGCGCGGCGCGCCAGGCTGAGCACCAGCAACGCGGCTGCGACCGACGCCAATCCCACATTGTAAAGCACGACGCCGAGACACGTGAGCGCCAGCGCGACGGCGAAGACGAGCAATGTCGGCCGCAGGACATTCACCGCCGCGACGATCAGTGCGCCGCCGCCGAAGACCGAGTTTTGATAAAGCGCGACGACGATCCGGCGCGACCAGCAGAGCCAGGTGTCGAGTCCCGCGGCGCAGGCGAGCCCCACCTGCGTGTTCTCGATTCCGAGATAGCGCATGTAGAACGCATAGCCGAGCGCGGCGAAGCCGACGATCAGCAGCCAATTGGTCGCGCGTGCGCTCGGCAAAAACAGTCGCATGCGCGCGACTATGCCGCGCTCACTTCGGCGGGACAATGCCTTCGGTCAATGCTGGATGACGTCAGCGGGGTCGATTCGCGCGGCCCAGCAATTGCCGTTCATCGAGGCAAAGCGCGCGCAGAGCTGCCGCGCGGCCGTTAGGCTCGGCAGTGGCCCGGCGACCAGCCGCACGGCGGTGCTGCCGGGATGCTCATCGCGCACCGCGACCGGGCTCAAGCCGAGGAGCAGGGGGCCGTAATTAGCCTTCACTCCGGCCCATCGTTTGCGCAATCCTTCCATATTGGCCTCGGTCGCGAGTTCGACCCCGAATTCAATGCGGGGCCGCGCCGGCTTTGCCGGCTTGCCGGACTCGACCGGCGTGAGTTCGGCGACCCGTTCGGGAGGCAGAGGCACCGGGGGAGCGGGTGCGGCTTCTGCTGTGGAGGCTTCGGCCGCAGTGCTTGCCGCTGCCGCCGGCTGCGGGGGCTTGAGTGCTATCGTTTCCGGGAGGATCGATGCGATGCCGACAGGTGGGGTGGCCAACGGGTTAATCATCGGCGGCGCGATGGCGACCACCATCAAGCCTGGTTCGCTGCGGGCGGCAGTTGCAACGGCCGGTGCGATCGCTGCCGGCGCAGCGGTGGCCTGTTTGCGAACCGAACCGGTCAAGTCGTCGAAGCCGCTTTCGAGCGCCGCAACCCGACGGGTCAGGTGGTCCCGGTCGCCGGTGAGTGAGGCGATGCGCGCTTCCAGCGACCTGACCAAAGGATCTGGCGCGGCCTGAATGGCCCCAGAACGGATGGGCTCTTCGAGCCCGGTCATGGCTGTCTTGATGCGCTTGCCGCCGGCGGGAGTTTGGGCCACGCACACCGAAATCACGGCGGCGAAAGTCGCGCACGCGCCCCAGGCTGAGAGACGCCGAAGCGCTCCATCGCGAGGTTTAGGGCGGGCAGAGGAGGTCGCGGTGCGGTCCGGCGGCCTGATATCCATTCTTGAAAATCCGAATCCACGAATCAGATCGTTGAAAAGGCTAGCAGAATCCTGCAAGCCTCGCTTGTCTCGCGCTTCTTTCTGCAAATGGCGGGGCAGCGACTTTTTAACGCTGCGGGTCTCGGCTATGCCGATGGCATCGCTTTACCCAGCATGAGTACCGGAACGGATGAAGGATCGCTCCTGCCTTGCCATCGTGCTCGCCGCCGGCGAAGGCACACGCATGCGTTCGAGCAAGCCGAAGGTGCTGCACACCGTTGGTCACCGCACGCTGCTCGATCACGTGCTCAGCACGGCGAAGGCCGCGGGTGGCGCGGCGCTGGCCGTGGTGCTCGGCCCGGATCACGACGCCGTGGCGGCGGAGGCAAAGCGCATCGCGCCGCAGGCGGCGATCTACATCCAACGCGAGCGGCTCGGCACGGCGCATGCCGTCTTATCGGCGCGCGAGATGCTAGCGAATGCGACGGACGACATCCTGGTGATGTTCGGGGACACGCCGCTGATCCGGATCGAAACGCTTTACAAGTTGCGCGATGCGGTTGCGCAAGGCGCGGCCGTGGCGGTCCTGGGCTTCACGCCGGCCGATCCGACCGGCTATGGCCGGCTGGTGACCGACAAAAGCGGGCTTCTCGCCATCCGCGAACACAAGGACGCGAGCGAGGCCGAACGGGCAATTGCCTTGTGCAATGGCGGGCTGATGGCGCTTTCGGGCCCGCACGCGCTCGCCATTTTGGAACGCATTGGCAATCGGAACGCCAATCGCGAATTTTATCTGACCGACGCCGTCGCCATCGCTCGCGACATGGGCCTGAAGGCGGTGGCGATCGAAACCTCGGAGGACGACGTGCGCGGCATCAATACCAAGGCGCAGCTCGCCGAAGCCGAAACCGTGTTGCAGGGGCGCCTGCGCGCGGCGGCCATGGAGGCCGGCGTGACGATGGTCGCGCCGGAGACGGTGTTTCTGTCGGCCGACACCAAATTTGGCAAAGACGTGATCATCGAACCGAACGTCGTGTTCGGCCCCGGCGTGACTGTCGAGGATGGCGCGCTAATCCGCGCATTCTCGCATCTGGAAGGCGCGCATGTCGGCAAGGGCGCGCGTGTTGGCCCCTTCGCGCGGCTGCGGCCCGGTGCGATGCTTGGTGACGATGTCCATATCGGTAATTTCGTCGAGGTGAAGGCCGCCACGCTTGAGACCGGCGCCAAGGCCAACCATCTCGCTTATATCGGGGATGCGCGGGTCGGCGCCGGAGCGAATATCGGGGCGGGGACGATCACCTGCAATTATGATGGCTCTTCCAAGCACCGGACCGACATTGGCGCCGGCGCCTTCATCGGTACCAATTCGTCACTGGTTGCGCCGGTGAAGATCGGCGACGGCGCCTATATCGGCTCTGGCTCGGTGATCACCAGGGACGTGCCGGCCGACGCGCTGGCCATCGAACGGTCGCAACAGACCGTCAAGGAAGGTTGGGCTAAACGCTTGCGGGAGGCGTGGCTTCTGCGCAAGAAGGACGCAGGGGACGCCAAAAAGCCTTGAAAGTTCGGTCCTTCAATTCGGACCGGCCGCCGACACACGGCGAAATGTGATGTGATTTCAAGAATCTGCGTTCGTCCGGCTACAGCTAAAGCGGAACTTGAACGGGGGCATCCTCTCGGATGTGCGGGATCGTTGGAATTCTCGGGACCGAACCGGTCGCCGGACACCTGGTCGATGCGCTCAAGCGCCTCGAATATCGCGGCTACGACTCCGCCGGCATCGCCACCCTCGACCGCGGCGCGCTCGGACGCCGCCGTGCGGAAGGCAAGCTCAAATCGCTGGAGAACCGGCTCGACAAGGAGCCGCTCGGAGGGTTGATCGGCATCGGCCATACCCGCTGGGCCACGCATGGGCGTCCGACCGAGAGCAACGCGCACCCGCACGCGACCGACAGGCTGGCCGTCGTCCATAACGGCATCATCGAAAACTTCCGCGAGCTGCGCGAGAGCCTCATCAAGCACGGGGCCAAGTTCACCAGCGAAACCGACACCGAAGTCGTCGCTCATCTCGTCACCCGCGAGATCGACGGCGGCAAGACGCCGGTTCAGGCGGTGGCCGCGGCGCTCAAGCAATTGCGCGGCGCTTTCGCGCTCGCCTTTTTGTTCACGGGCGAGGACGACCTGATGATCGGCGCGCGCAAGGGCTCGCCGCTCGCGGTCGGCTACGGTGACGGCGAGATGTTTCTCGGCTCGGACGCCATCGCGCTCGCACCCTTTACCGACACGGTCAGCTACCTCGATGACGGCGACTGGGTCGTGCTCACGCGCAAGAGCGCACAGGTCTACGACGCGAACGACAAAGCGGTCGAGCGGCCGATCATCAAATCGACCGCGTCGGCCATGCTGGTGGACAAGGGCAACCACAAGCACTTCATGGCCAAGGAAATCCACGAGCAGCCGGAGGTCGTCGGCCATACCCTCGCGCACTACATCGACATGGTGCACGAACAGGTGACGCTGCCGGCCGAACTGCCGTTCGATTGGACGAAGCTCAAGCGCCTGTCGATCTCGGCCTGCGGCACCGCCTTCTACGCCGGCCTGGTCGCCAAATACTGGTTCGAACGCTTCGCCAAATTGCCGGTCGAAATCGATATCGCCTCGGAATTCCGCTACCGCGAGGCGCCGCTGGAAAAAGGCGATCTGATGATCGTCATCTCTCAGTCGGGCGAGACCGCCGACACTCTGGCGACGCTACGATACGCCAAGGAGCACAAACAGCACGTCCTGTCGGTGGTCAACGTGCCGACCTCGACCATCGCGCGCGAAAGCGACGTTGTGATGCCGACGCTCGCCGGTCCGGAGATCGGCGTCGCCTCGACCAAGGCTTTTACCTGCCAGCTTGCCGTGCTCGCCTGCCTCGCCGTTGCTGCCGGCTGCGCCCGCGGCGAGCTCAAGCGCGAGGACGAGCAAAAGCTTGTGCACGCGCTGATCGAAGTGCCGCGGTTGATGGCGCAGGCGCTCAAGATCGAACCGCAGATCGAGGCGCTCGCGCACGAGCTCGCCAAGGCGCGCGACGTCCTCTATCTCGGCCGCGGAACCAGCTTTCCCATCGCGCTCGAGGGCGCGCTCAAGCTCAAGGAAATCTCGTACATCCACGCCGAAGGTTATGCCGCCGGCGAGCTTAAGCACGGGCCGATCGCGCTGATCGACGAGACGATGCCGGTCATCGTCATCGCCCCCTACGACCGGGTGTTTGAAAAGACCGTCTCCAACATGCAGGAGGTCGCCGCGCGCGCCGGCAGGATCGTCCTGGTGACGGACGCCAAGGGATCGGCGGAGGCGACGGTCGATTCACAGCATACGCTGGTGCTGCCTGACATGGCGGCGACCGTCACGCCGCTGGTCTATGCGATCCCGGTGCAGCTCATCGCCTATCACACGGCCGCCGCGATCGGCACCGATGTCGACCAGCCGCGCAATCTCGCGAAATCGGTCACGGTAGAATAGACTGCCGCATGGCCGATCTTGACCAGAAGCCGGGCGTCGAACTGGCAGCCGACGTCGCGAAGGTGACGGCCCCGCAGACGGGCCTGATGGGCCGCATTCGCAATTATTTCCTGACCGGTCTGGTCGTTGCCGGCCCGCTGGCGATCACGGCATGGCTGATCTGGTCGTTCGTGACCTGGGTCGACAGCTTCATCACGCCGTTGATCCCGCCGGCCTATCGTCCGGAAACCTATCTGCCGTGGCCAATTCCGGGTACCGGGCTGGTCATCGCGCTGGTCGGCCTGACGCTGCTCGGGTTCCTGACGGCCAATCTCGTCGGCCGCACCCTCGTCGAATTGGGCGAGCGCCTGCTCAACCACATGCCGATCGTGCGGCCGATCTACAAAACCATGAAACAGATCTTCGAGACGCTGTTCTCGAAATCCGGTTCGAGCTTCCGCAAGGTGGCGCTGGTCGAATTTCCCGCGCCCGGCATGTGGTCGCTGGTCTTCATTTCGCTGCCGCCGGGTGGCGACGTGGCGACGAAGCTGCCGGTCAAGGACGGCGATTACGTCTCGGTGTTCCTGGCCTGCACGCCCAACCCGACCACGGGGTTCTTTTTCTTCGTGCAGCGCAAGGACCTGATCGAGATCGACATCAGCGTCGAGAATGCGATGACGCTCTTGATTTCTGCCGGCATGGTGCAGCCTGACTCCGATAAGGACTCGCAGAAGAAGCTTGCGGCGATGGCCGCCACCGCGCGCGCGGCGCAGGTGGCGAAGCCGGAGGCGGCGGAGTAATTCTTGTTATCCCTCCCTCGCTTGCGGGGGAGGGTGGCGGCCGTAGGCCGTCGGGCGGGGGCGGCACCAAAGAAAGACCCCACCCATCCGCTTGCTGCGTTCGCGTCCACCCTCCCCGAAGACGGGGAGGGATCACCCCGCCCTTATAAGCGTGATCGCCTCGTCTTTCCCGAACAGATAAAGCAACTGCCGCAGCGCCTGTCCGCGCTCCCCTGTCAGTGACGGGTCGCGCGAGAGGACGAGTTGCGCGTCGTCGCGCGCGGCGCCGAGATATTTGCCGTGAAATTCGGGGCGAGCGATGCGGAAGCCGGGCGTCCCGCTCTGCCGCGTGCCGAGCACGTCGCCTTCGCCGCGCAGACGAAGGTCTTCCTCGGCGATACGGAAGCCGTCCTCGCTGTCACGCAAAATGGCGAGCCGGGCCTTCGCCGTCTCGCCGAGCGGCGCCTTGTACAGGAGGAGACAAGTCGATTTCCCCGAACCGCGGCCGACGCGTCCGCGCAACTGATGGATCTGCGCCAGCCCGAAGCGTTCGGCGTGCTCGATGACCATGATCGTGGCCTCAGGCACGTCGACCCCGACCTCGATCACCGTGGTGGCGACCAGCAGCCTGCTCTCGCCACGGGCGAAGCGCGCCATCGCCGCGTCCTTCTCGGCGCCCTTCATCTTGCCATGCACGAGATCGACGACGTCGCCGAACTTGCGGCGCAGGTCTTCATGGCGGTCTTCGGCGGCGGCGAGATCGCTTTTCTCGGATTCCTCGACCAGCGGGCAGACCCAATAGCCGCGCTTGCCCTCGCCGAGGGCGCGGCCCATCGCGTCTTCCACTTCGTCGAGCCGGTCAAGCGGAATGGTGCGCGTGTCGATCGGCTGGCGGCCGGCGGGTTTCTCGCGCAGCTCCGAGATGTCCATGTCGCCGAAGTAGGTGAGCACCAAGGTGCGCGGGATCGGCGTCGCGGTCAGCACCAGCACGTCGACCGCGTCACCCTTCTGCGTCAGCGCGAGGCGCTGGTGCACACCAAAGCGATGCTGCTCGTCGACGATGGCGAGCGCCAGATCGCGAAACGCGACGTCGTCCTGGAACAGCGCATGCGTGCCGACCAGGAGATGGATGCCGCCGAGCGCGAGGCGGTCGATGATTTCCTGCCGCTCGCGGCCGCGCTCACGGCCGGTCAGGATGGCCACTTCGATGCCGGCAGCCTCCGCCAGCGGCGCGATGGTCTTCATATGCTGGCGCGCGAGGATTTCGGTCGGTGCCATGAAGGCCGCCTGCCGTCCGGCTTCGATCACGGCCGCCGCCGCGGTGAGCGCGACGACGGTCTTGCCGGATCCGACGTCGCCTTGCAGCAGACGCAACATGCGCTCCGGCCTGCCGAGATCGGTAACGATGTCGTCGACCGCCTTCTGTTGCGAATGCGTCAGCGTATAGGGGAGGGCCTTGAGCACTTTCGCGCGCAGGTGCCCGTCGCCGGCATGCGCATGGCCCGCCTGACGCCGCATGTGCGCGCGCATCAGTGCTAGCGCAAGCTGGCCGGCCAGCAATTCGTCATAGGCCAGCCGCGTCCAGGCGGGGTTTTCGGGTGCGATGTCGTGCGGCTCGTGCGGCCGGTGCAATGCGCGGAGCGCTTCGGCAAACGCCGGAAAGCGCGCGCGCGCGATCCAGGCCGGGTCCTGCCATTCCGGCAGGTCGGGCAGCTTGGCGAGGGCGCCGTCGACGGCGCGCCGAACATGACCGAGGGACAGGTGTTCGGTCAGCGGATAGACCGGCTCGACCAGCGGCAGCGCGGCGAAACCCTTCTCGTCCACGACGCGGTCGGGATGCACTATTTGCAACATGCCGTCGTAGAATTCGGCGGTGCCGGACACGTAGCGCGTCTCGCCGGGCGGCAGCAGCTTCTCCAGGTAATCGGGGCGCGCGCTGAAGAAAGTCAGCGTCAGTGTGCCGGTGTCGTCGCTGGTGAGGATGCGGTAGGGCGCGCGCGGCCGGTGCCGCGGCGCGGGGTGGTGCTCCTCCACCGTGACCGCGACCGTCACGACGGTGCCCGGTTGCACTTCGACGATCTTCGGCCGCGCACGGCGGTCGATGGCGCCGGACGGCAGATGGAAGAGCAGATCGACAAGCCGCGGCGTTTCACGCTCGAGCAGGCGCGCGTAGAGCGCCTCCAGCTTCGGCCCGACGCCGGACAGGCTGGTCAGCGCGGCAAACAGCGGATTGAGGACCGGCGGGCGCATCGAGCGGGGACTTTAATGGATTCCCGTGCTGAGGGGCTGTGCAAGATCGATCGCAGCATGACATCGCGCATCGCTGCCCCTATATAACCCCGGCCCGGCCCCGTCCGGGTTTTTGGCGTTGGAGCAGCGTGTGACCGAACTGTCGAGCGAAGGCCTGGACCCACGCCGGCGGCGCCTCCTGTTCCGGTGCCGCCATCGCGGCATCCGGGAGATGGATTTCGTGTTCGGCCGTTTCGCCGATTCGGAGCTTCCGCGTCTGGACGAGACGGAGTTGGACGCGCTCGAGACTTGGCTCGACGTCCCCGACCAGCAGATGTTCGCCTGGGTGAACGGCTCGGAGCCGACACCCGCGGAGATCAATACGCCGATGTTCCGTCGCCTGTGCGCCTTCCATCGCGCGGGCGAGGCTCGCAAGTGACGCAATGATGGCCATGCCTCCCGCACAATCACTTCAAGCCGGAAAAATCCTCACGCTGGCGCAGGTCGCCGACGGCGCCGAGGGTCTGGTGCTTGCCGATCTCGCGCGTTCGATCGCGGCGAAGGCGGACGCGCCGGCGATCTCGCTCGCGGTGATCTGCCGTGACGGCCAGCGCATGCAGGCGCTCGCGCGCGCGCTCGCATTCTTCGGTCCCGACTTGCAGATCATGGAATTCCCGGCCTGGGATTGCCTTCCGTACGACCGCGTGTCGCCGCATGCGGGCGTAGTCGCGCAGCGCATGACAGCGCTGTCGCGGCTGACGCGCGTCAAAGGCCGCGACAAGCCGTCGGTGCTGCTGACCACCATCAACGCCGCGACGCAGCGCGTGCCGTCGCGCGAGTTCGTGGCGACGCATGCACTCTCGGTCGCGCCCGGTAACGTCATCGGAATGGCGAGCATCGTCGAATGGCTGGAGCTCAACGGCTACATGCGCGCCTCGACCGTACGCGAGCCGGGCGAATACGCCGTGCGCGGCGGTATCCTCGATCTCTTTCCGCCCGGCATGGACATGCCGGTGCGACTCGACTTCTTCGGCGACGCGCTGGAGACGATCAAGACCTTCGACGCGCAGACCCAGCGCAGCGAGATGGCAATGCGTGGGCTCGACCTCGTGCCGGTCGCTGAATTCCGCCTTGTTACCGAGGCCATCCGCCGCTTTCGCACCGGCTATGTCGCCGAGTTCGGCGTCGCCGGCCCCGACGATCTGCTCTATGCGGCGGTGAGCGAAGGCCGCCGCCATCCCGGCATGGAGCACTGGCTGCCGCTGTTCCACACGCAATTGGAAACCCTGTTCGATTATCTGCCCGACACGCCGCTCGCGCTCGAGCATCTCGACGAGGATGCCGCGCATGAACGCTTCGCTCAGATCGCGGACTATTACGACACTCGGCGCGAGGCGCTGAAGCAGGGCGTGACGCCACTCTACAGGCCGCTACCGCCGGATCGGCTCTATCTCGACGAGGACGAGTGGCAGGCGCGGCTCGACGCCGCCGGCCGCGCCAGGCTTTCTCCTTTTGTCGTGCCGGAGGCGCGCGAGGTCATCGATGTCGGCGCGCATGCGGGCCACAACTTCGCCGCCGAACGCAACGAGCCCGGCGCCAATGTGTTCGAGGCCGTCAGCAAGCACATCATGGCGCGGCAGGCGGCGGGCAAGCGCGTCGCCGTCGCGCTTTGGAGCGAAGGCGCGCGCGATCGCATGAGCCATGTGCTCGCCGACCATAAATTGCATAACCTCACGTCGGTCGGATCGTGGCCGCAGGTGCTGGCGCTGCCGAAGCACGCCATCGCGCTTGCCGTGCTCGGCATCGAAGCGGGATTCGAGACCGCCGACGCCGCCGTCATCAGCGAGCAGGACATCCTCGGCGACCGGCTGGTGCGCCCGCGGCGGGCGCAGCGGCGCGCGGATAATTTCATCGCCGAGGCGACGAGCCTGGCGCCGGGGGATTTGGTCGTGCACGTCGACCACGGCATCGGCCGTTTCGTCGGCCTCCAGGCGATCGAGGCGGCGGGGGCGCCGCACGACTGCCTGGAAATTCATTACGCCGAGAGCGCCAAGCTCTATCTGCCGGTCGAGAACGTCGAGCTTCTGTCGCGCTACGGCTCCGAAGAGTCAGGTGTCGAGCTCGATCGCCTCGGCAGCGGCGGCTGGCAGACACGCAAGGCGAAGATGAAGGCGCGCATCCTCGCCATTGCGGGGGACCTCATCAAGATCGCCGCCGAGCGGCAGTTGCGCGAGGCCCCTAAGCTCACCGTTACGCCCGGCGCCTATGACGAATTCTGCGCGGGGTTTCCTTACGAGGAGACAGAGGATCAGCTCACCGCGATCGACGCCGCTCTCGACGACCTCGCCAAGGGCCGGCCGATGGACCGGCTCGTCTGCGGCGACGTCGGTTTCGGCAAGACGGAAGTCGCGCTGCGTGCCGCCTTCGACACCGCCATCAACGGCAAGCAGGTCGCGGTCGTCGTGCCGACCACCTTGCTGGCGCGACAGCACTTCAAGACCTTCACCGAGCGTTTCCGCGGCTTCCCAATCACGGTGGCGCAGGCGTCACGTCTAGTTCCGGCGGCAGAGCTCAAGGAGGTCAAGATCGGGCTGTCCGATGGCAGGATCGACATCGTCGTCGGTACGCATGCGCTGCTCGGCAAGGGCATCACGTTCAAGGATCTCGGCTTGGTCGTCGTCGACGAGGAGCAGCACTTCGGCGTCGCGCACAAGGAGAAGCTGAAGTCGCTGCGCGCCGAGGTGCACGTGCTGACCCTGTCGGCGACGCCGATCCCGCGCACGCTGCAACTGGCGCTCACCGGCGTGCGCGACCTTTCGATCATCGCCTCGCCGCCGGTCGACCGCCTCGCCGTGCGCACCTTCGTCACGCCGTTCGACCCGATCACCATCCGCGAGGCGATGCTACGCGAGAAATATCGCGGCGGGCAGTCGTTCTATGTCTGCCCGCGCATCGAGGATCTCGCCGGCGCCAAGGACTTCCTCGACAAGAACGTGCCAGAAGTGCGCGTCGCCGTCGCGCACGGGCAGATGCCGCCGACCGTGCTCGACGACATCATGTCGGCCTTCTACGACGGCAAATACGACGTGCTGCTCTCGACCACGATCATCGAATCCGGCCTCGACATCCCGACCGCCAACACACTGATCGTGCACCGCGCCGACCGCTTCGGGCTGTCGCAGCTCTATCAACTGCGCGGCCGGGTGGGGCGCTCGAAGCTGCGCGCCTATGCGCTGTTCACGCTGCCGGCGGAGAAGCCGATCACGCCGCAGGCCGAGCGTCGGCTTAAAGTTCTGCAATCGCTCGACACGCTGGGCGCCGGCTTCCAGGTGGCGAGCCACGACCTCGACATCCGCGGCGCCGGCAATCTGCTCGGCGAAGAGCAATCCGGCCATATCAAGGAGGTCGGCTTCGAGCTTTACCAGCAGATGCTGGAAGAGGCGGTCATCAGCCTGAAGGCGGGCATCACGGCGCCTGTCGAGGACCGCTGGTCGCCGCAAATCACCATCGGCACGCCGGTGCTCATTCCGGAAGAGTACGTCGCCGATCTCTCGGTGCGGCTCGCGCTCTACCGCCGGCTTGCCGATCTCGAAGACGAGCGCGAGATGGACGCGTTTGCAGCCGAACTGGTCGACCGCTTCGGGCCGCTGCCGAAGGAGGTCGAGCACCTGTTGCAGGTGGTGGCGATCAAGGCGCTCTGCCGCCGCGCCAATGTCGAGAAGATCGATGCCGGCCCGAAAGGCGCGGTGCTCTCGTTCCGCGACAACAATTTCGCGAATCCGGTCGGTCTCCTGCAATTCATCCAGGCGCAGGGACCGAACGCGCGCATTCGCAACGAGAAGTCGGGCCAGAAGCTCGTGCTGCTTGGCGACTGGGAAACGCCGGGCCTGCGGCTCAAGGGCACGACGGCGTTGCTGCGGCAATTGGCAGGGCTCGCGGAGAAGAAGGCGGCCTGAACGCGCTTTGCCGTCATCGCCGCGTCGACACGGTCACTCCGCCGCCTGGGCACTCGCCTGCATGATCGCCTGTGCCAGCGCCTCGGGCTCCTGTGCGCCGGAAATGGCGTATTTGCCGTCGAGGATGAAGCAGGGGACCCCCTGGATGCCAGCTTCCTTGGCCGCCTCCACCTCCTGGTCGATCTCGGCAATGTCCTTGTCGCTGTCGAGCGCCGTGCGCACGTCCTCCGGATCGAGGCCGACATCGGCGGCGGCGCGCACCAGCACGGCGCGGTCCGAGAGGTCGGCGCCATCGGTGAAGTACAGGTCCATCAGCCGCTGCTTCATGTCGGCGGCCTTGCCGATGCCCTCGGCCCAGCGGATCAGGCGGTGCGCGTCGCGCGTATTGGGCTGACGGCTGATTCTGTCGACCGCGTAATCGAGCCCTTCTTCGGCAGCCGCGGCGCGGACGCGCTGGGCGATGCCCTGGTAGCGCTCGGGCGAGCCGAACTTGGTGGTGAGATATTGCTCCCGGCTCATGCCCTCGGGCGGAATCCAGTCGTTGAGGAAGTAGGGCCGCCAGTGAACTTCCACTGGAACTTCGAAAACCAACGTCAATGCCTTTTCCAGTCGTCGTTTTCCGATGAAACACCATGGACAGACGATGTCGGAGACGACGTCGATGCGGATGGGACGGCGATCGGACATGGAGACGGCTCCCGGCGCGGGTGGAGCCTCAAGGTAAGCGTCGGCCTATTCGGCGGCAACCATGCGGCTGCCCATGACCCGTAACATCAGCGTGTCGAGGCTGTCGCCGGCCTTGAGCGTCGCCAGGGTCACGTTGGCGGTGAGGTCCCTTTTCCCGCTGTGCGCGCTCTGCATCGTGGTCTTGAGCAACCCGGCGATGCGGCGGACGACCACGTGCGCGTCGCGCAGGTCGGTCTGTGTGAAGGCAATGAGAATGGCGCCGTCGTCCTCGCGCCCCGCGAAGTCGACCGCACGAGTGAGGCGGGTTACGAGCCGGGCGCCGTCGAGGGCGGCCCGCGCATCGAGGGGGCCTTCGAACGAGAAGCGGGCGAGCGAGAGCGGCTGGCTGCGATCGGCTGCCTCGGCGATCGCCTTGCCGAGATCGCGCCAGAACGCATCGCGCGTCAGCAATCCGGTCTCCGCATCGAACATGCCGCCGGCTTCAATCGAGTTCAGGACGCGTTTCAGCCGCGCCTCGAAGGCATGCAGCCGTACCAGCGGCACGATGCGCGAGACGATGCGATGCGGGTCGGGATCGAGATAGTCGATGTTCGGTAATACCTCGGCGAAATCGTCCGAAATTTCGCCGATGACGGCAACCGGCAGGTCGCGGAAGCGCGTGTCCTGCGCTAGCGCCGCGAGAAAGGCATCGGTCGCGACCCGCGAGAAGCCGTCGCCGACGACCACGCCGTCGATCTCGCGCGCGTTGAGATATTTGGCCGCGTTCTCGACGCTGAGCGCGCCGATCATCTTGACGCGCTCTCCCATGGCGGCACTGAGCGCAGGATAAAGCGGCCCGCGGCCGACGATCAGCACGGTGGCGTCGTCGAGCGCATCAGTCGTCGGCATCTGCGGCAGTTGGCCCGACTGCGCCGCGGCGTCGTCATAGCGGCGCAGGACCGTGGCGTGCAGTGCGCGCACGCGTAGCGCCGATTGCAGGCGGGCGACGATACGGGCGACCGGCAAGGAGGCGTCGGCCGGAAGCGCGATCGGCAGGGCCGCGTCGAGATCGCCGTCGGCGAGGCCGATGGTCGGCACCATCGGGCCGTTCGCGGTGGCGATCTGGAGGCAGAGCATGCGTGCCGAGGATTCGCTCGGCGGCGGACCTGGTTCGGCGATCACCACGGCGGCGGGCTTGACCGAGACGAAGGCGGTCGGCGCTTCGGCCCAGGTCGCCTCGATGAGGGGGAATGCGCCTGCGGCGCTCAGGGCGTCGGTAAGCTCCGTCGCCGGACGATCGGCGACCACGATCAACGGACCTTGCAGCGACATGGCACGCACGCGGGTTAAATCGAGACCGCGGCACTCTACGGAGCGGCTGTTAATAGCGCGTTGACGGCGACGCTGACTTAAACGGGAAGAGCGCGGGTCCGGAAGGCCTGAGCCAAAAGTGGATTGGCGCCGCGGGCCGCGAGTTCGGCACCAATGGCGGCGCCTTCCTGGGCATGGCCCGCAAGACGCTGGCCGAGCAATGCGTCCGGCAACGCGGCGATCATCGCTGCCGGCTCGACCGCGGCGACGGCGGCGTCGATCATCCGCTGGCGGAATTTATAAGCCCCGACGCCGATGAGGCCCGGCGCGACAATCTTTCCCGCGGCCGCGATGACGGCAGGATCGGGCAGACCGTCGCTGCCCCGCGCCGCGGACGTCATGGTCGTTTCGTCGAGACAGACGCAATCGACGACGTTCGCCACCGAGGTTTGCGCGGCAGCACCCAAGGGCGCGCGCCAGAGGGCGACGATGGTGTTCGACTGCGCGACGCAGTCGGCGAGCGCAGATAATGCGGGGCCCGGCAGGATCACAGCGCCGCCTTTGAGAGCAGCCGATTGTGCCGCGAAGGCCTCGGCATCGAAACCGTGATGCAGGTGCAGGGTTCCGCCGGTCATCAGCCAAGAAACCAGGGTCACCGTCAGTCCGGCGAAGGAACTGAGCGGGATTGTCGAGAGGGTCGGCATGTCCGCTGCGAAGCCGGTCGCCAGCCCAAGCGATGCGCCGGCGGCGAGCAGATGCGTGTGGTCGTGCGGAACGGCGAGACTGCCGTCTGCGGCGCAGTCGAAAGTGGTGGCGATAACATGCTCGGCGGAATCGCCGGTGCGTCGCGGCGGCGGTTCGCTCCCGGTCGCGGTGAAGACGCCGTCGAACGGCACGACGCCGTCGGGCAAGGTGTCGCCGAAAGCGCAAACTTGGCGGATCGGAAACAACTCGGCCGCGACTTCCATCGCCAACTTCGCATGCGCACAGGCGCCGATGCGGCCGGCCGTGACGATTGCCCTAGCGCCGGCACGGCCGAGCGCCTCGACCAATTCCTGCCGCCGCAACAGAAGCGGCAGGGGGGCCGCGACCATGCCGGCGCGCACGATGCCGAGGAAGGCGATGACGCTTTCGACCGTGTTTGGCAATTGCACGCCCACGACCGTGCCGGTGTGCAAACCAAGCCCGCGCAGCTTGGCGGCGAAAGCTGCAATGGCGCGGTCGGCTTGGGCGTAAGTGAGCGTCCGCGGCGCGCCATCCGTGACGTTCGCGCGGTTCGGAGGGTCGGCAAGGGCGGGCGCATGCGCGTTGCGCACGCCGGCACGGCGGAAAAGCCCGTCGAGCGTGACGGCATGTTGTGCGGGCTCGTTCATGATTTGCCGTCCTTCACCCACCAGGTCTCCGGCAGGTAGCCGTAGAGGGAAGTGCGCTCAGGGTGCACGATGCGCGCCCAGCGCGCGATCCATTGCACCGGCGGATAGTAAAGCGGGATGACGTAGAAGCCCGACAGCAGCACGCGGTCGAGCGCGCGCGTTGCCGCCACGAAGTCGGCCTGGGACGTCGCCGCGAGCAAAGCCGCGATCATGGCGTCGATTGCCTTCGATTTGACGCCCATGTAGTTGCGGCTGCCGTTCTGGCCGGCCGCCTCCGAACTGAAATAGAACAATTGCTCGTTGCCGGGCGATAGCGACTGCTCCCAGCGATACTGCATCATGTCGAAGTCGAAGCCGATGCGGCGATGCTCGAACTGTGTCGGATCGACGTTGCGCACATGCGCCTCGATGCCGGCGCGCTTGAGGCTGCGCGTATAGGCGAGCGCGAGGCGTTCCTCGTCGCGTGTGCTGGTGAGGATCTCGAACGAGAAGGGTCGTCCGCTCGCGACATGAACGAGCTCCGTGCCCTTGAGCTCGTAGCCCGCTTCCCTGAACAAGGCGAAGGCCTTGCGCAGGCCATTGCGGTCGCGGCCCGTGCCATCGGTTTTCGGCGGCTCCCAGGTGCCGGCCATGATGTCGGGCCTGACCGCGCCGGGAAACGGCGCGAGCAGGGCCTGCTCGCGCACGCTCGCCGGCACGCCGTGCGCCGAGAGCTCGCAGCCGTCGAAATAGCTCGCGGTACGCTTGTAGAGGTCGAAGAAGTAGGTGTGGTTGATCCATTCGAAGTCGAACAGATGCAACAGCGCCTCGCGCACGCGGATGTCCGCGAAGATCGGCCGACGGGTGTTGAAGCAGAGGCCCTCCATGCCTTTGGGCAAGCCGTAGGGGAAGGTCTCCTTGACGACGCGGCCGTCGCGCAGCGCGGGGAAGTCGTAAGCCGTCTGCCAGCGGGCCGGATCGGTCTCGAGGCGAATGTCATAGAGGCCCTTCTTGAACGCCTCGAAGTGCGTATTGCCATCACGGTAGTAGTCGTAGCGGATGGTGTCGAAATTCCACAGCCCGCGATTGATCGGCAGGTCGCGTCCCCAATAGTCGGGGTCGCGCGTGAAGGTGACGCTCTCGCCCGGCCTGACCGCGCTGATCGTGTAAGGGCCGCTGCCGAGCAGCGGCGTGAAGGTGGTGTCTTCGAAAGTTTCGGTTCTGACCGCGTGCTTCGCCAGGATCGGCATGAGGCCGAGGATCAGCGGCAGTTCACGGTCGTCGGCGCCGGAAAGGTCGAAGCGCACGGTGCGCGCATCCGGCGCGTCGGCCGATTTCACCTTGCTGTAATAGAGGTCGAACAGCGGCCGGCCGTGGTCGCGCAGGAACTGCCAGGAGAAGATCACGTCCTCGGCCGTGACCGGCTTGCCGTCGGCGAAGCGCGCCTTCGGATCGATCGTGAACGTGACATAGCTGCGCTTGTCGTCGGTCTCGACGCCGTCGGCGATCAGGCCATAGAGCGTGAACGGCTCGTCGTAGCCGCGCGCCAGCAGGCTCTCGATCTGATAGCTGCGGATGTTGGCGGCGGGGATGCCCTTGACGATGAAGGGATTGAGACTGTCGAAGGCGCCGAGCACGCCCTGCACCAGTTGTCCGCCCTTGGGCGCTTGCGGATTGGCGTAGGCCGGCGCGGTGAAATCCGGCGGCCAGGCGGGTTCGCCGTGCATGGCGATGGCGTGGCGGGCCGCATCGGCGCGCGCCGGCAAGACGGGCCACGGCAGGGAAGCCGCGAGCGCGCCCATGACGACATCGCGACGCGACGGCATCGGCTCGCGCACGGCTTTTGGATGAAACGGTGAAGTGGGCACGGGGCGGATGCGATTCGGTTTCCGGATGCGCGAATTTACCACGCCGGGGCGACGCGGCCCGCAATGCATTTTTCTCCCGCTTAGCGGCTTTATTGCAGGCGTGAATTCGGCTATCAGGCACCGGTTCGGGTCACGCTCTCGCCGTATTTCGCACCGAGAGAGCCGAACGGGCGACCGTTTGGACGGCCACGCAGCCGCTTGGCGGTTGGAAACCAAGGGATTTATCGCAATGGATCATCGGATCGCATCGGCCCGGCTGTGGGGCCGCGCGCTGGCCGCAACCGTGAGCGCCGTCGCGCTGGCCGCGGCGTTCTCCTCGTCGGCGCTGGCGCAGCCGAAGAAGCCGGCGGCAAAGCCCGCAGCTCCCGCAGCACAGCCGGCTAAGCCGCCCGCGGTTCCAGCCACACCCGGTCAGGCCGCGCAGGGCGAGCCGCAACTGATGTATTCGCCGTGGATGAAGGTTTGCGGCAAGGGACCCGATACCAACAACAAACAGGTCTGCGTCGTCACCAAGGACGGCCGCCTCGAGAACGGCATGCCGGTCGCGATCGTGCAACTATTCGAGCCGGAAGGTGAACCGAAGGTGTTGCGCGTGACCGTGCCGCTCGGCATGCAATTGCAGCACGGTACGCGCGTCATCGTCGATCAGAACCAGCCGATGCAGGCGCCGTACAAGATCTGCTTCCCGGTCGGCTGCATGGCCGACTATCCGGCCAGCGACGATCTCATCAACAAGATGAAGAAGGGCCAGCAGATCACCGTGCAGGCGATCAATCTTCAGGGCACGCCGATCTCGCTGCCGCTGCCGCTCGGAGACTTCGCCAAGGCCTATGACGGTCCGCCGACCGATCCGAAGGTGTTCGAGGAGCAGCAGCGCAAATTGCAGGAAGAGTTGCAGAAGAAGGCGGAAGAGGCTCGCAAGAAGCTGGAAGGCCAGCAGGGCCAGGCGGCAACACCAGCGGCTCCCGCCGCGCCAGCGAAGAAGTAGACCGCCAAGCACAGCATCAGACGCGAAAGGCGCGGCGTTCACTCCGCGCCTTTTTTCATGCGTGCTCTTGAATGGCGATTAATGCATCCGGCTGTCGCGCGGCCGATAGCCGCCGTTCTTCCATTCGAACACCTCAGCGACGTCCGGATGCCGGATCGGCGTCCCCGAAGTGTCGGGCAGAAGATTCTGCTCGGACACGTAGGCGACGTATTCCGTCTCCTCGTTCTCCGCGAACAAATGATAGAACGGCTGATCCTTGTGCGGGCGAATCTCGGCCGGGATCGACTGCCACCAATCCTCGGTATTGGCGAATTCCGGATCGATGTCGAAAACGACACCGCGGAACGAGAACAGGCGGTGCTGCACCACCTGGCCGATCTGGAATTTAGCCTTGCGCATCTTGCTCATGATACCGAACAGATAGTGGAAAGGTGCGGCTTCCGCCAGACGTCTCAAAGGCCGTAGCGCACGGCCATGCCGGGGTCTTTGGCCGCGACCAGCCGGGCGAGATCGATGAGCACCTTGGCCTGCTTCCAGGTGGCATCATCCTGCATTTTGCCGTCGATCATCACGGCGCCGGCGCCGTCCGGCATGGCCTCGACGATTTTCTTTGCGAAGGCGACCTCGGTTGGGTCTGGCGAGTACACGCGCTTGGCGATCTCGATCTGCGACGGGTGCAGAGACCACGCACCCAGGCATCCCATCAGGAAGGCATTGCGGAACTGCACCTCGCAGGCGGCCGCATCTGAAAAGTCGCCGAACGGGCCGTAGAACGGCTTGATACCCGCCGCGGCGCAGGCATCGACCATTTTTGCGATCGTGTAGTGCCAGAGATCTTGCTGGAACGCGGCGCGCGGCTTTTCAGAAGCCGCATCTGCCAGCACCTTGTACTCTGGATGGCCGCCGCCGACGCGGGTCGTCTTCATCGCGCGCGAAGCAGCGAGATCGGCGGGTCCGAGACTCATGCCGTGCATCCGCGGCGAGGCCACAGCGATCGTCTCGACATTGTTGACGCCCTGGGCCGTCTCGAGGATGGCGTGGATCAGGATCGGCTTCTTGACCTGATGCCGCGCCTCGAGCTGCGCCAGAAGCTGGTCGAGATAATGGATGTCCCACGGCCCGTCGACCTTCGGCAGCATGATCACATCGAGCTTGTGGCCGATGGCGCCGACGATCTCGATCACGTCGTCGAGCGCCCAAGGCGAGTTGAGCGCGTTGATGCGCGTCCACAGACCGGTCGGACCGAAATCGGTCGAGCGCGCCATGGCGATGAAGCCCTCGCGCGCGGCCTTTTTGGCGTCGACCGGGATGGCATCCTCGAGGTTGCCGAGCACGATGTCCACCTGGTTCACAAGGTCCGGCACCTTGGCGCGCATCTTCTCGATGTGCGGCGGCACGAAATGGATCATGCGCTCGAGCCGCACCGGCAGTTCGCGCAAGGGGCTTGGCGCGCCGATGGCGAGCGGGTTGAAAAACTGACGCGGCGGCTTCATTGACCTGGGTTCTTCCAAAGGGCCGGCCAGCCGTTTAGAGGAAAGCGCCGGCCAGGCCAAGCGGCTCGACATAGGCCGGGTTGTCCGCGCCCGGGTTCAAGTCACCAGAATGATCGACGTCCTCAATCTCGCGCTGCCGTTTTTCGGCCTGATCCTCATCGGCTTCGTCTGCGGCCGTATCAAACAGATACCCGACACCGCGCTCGGCTGGATGAACTATTTCATCGTCTATGTGTCGCTGCCGGCGCTGTTCTACCGCATCCTGGCCCAGACGCCGCTCGAAAAGCTGGGGCAGGTCGATTTCATCTTCGCCACCTCGCTCGCGACGTTCTCGGCCTTCGCAATCTCCTTCGTCATCGGCATGCTGATCCGCCGCGGCGACATCGCGGAATCGACGATCGCCGGGCTGGCCGGCGGTTACGGCAATATCGGCTATATGGGCCCGGGCCTGGCGCTGGCGACGCTCGGGGCGCAGGCCGCCGTGCCGGTGGCGCTCATCTTCTGCTTCGACAACATCGTTCTGTTCACGCTCGTGCCGTTTCTGATGGCGCTGGCGAATCCCAAGCGCATGAGCGTGCCGGCGATCGCCTTCGAGGTGTTCAAGCGCGTCGCCGGTCATCCGCTGATCATCGCCAGCGCGCTCGGCATCGTCTCGGCCGCCATCCACTTCGAGCCGCCGGTCGCGCTCGACCGGCTGATGCAGTTCTTGCAGAATGCGGCGGCGCCTTGCGCGCTGTTCGCGCTCGGCGTCACGGTGGCGCTCAGGCCCTTGAAGAAGATCCCGTGGGAAATCCCGCCGCTCGCCTTCGTGAAGCTCGTGCTGCACCCGGCGTTCCTGTTCGTGCTGCTGTCGCTGTTCGGGCCGTTCGACCAGGTGTGGATCGACACCGCGCTGCTGATGGCGGCGCTGCCGCCGGCGCTTAACGTGTTCGTGTTCGCGCGTCAGTACGATTCATGGGTGGAGCAGGCATCGAGCGCCGTGCTGATCGGCACGCTGCTCTCGGTCGTGACCCTGACCACGGTGATGTGGATGGTGAAGACCCAGCATTTGCCGGCGCTTCTGTTCCGATAGCGCCTGATCCCGAAAACCGGGCAACGGTTTTCGGATAAGATGATGCGCAGGTGAAAGATCGTCCATGCAGCCGCTCTCCGGCCTTCTCGTGCTCGATTTCACGACGCTGCTGCCGGGGCCGCTGGCGAGCCTGATGCTGGCGGAAGCAGGCGCCGAGGTGATCAAGATCGAGCGGCCCGGCGGCGAGGACATGCGCCGCTTTCCGCCGTTCAGGGAGGGCGAGAGCGCGGTCTTCGCGATGCTTAACCGCGGCAAAAAGGGGCTGACGCTCGACCTCAAGAGCGAAGCGGACCGCGAGACGTTGAGACCACTGATCACGCGCGCCGACATCGTCATCGAGCAATTCCGTCCCGGCGTGATGGCGCGGATCGGCCTCGGCTATGATGATATGCGCGCGCTCAATCCGCGGCTCATCTACTGCTCGATCTCCGGCTATGGCCAGGACGGTCCGCGCGCCGGCGAGGCGGGACACGATCTCAATTATATCGGCGCGACGGGTCTGCTCGATTTGCAGCCAGGTCCGCATGACCGGCCAGTCGTGCCGCCAATGCTCGCCGCCGACATCGCCGGCGGCAGTTTTCCGGCGGTGATCAACATCCTGCTGGCGCTGCGCACCCGCGACCAAAGCGGCCAGGGCTGCCATCTCGACATCGCCATGACCGACGCGATGTTCACCTTCGCCTGGTATGCGCTGGCGATTGGTGCGGCGACCGGCCGCTTCCCGGCGCCGGGCGAATTGTCGCTGGCCGGCGGTTCGCCGCGCTATCAGCTTTATCCAACCCGGGATAGCACGCTCGTCGCCTGCGGCGCGCTGGAGCAGAAGTTCTGGCAGGCGTTTGCGGTGGCCATCGGTTTGCCGGCGGAGCTTGCGGACGACAGCCGCGCTCCGGGCGCAACGCGCGATGCGGTCGCGGCGCTGATCGCCGCGCGAACCGCGAACGAATGGCGGCCGATCCTGGCCAAGGCCGATTGCTGCGCCACCATCGTCGCATCGCTCGACGAGGCGATGCACGATCCGCACTTCGTCGAGCGCGGGCTGTTCGCGCATGATGTCGAAATCGGGGACGGCGCGACCCTGCCGGCGCTGCCTGTGCCGATCGGGTCGGCGTTTCGCGAGAAAGCAGGAAAGAAGCGGGCGCCAAAACTCTAGACCGCTTCGCCACGCATCAGGCGCGGCTGCGCCGCGCGGGGAGCCACGCCCTCACGCATGATCGCGCGTCGCAAGGGGCCGATGCGGTCGAGCATATAGAGCCCGAGACCGCGCGCGCCCTGCACCGGAAGAAGGTCGGTGAGGAGGCTGCGGTTGAGCAGGTCGACCGCCATCGTGCGAGTGCCGACATCGGCGCGGCGCATTGTTTCGTAGCGCGCCAACACCAGTTCACTGCCGAGATCGTGGCCGTCGCGATGCGCCTCGCTTGCGAGTTCGGCAATCGTCGCGGCGTCGCGCAGGCCGAGATTGAGGCCCTGAGCACCGACCGGCGGGACGACGTGCGCGGCCTCGCCGACAAGGGCGATGCGGTTTCGCCCGAACGAGCGCGCGGTGACGATGCCGAGCGGGAACTGGCCGCGTCCGGGCTCGACTTCGACCTTGCCGAGGATGGAATGGATGGCGCGCTCGATGGCGAGCGAAAGTTCGGCATCGTCCAGCGCCGCCTTGTCCTCGGCATCCTGCGGGCCAAGCACCCAGACGAGGCTCGCGCGATTGCCCGGAAGCGGCACGACGGTGCACTGGCCGCTTGGCGTGTGGAATTCGGTCGAGGTTTCCCGATGTGGCCGCGAATGGCGGAAGCACACGGTCAATGCCGTCTGCGGATAAAGATGCTCGTCAGTTTCGATCGGCGCCGCCTCACGGCAGAGCGAGCGGCGACCGTCGGCACCGATTGCGAGCGGCGCGGTGAGCGTACCGTTCTGTTTCAGCGCGACCGCGACGCGATCGGCCTCCACCACCACGCGGAGCGCCTCGTCCTCAATGATCGTGAGGTTGGACAGCGTCCGCGCGCGCTGCGTCAGCGCCTCGACCAGAACGCGGTTCTCGATGTTCCAGCCAAATGCGTCGAGGCCGATTTCCTCGGACCCGAATTTCACCTCCGGTGCACGCCAGAGCCGGCCGGTGTCATCGACGATGCGCAAATAGCGCAATGGCGCCGATCGCTCGCGGCACAGCCTCCAGACCCCCAGGGTCTCGAGCGCCGCGACGGAACTCGCGAGCAATGCTGTCGTGCGATTATCGCTCGCGGCGGGCGGCTTTCCGGCCAGCGCCGTGACGATGCCGCCGGCGGCGAGCGCCACGGCGGCGGTCAGCCCGGCGGGGCCGCCACCAACCACAATCGCCTCGAATTCCCGTTTGTTCGCCGTCAAAAGCCGATCCCGTCCGCAGGCCATCCGACTAGCACGGGCAGGCATGCCTGCGCTATGCACGGTCGTGAGGACTGAATGACCCAGGCTTCCGACCTCTCGACACCGACGCATCCGCTCGCCAGCGCTTTCGCACACCCGAAGCTGATCGCAATCGCTTGCGTAATCGCGCTGGCCACGCTCGGCTGGCTCTACCTTGCGCTCGCTGTCGCCGACATGGGCGGCGGAGGTGGCACACTCGGATCCGGCATGGCGATCTTCGACGACTTGCCGCGCGCGGTGCAGGCGATCTGCCGGCCGATGTTCGGTGAGAGCGTGTCGGCGCATGGCGTTCTGCTGATTGCGCTCATGTGGAGTGCGATGACACTCGCCATGATGCTGCCGAGCGCGGGACCGATGATCTTCACCTATGCCGAGATCGCCGACACCGCGGCCCGGAAAGGCGAGACAATCGTTTCGCCACTGGTGCTTGCCACCGGCTACACATTGATCTGGCTCGGCTACGCCGTCGCGGCGACGCTTGCGCAGATGCTGTTCACGCGGCTGGCGCTAATGGACTCCGCCATGACCTCGGCGAGCGTGCTGTTTTCCGGCGCTATCTTCATCGGCGCCGGCATTTATCAGTTCACGCCGCTCAAGCACGCCTGTCTCCACCGATGCCAGCGGCCGTTTCCATTTTTCTTCGCTAACTGGCGGACGACGGCGAAGGGCGTATTCCGCCTCGGCCTCGCGCAGGGACTGTACTGCCTCGGCTGTTGCTGGGCGATGATGCTGGTGATGTTCGCCGTCGGTGTGATGAACGTCGTGTGGATGGCCGGCCTCGGCATCGTCATGACCGTCGAGAAGATCGGTTCGGGACGCCGCTTCAGCCACGCCGTCGGCGTGGCGCTGATCGTCGCCGGCATTGGCTTCGGCGCAAGCGCCTTCCTGGGCCATTGGCCGGGCGCGGCGAATTAGCTAACAATCGGGCCGAAGCAGGGGATCGAAAACGTGGCCGAGAGCTGGGCGCTGAAAGGCGAGATGACGTTGTCGTGTAGCTGCACGGTGTTCTGTCCGTGCGTGCTCTCGCTGGGCGAGCATCCGCCGACCGAGGATCGCTGCCAGACCTGGGCCGGCGTGCGCATCGACAGTGGGCACTTCGATACGGTCGATCTGTCCGGAATCAATATCGGCCTGATGATGGACCTGCCCGGAATCATGTCGCGCGGCAACTGGACGGCGGCGCTCTTCGTCGACGACAAGGCACAAATCCAGGCGGTCAAAGGGCTGACGCGCATCTTCACCGGCCGCGTCGGCGGCACGACGCATTTGCTGTCGATCCTCGTCGGTCAGTTTCTCGGCGTGCACCAGATTCCGATCACCTATGAGACGCAGGGCGACACGCGCATCGTCACGCTCGAGAAATATGGCGGCGGCGCCGTGACGCCGGTCAAGGGCCAGGAGCAGGGCGGCAACGTCGTCATCAAGAACAGCCAATACTGGATCGGGCCCGACGTTATCGTCGCCAAATCCGACAAGTCGCGCTTCCGCGGCTTCGGCCGCAACTGGAATCTTGCCGGTCGCTCGGCAGAGATCGTCAAGCTCGACTGGGGCAACGCCTAAGTGGATCGGATTCGCGCCTGGGCGGTGCATGTGCTGACGGCCTGCGGCGCCGCGCTGGCGCTCATGGCGTTAATCTTTGCAACCGGCGGGCACTGGGAGGCGATGTTCTTCTGCCTCGGGCTCGCGCTGATCGTGGACGGCGTCGACGGGCCGCTCGCACGCGAGTTCAAGGTCGCGCAGATGTTGCCGCGCTGGTCGGGCGACACGCTCGATCTCGTCGTCGACTTCACCACTTACGTGTTTGTGCCTGGCTACGCGATCGCCGCCAGTGGCCTGATGCCGGAATTTTTCGCCATTCCCGCCGGAATGCTCGTCGTCATCACCGGCGCGATCTATTTTGCCGACCGGAAGATGAAGACCGAGGACAATTATTTCCGCGGCTTTCCGGCGGTGTGGAATCTCGCGGCCTTTTACCTCTACGTGTTGCAGCCACCGGCGTGGATTGCCGCGGCCGGCGTCGTCGTATTGGCGGCCTTGACCTTCCTGCCGGTCAGATTTGTTCACCCCTTGCGCGTCAAGCAATGGCGCTGGCTCAATGTGGCGCTGCTTGCGCTGTGGGCTCTGTTGGCGCTCATGACGGTCGTCACCGGGCTTCAGCCGGGGCCGATAGTCACATTGCCGCTGTGCGCCATCGCGCTCTATTTCTTGATCGCCGGTCTTATCACCCGGCTTGCGTGACAGGAGCCTCAAATGCCAGTCCTACTCGTCGCCGGCGGCAGCCGGGGTATCGGCGCTGCGACCGCACGGCTTGGCGCGAAGCACGGCTACGACGTCGCCGTGAACTTCAACACCAATGGCCAGGCTGCGGCTGCGGTCGTGAAGGAGATCCAGGCCGCAGGACGTCGGGCCATCGCGATCAAGGGCGATTTGGGCAAGGAAGCGGACATCGAGCACGTGTTCGATGAGACGGCGAAGGCGCTCGGTCCGGTGACGCATTTCGTGCATTCGTCCGGCATTATCGGACCGTTCTCGCGGCTTGACGAGGCGAGCACGGACACAATCCGCGCGGCCCTCGACGTCAACACGCTTGGCGCGCTGCTGTGCCTGCGCGCCGCGATCCGCCGCATGTCAACGAAACACGGCGGCAAGGGCGGTTCGATCGTTATGCTGTCGTCGATGGCGGCCACGATCGGCGGCGCTACGGAGTGCATCTGGTATGCGGCGTCGAAGGGCGCGGTCGATACGATGGTGATCGGCGCGGCCCGCGAAGTGGCGAAAGAGGGCATCCGCATCAACGCCGTGTCGCCGGGCATGATCGACACCGACATCCAGCCGCCGGGCCGGATCGAGAAGTTCGCGCCGACGATTCCGATGGCCCGGCCGGGCACCGCTGCCGAGACGGCGGAAGGCATCCTTTATCTGCTCTCGGATGCGGCCGGCTACGTCACCGGCGCGAACTTGCGCGTCTCCGGCGGGCGTTGATGCTCGCGCGGGCGTCGGCCCATCGGAAATGACGAATTGGTGAGGCTGCTTGCGCTTGCCGGGGCGCTCCCTATGATCGCCGCCGAACTCACAATCTCAGACACTTATTCATGGAGTGAAACATGGTCGCGGCAGTGCGCGTTCACAAAACCGGCGGTCCGGAAGTCCTGACTTATGAGGACATCGAGATACCGGCGCCCGGCCAAGGCCAGGTCAAGCTCAAGCAACACGCCTGCGGCGTGAACTTCATCGACACGTATTTCCGCATGGGCATGTATCCGTCGCCGGTCGGCATGCCCTTCGTGGCAGGCAACGAAGGTGCGGGCGAGGTGATCGCCGTCGGCCCGGGCGTGACCGACCTCAAGGTCGGCGACCGCGTCGCTTACGTCGTGCCGCTCGGCGGCTACGCGGCTGAGCGTCTGCTGCCGGTCGACAGGGCGGTCAAGATCCCGGCCAATATCAGCTACGAGCAGGCCGCCGGCATGATGCTCAAGGGCATGACCGCGCAATACCTGCTCAACGGTACCTACAAGGTCGGCAAAGGCACGACAGTGCTGATGCACGCCGCCGCCGGCGGTGTCGGCCTCATCCTGTGTCAATGGGCGAAGCACCTCGGCGCGACCGTCATCGGCACTGTCGGCTCGAAGGATAAAGCCGAGCTCGCCAAAAAGAACGGCTGCGACCACACGATCCTCTACCGCGACGAGGACTTCGTCGCGCGCGTCAAAGAGGTCACCGGCGGCAAGCTCTGCGACGTCGTTTATGACGGCATTGGCAAGACCACCTTCCCGGCCTCGCTCGATTGTCTGCGCCCCCGCGGCTATTTCGTGTCATTCGGTTCGGCATCGGGCCAGATCGAAGCCTTCAACATCAACATCCTGCAAGCCAAGGGCTCGCTCTTCGCCACGCGGCCAACGCTCAACCACTATGCGGCCAAGCGCGAAGACCTGTTGTCGGTCTCGGCGGACCTGTTCGACAAGGTCGGTTCCGGCGCGGTCAAGATCCCGGTGAACCAGAAATATGCGCTCAAGGACGCGCGCAAGGCGCACGAGGATCTCGAGGGGCGCGGGACGACGGGGTCGTCGATCCTGATCCCGTAAACCTGACCCTCGGTCATGAATCCGTGGGGCCGTTTCGCCTCGCTCGGCCTCGCGGCCGCCGCATTGCTGATCGGCCAGGTGGTCGCGCTCGCCGCGCTCACCTGGTGGTACGGATTGTCGCTGACGCGACTGCCGAACCTGACCGGCGACGGGGTCGCCGTGACGCTCATCATCCTGGTCTCGACGCCGATCGAGGTCGTGCTGCTGATGCTGTTTGCGCAGCGCACCGGCTCATCGGCGGCGGAGTATCTCGGCTGGACGGTGCCGAAGCGGGCCGACGTTGTCTTCGGCGTCGTCACAGTTGCCGTGTTCATCTTCATCGCCGACGTGGTGACCTGGTTAGCGGGACATGGTCTCGTTACCTCTTTTCAGACCGATATCTACACGACCGCCAGCGGGCAGGGCTGGCTTGCGCTGTTGTGGTTCGCGATCATGGTGGCGACGCCGTTCGGCGAGGAGACGCTGTTTCGCGGCTTCCTGTTCCGCGGCTGGTTTCGCGAGCCCAAAGACGCCTGGTTCGCCATCATCGGCACCGCGGCGCTGTTCGCCGTACTGCACGTCCAGTACGACTGGTTCGTGATCGCGCAGGTCTTCGGCTTCGGCCTTCTGCTCGGCTGGATGCGCTGGGTATCGGGTTCGACTCTGCTGACTATGCTGCTGCACGGCCTCATCAACTTCGAAGGCATGATCGAGACGCTGATCGGCCTGCACCATTAGCGGTCAGAGCAGCGCGGCGATGCGGGCGAAAGCCGGATGGTCGTTGAGGCCAACGGGCAGCCGCGGTAGGCCGATGACTTCCGCGCCCGCGGAAAACCGCGCAATGCTGGCCACCGTATCGTCAAGCGGAACCGTGTCGTTGTCCTTCTCGCTGATGACGATGGCGGCGATGCGCAGCGCTCGTTTGGCCAGCACGTCGACCGCCGTCAAAGTGTGGCTGATCGTGCCGAGATAGCCGCCGACCACGAGAACGACGGGCTGCCCGAGCGTCGCCATCCAGTCGAGCACGGTGCGCTCGCCATCGAGCGGGACCATGATGCCGCCGACGCCTTCGATGAACAGCGTGCCGTCATGGGCGGCGACGGCGTCGCGGCTGAACGCCAGCAAAGCCTCAAAATCCACGCTGCGGCCTTCGCGTGCGGCAGCGATGTCGGGCGACAGCGGCGCCCGGAAACGGAACGGCGCGATCGCCGCGATCTCGTCGGCGCTGACCGGCCGTCCCAACGCGCGCAGCAACACCGCCGGATCGCTGGTCTCGACGACGGAGGAATCATAGCCGCTGACCAGCGGCTTCAGCGCAGCGACCGGCCGGCCTTCGCTACGCAACTGACGAATGAGCCCGGCGGTGACGAAGGTCTTGCCGATATCCGTGCCGGTCGAGGTGACGAAATAGGCGCTCACGGATGCCGCACCACGATGCGCTCGCGCACGATTTGCGCGAGCCGTGCAATTTCCTCGTCAGGATGCCGCGCGGTAAATGTCAGGCGAAGCCGCGCGGTGCCGGCGGGCACCGTGGGCGGACGGATGGCCGCGGCGAGAAAACCCTCCTCGGCCAGCAGCTCGGAGGCCGCAAGCGCATCCTCTTCGCCGCCGATGAGGATCGGCACGATCGGGCTCACCGCATCGGCTAATCCGACGGCTTGCGTGAAGATTTTTGCTTTTTTCACCGGCAGCGCGGCGTAGTCAGGCTCGTGCTCGATGACGTCGAGCGCGGCAATGGCGCCAGCGATGATCGCCGGCGGCAGTCCGGTCGAGTAAACGAGCGTGCGCGCACGGTTGCGCATCAGTTCGATCACCGGCGCGGACGCGCAGAGATAGCCGCCATAGGCGCCGATCGCCTTCGACAAGGTGCCCATCTGCAAGGGCACCGGGACGTGGGCGTTTCCGGCGAAAGAGGAGCCGCGGCCGCCGCCGACGACGCCGAGGCCGTGGGCATCGTCCGACATCAGCCAGGCGTCGTGTGCTTCGCCCAACGACAACAATTCTTCGAGCGGCGCCAGATCGCCGTCCATCGAGAACACACCGTCGGTCACGATCAACGCATGATCGTGTCCGGCGCGATGCTTCTCCAGCAGTTCCCGGGCATGCGCGACGTCATTGTGACGAAAGGTCACGATCTTGCCGCGCGACAATTGCGAGCCGGCATAGAGGCAGGCATGCGCCACTTCATCGATGACGATGAGGCCGTCACTGCCGATCAGCACCGGGATGATGCCGGCATTGGCGAGATAGCCGGAGCCGAACACGACCGCCGCCTCGGCTTGCTTGATGGCGGCGAGGCGCGCCTCGAGAGCGCCATAGAGCGGGTGGTTGCCGGTGACGAGGCGGGACGCGCCGGAGCCGGCGCCGTAGGTCGCCAGCGCCTCCGCCGCGGCCGCTTTGACGGCCGGGTGCTGCGTTAGATTCAAGTAGTCGTTGCAGGAGAAAGAGAGCAACCGCCTGCCGTTGCGCTCAACCCAGATGCCGTCCTCGCGCAGCGTCTCGGTCAGCGAACGGCGCAGGTGGTGTCGGTCGAGGGCATCGAGTTTGTCTTGCGCGAAGGCGTCGAGCGAGTGCATCAGGGTCCCGGTTTGGCCATCCGGCCGGAAGGAAGCGCCGAATGGGGGAGAATACCAGAGGAAATCGCCCGCCGCCGGACTGGTATGCGGCGGGCCTCCCGCACGTCTGGCTGCCCTATACGCAGATGAAGACCGCCCGTGAGCCGCTGCCGGTCGCCGCGACGGACGGCGTCCGCATCCGGCTCGCCGACGGGCGCGAGCTTATCGACGGCATCGCATCGTGGTGGACGGCCTGCCACGGCTACAATCACCCGCACATTCGTGAGGCGGTCGCCCGACAACTCGCGACGATGCCCCATGTGATGTTCGGCGGGCTGGTGCACGAGCAGGCGCTGATCCTCGCGCGCCGCCTGGCGGCGCTCTTGCCGGGCGGTCTCGACCGCGTCTTCTTCGCCGACTCCGGCTCTGTTGCGGTCGAGGTCGCGTTGAAGATGGCCGTGCAGTACTGGATCAATCGCGGCGTTCGCGGCCGAACGCGCTTCGTTGCCTTCAAGGGCGGCTATCACGGCGACACCACCGGCGCGATGGCGGTGTGCGATCCGGATGAAGGGATGCACGCGCTGTTCGCGGGCATGCTGCCGCAGCACATCATCGCCGATCTGCCGAGAACCGAAGAAGACGTCGAGACACTTGATAAGCTGCTCGCCGAGCGAGGCGAGAGCATCGCCGGCATCATCGTCGAGCCGCTGGTGCAGGGCGCGGGCGGCATGAAGTTTCACGGCGCAAGCGTGCTCAGGCCTCTGCGCGCGCTTGCCAACAAATACGATCTGCTGCTGATCTTCGACGAGATCTTCACCGGCTTCGGCCGAACCGGAGCGATGTTCGCCTGCGATGAGGCAGGTGTCATGCCGGACATCATGACTCTGTCGAAAGCGTTGACCGGCGGCACATTGCCACTTGCCGCAACAATCGCCACGCGCAACGTATTCGACGC
>Ga0208357_1000351_pt1 | contig 37362 bp, 33 predicted proteins | sample NGESurdeep092012_6_FD_184487 | JGI IMG/M metagenome (GOLD analysis project Ga0208357, IMG submission 184487) | Arctic peat soil microbial communities from Barrow, Alaska - NGEE Surface sample F52-2 deep-092012 (SPAdes) | ecosystem: Environmental > Terrestrial > Soil > Wetlands > Peat ...
TCGATCGTGAACAATCTTCCCTTGCTCCGCCAGGCTATTGGGGGAAACTGCCTGACTCACGCCTACCTTTCTAGTAGAAATCGCGACCCCCTTGTGACAAGTTGGTCAACCTATGAGCGCAGAGTCGATGGAATTTCCTCTTGCGCAATAATTGCAAGACGTCTCGTCGGTCGCGTGAGGGCCACATAGAGCGTACGAAGTCCGCGCGGCGTAACGCCCGGCGCACCCTTCGCGCCTCGATTGGCAATTTGACCAGGTTCGACAACCACCACCGCGTCAAACTCCAAGCCGTTCGCGCCCTCGGCGGCCAACACCACCAGATCAGCGGAAAGTCCCTTGGACTCTTGGTCGCGTGGATCTATCGCTTCAAGGCCGCCAGAGCGCAGCGTCTCGACAATTCCGTCGACTCTTGAACCAGTGACGATCACGGCGACGCGACCCGGTGCCACGTGCTCTATTTCGCTGCGTGTGAGTGCGACGAGCGCGGCGTCGAACTCGGCGGGACTCACCTTGGCGACCAGAGGCTGGCTTCCGGCGCGACGTACCGGACGTGGTGGTTCTAAGTCGGGCGTCGCCGCGCGCAGCGTCGCGGCGGCAAAGTTCAACACCTCTTCAGGCGTGCGGTAGCTGACCGTGAGGTCGACGCGCGACGGCGCGCGACGCGGTGCCAGCACCGCGAGTAGCGCGTCCCACGAAGCGGATGAGGACGCCGTCGTTGCCTGTCCCATGTCGCCCACGATGGTCATTGAACCAGTGAGGTCGCGACGCTTCAAGACTCTTAGTTCCATCGGCGAAAGGTCTTGGGCTTCGTCGACCACGATGTGACCGTAGGTAACGAACTCGGCCTCGTCGAGTTCTTGGGACTGGGCCACGACGAGTCGCTGCGCTTCGCGAAGTGCGGCCGCGCGGTGGTTACCGGCGTACGCGTCGAGGTCGACGCCCGCGAGGATGTTCGACTCGCCGGGCTTAATGACAGGGCGCGGGCGTTTGCGCGGTCCCGCCAAGACTCTCGCTTCGTCGATCAACGCGGCGTCGGCCTTCGTCCAGGCAATCTCTTCGACCGACGTGAACCTCGGGCGATACAACAACGCGACTTCCTCGTCGCTCAAGACGTTGTGGGCCGCGGCCTTTAAGAGTGCCGGCGCGCCCAGAAGGTCGTGCAGCAGTTCTTGGCCAGTCAGTCGGGGCCAAATTCTCTGGAGGGCTTCTTTGAACTGGGGCGTCAAACGAATGAGGTCAGCCAACTCGCCAACGCCGTTCGCCTCTTCGGAGCCGTCACGAACGAAACGATCGTGGTACTCATGGGCCAGTCGCGAGGCGAGCTCTCGTCCCACGGCCGAGCGACGTTGGTTATGGTTGCCGGGACGGCGACGGGCGCGTTCGACAACTTCTTCGGTGTAGCGCGCGCGCAACACGACAATGGCCCGCCCGACCGGGATCTCCACGTCAGCGCGAAGTGCGCGTTCTCGCGTTCGTAGCGCTTTCGCCAACACTTTGGCCATGCGCACGTCGCCCTTTAACTCCGCGACTTCTTCAGAGTCAGTCGCGCGAATCTCGACGTTGGTGACGAGTCCCGCAATGGTGGAGAGCGTGACGCCCGACTCGCCAAGTGACGGCAAGACGTTTTCGATGTAGTTCAAGAACAAAGGATTGGGGCCCACCACCAAGACGCCCTGACGCTCGAGCGTGGCGCGGTGAGTAAAAAGCAAATACGCCGCGCGGTGCAGGGCAACGGCGGTCTTCCCGGTGCCGGGACCGCCTTGGACGAGCAGCACGCCCGGCAACGGACTGCGAATAATTTGATCCTGTTCGCCTTGGATCGTGGCGATGATGTCGCCCATGCGACCGGTTCGCGCTCGCCCGAGGGCCGCGAGGAGCGCACCGGGACCACCGAGCGCGAGACCGCCCTCGACGAGACCTTCTTCGGTGGCGGAGCGAACTTCGTCGTCGGGTAGATCGAGATTTCCGTCCGCGTCAGCGAAGTACTCATCTTCCACGCCCGTTACTTCGTTCGCGCGTATAGAGACGTGGCGACGACGAGAAAGTCCGAGGGACTCGACACCCGTCGCGCGGTAGAACGCTTCAGCGACCGGTGCGCGCCAGTCAATGACGAGAGGATTGAGCGTCTCGTCCGAGACCGCGAGGCGACCCACGTGGTACGTGTCAGCCTGTCCGTCGTCGTTCGCTTGGTAGTCAATGCGACCAAAGAAGAGCGCCTGATCACCAATGGCGAGTTGATCGAGGCGTGACAGGGCGGTGCCCATGACGACGTCGCGCTCTACGAGGTCTCCCGCGCCGCGCATGTTCGCCACCGCGGCACTATCGCGCAGCGAACGGGCGCCTTGGCGCATGTGATCTAGTGCCCTTAGGGCGAGATCGAGAAAATCCTGTTCCTCAGCGATCTCACGCTCGTGCGCCATTAACGACCTCTCCCCTGTTCCCAAAATAGGGAAGATTCAAGTCTAGGCGAATCAACAGACGTTCAACCAAGACCACATTCTGAGACGCTGGCCTAGATTAGATACAGCAAAAGGAGCGTCGTGAAAGAGCCAGTTTTCCTGCGGGCCTGTCGTGGTGAGTCCGTAGAGCACGTCCCGGCGTGGTTTATGCGCCAGGCCGGTCGTTCACTGCCTGAGTACCGAGCGCTGCGCTCAACCGGATCAATTCTCGAAGCCTTCGCTGACCCCGCTCTCGCGGCAGAGGTCACCATGCAGCCCGTTAATCGCTACGGCGTCGACGCGGCGATCCTCTTTTCTGACATCGTGGTGCCTTATCACGCGATTGGCTTTGGTGTCGACGTCGTGCCTGGTCGAGGTCCAGTTATCGCCAAGCCTTTTGCGAACGCTTCTGACCTCGAACGACTGCGCAGTCTCACGAACGACGACATCGCTCACGTCACCAAAACCGTTGACCTCGTGGTTGAACAACTAAGTACAACCAACACACCACTTATTGGATTCGCCGGCGCGCCCTTTACCGTAGCGAGTTACCTCGTCGAGGGCGCGCCCACGCGCGAGTTCGCCGTCATCAAGACAATGATGCACGAACAGCCCGCGCTCTTTGATCAACTCCTCGATCGTCTCGTCGAGATCACGATCAGTTTCCTTCGCGCGCAGATCGAACACGGCGCACGCGCTCTTCAACTCTTTGACTCGTGGGCGGGGTCTCTCACGCGCAGTGAGTACGAGCGCTTCGCGCTACCAGCAACCAAGCGCGTCCTTGATGGCGTGGCCGACTTAGAGGTGCCGACAATTCTCTTTGGTGTCGGCACGGGCGAGTTGCTCGCACTCATGAGTAGCGCCGGCAGCACCGTTATGGGCATTGACTGGCACGTTGATCTCGACGAAGGACGCAGGCGCGTTGGCAACAAGCCGGTCCAGGGAAACCTCGATCCCGCGCGCTGTCTCGCTACCGAAGAACTCGCTCTCGAAGCCACGCGTGAAGTGATTGCCAAAGCGGGCACCGAAGCCGGCCACATCTTCAACCTCGGACACGGCGTGCTGCCCTCGACCGACCCGAGCGTGCTCGAAGCGGTCGTGCGCGTGGTGCACGACGAAGGAAAGGCCGGCGTCGCGTGAAAATCGGCGTGCTCGTCATGGCGCACGGCACGCCCTCCTCGCCCGCGGGCATCGAGTCGTTCTACACGAGGATCCGTCGAGGTTCTCCTCCCACGCCTGAACTTCTGGCCGATCTCACGCGTCGCTACCTCGCCATCGGTGGCACGTCGCCACTCACCGAGCGCACCGCGGCCCAGGTAGCGGGCATCGCTGATGCGCTCGAACGCGAGGCACCGGGCCAGTTCGACGTTCGTTACGGCTCGAAGTTTGAACCACCACTTTTGGAAGAAGCCGCCTCGTCCTTCGTGCGCGATGGCGTCGAGAATGTCATCGGACTCGTGCTCGCTCCGCATTCGTCGTCGCTCTCGACCGGTCAGTACATGAGCCGAGCCAAAGAGGCACTCGGCGCCGACGTTGACTTCGTAGCCATTGACGCCTGGTACAAAACGCCGGGATTTCTCGAACTGATTGCGCAGCGCGTCAACGACGCGCTCGCGACAATTCCCTCATCGCGCTACAACACCACCGAAGTGCTCTTTAGCGCCCACTCCTTGCCCCTAAGGGTGCTTGAGAACGGCGACACCTACGCCGATCAACTAAAAGAGAGCGCCGAGATTGCAGCGTCGCTCGCGGGCACCACGAACTTCGACGTCGTCTGGCAGTCCGCCGGTCGCACGGCCGATCCCTGGCTCGGTCCCGACATCTTGGTGGCCCTTCGAGAAGTGCGCGAACGCGGCGTGACCGACGTGGTGTCCTGTCCCATTGGTTTCGTCTCTGATCACCTCGAGGTCCTCTTTGACATCGACATCGAGGCGCAGAGTGTCGCCCGCGATATTGGCCTTACTTTGGTTCGCACGGCGTCGCTCAACGACGATCCGGCGTTTACGTCGCTTCTCGCCAACGCCGTACGAAGCGCGGCATCCTAAGTGAGCCGCGCGTCGGTCGTCGTGGTGGGCGGCGGCGTGAGTGGACTAGCGGCCGCGTGGGAACTCAGCGGTGGCGCTGAAGGCCCGAACGACACAACGCCGCGCGTAGAAGTCATCGAAGCCAGCGAGTCATTCGGTGGCTCATTGAAAACAACGACGTTCGCTGGGCGCACGATTGATCTTGGTGCTGACGGTTTTCTCGCGCGTCGACCCGAAGCGGTGACACTGGTTGACGAACTTGGACTGCGAGGTCAACTCGAAGCCATCAACGCGAGTGGCGCGTGGTTGTGGTCACGAGGTGCCTTGCATGAGTTGCCCACCGGCCTCGTCCTTGGCGTGCCGACCGACCTGAAGGCACTCACTAGCTTCAAGGGGATCTCTTGGCGAGGTCGACTCGCGGCCCGACGCGACGTGCTCCTCCCCGCGCGACTCCAACTACGAGACGACGCGACCATTGGCGAGATCGTGCGCACGAAACTCGGACGCGAACTGAGTTACCAGTTCATTGAACCGATGGTCGGCGGTATTCAAGCTGGGCGAATCGACGAGCTCTCCGCGGCGTCGGTCTTTCCCGCGTTGTTGGACGCCGCGCGAAAGGGCGGCTCACTCATGAAAGCGCTGCGAACATCTACCCCCGTTACCCCTGGTCCTAAGGCCGAAACAACGTCGGGTAGTCCAACGTTTTTCACGCTCGTCGACGGCGTGGGATCACTTCCTACGGAACTCGCTCGCCGTTTAGTCGAGCGAGGCGTCGTACTTCGACACGGCGTTGGCGTCACGGCGCTTCGCAGAACGCCCGCCGGCAACTACCCCTGGGAAGTCGACACCCTTAACACCACGACGCCAGCGAACGCCATCGTGCTCGCGACACCCGCGCCCGTCGTTGGTGCGCTCCTTGGTTCGCACGATCCTTCACTCGAAGAGCTTCGCCACATCGAGAGCGCCGGCGCCGCGATGGTCACCTTCGCGCTCGCCAAGAGTGAGATCACGCTGCCCGCAAGTGGAACCGGAATTCTTGTGCCACTGGGTAGCGCGTGGAGCGGCGAAGGTTCGTTGATGGTGACGGCCGTGACGCTGTTGGATCGCAAGTGGCCGCACCTCGCGCGCGACAACGACGTGGTGCTTCGAGCACACGTTGGACGAAGTGACGACGCGCGTTGGGTGGAGATGACCGACGAAGAGTTAGTGCAGCGCGTAAGTCAAGAACTCAACTTTTTGCTGCCGCGATTCGGCGCGCACGTCCAGTCGCTCGTGCAACGTTGGCCTAATGGACTGCCGCAGTACCGGGTTGGTCACGACGAGCGCGTGCAGCGAGCGCGGGCCGCGAGCGAGCGAATCAACGTTGCCTTAGCCGGCAACGCCTACGACGGTGTAGGCATTCCGGCCAGCATTGGTTCTGGACGCAGGGCGGCGCACTCGCTCCTCGCGACGATCAACGCCTCGCGCTAACAGCCACGACGACACGAGAATTTTCGCTCGTCGCTAAACGAGGTCGAATCGATCGAGACTCATAACTTTGTCCCAGACAGCCACAAAGTCGCGCACGAACTTCTCCTGTACACCGTCGGTCGCGTAAACCTCAGCGATTGCGCGAAGTTGGGAGTTCGAACCAAAGACGAGGTCCGCTCGGCTCGCGGTCCACTTGAGTGATCCCGTCACACGATCGCGTCCTTCGAACGTCTCCTCGGACCCCGACGTTGCCTGCCACTTCGTACCCATGTCGAGCAGGTTCACGAAGAAATCGTTGGTCAACGTTTCGGGACGGTTCGTGAAGACGCCGAGCTGGTACTGCTGAAAGTTCGCGTTCAAGACGCGCATGCCACCGAGCAACACCGTCATCTCTGGCGCACTGAGCGTCAACAGGTGTGCGCGATCGAGCAGGAGCTCTTCCGCTGATCGACTCTGTCCCGCTCCGACGTAGTTACGAAACCCGTCAGCCTTTGGTTCGAGGACCTCGAAGGATTCGATGTCGGTCTGTTCCTGCAACGCGTCCGTGCGACCTGGCGCGAAGGGAACCTCAACGTCGTATCCCGCGTTCTTCGCTGCTTGCTCGACCGCGGCGCATCCGCCCAACACGATGAGGTCAGCCAGAGAAACCGTCTTTCCCTTTTTCTGCGATTCGTTGAACTCCCTCTGGATTCCTTCCAGGGTCTGGAGCACGTTGGCGAGGTCGACGGGACTGTTGACCTCCCAGTCCTTCTGTGGCAATAGACGAATGCGCGCGCCGTTGGCTCCGCCGCGCTTATCGGTGCCACGAAACGTTGACGCCGACGCCCACGCGGTCGAGACCAGCTGGGAAATGGAAAGGCCTGACGCGAGAATCTGTTCCTTTAGATCAGCAATCTTCTTGGCGCCGATCAGGTCGTTCGAAGGTGCGGGTACTGGGTCTTGAAACAACTGCGGCTCGGCGGGCACTAATGCACCAAGGCCCCGGACGTAGGGGCCCATATCGCGGTGCGTCAATTTGTACCAAGCCTTGGCGAAGGCGTCAGCGAACTCCTCGGGATTCTCGAAGTACCGCTTCGAGATTGGCCCATAGATCGGGTCAAAACGCAACGCGAGGTCCGTCGTGAGCATCGTGGGGGCGTGCTTCTTCGTTGGATCAAAGGCGTCAGGTACGGTGTCCGCCGCCGCGCCGTTTTTTGGAATCCACTGTGACGCACCGGCAGGGCTCTTCGACAGCTCCCACTCGAAGCTGAAGAGGTTCTCAAAGAAGTCATTCGAAAACTGCACCGGGGTCGAGGTCCAAATACCTTCGAGTCCACTACCAATCGCGTCGGCGCCTACGCCGGTGCCAAAGCTGTTGCTCCAACCGAGGCCCTGCTCTTCGATGGGCGCAGCCTCGGGCTCGCGACCGCCGTACTGATTGGGATCGGCTGCTCCGTGGGTCTTACCGAATGAGTGGCCGCCGGCAATGAGTGCCACGGTCTCTTCGTCATTCATCGCCATGCGCAGGAACGTCGCTCGAATGTCGATGGCGGCCAAGAGGGGATCTGGATTGCCGTTGGGTCCTTCGGGATTGACGTAGATGAGACCCATCTGCACGGCACCGAGAGGAGTGTCGAGTTCGTGGTCGCCCGTGTAACGCTCGTCACCAAGCCACGTTTCTTCCGGTCCCCAATAGACGTCGAGTTCGGGTTCCCAGATGTCGACTCGACCACCCGCGAATCCAAACGTCTTGAAGCCCATGGATTCAAGTGCACAGTTACCGGTGAAGATCAAGAGGTCGGCCCAGGAGATCTTGTTGCCGTACTTCTGCTTGATGGACCAGAGCAGTCGGCGAGCTTTGTCAAGGTTAACGTTGTCGGGCCAACTGTTAAGGGGTGCGAAGCGTTGCGCTCCAGATCCCGCGCCACCACGGCCATCGCCGATGCGGTACGTGCCAGCGCTGTGCCAGGCCATGCGAATAAAGAACGGCCCGTAGTGGCCAAAGTCCGCGGGCCACCAGTCCTGGGACGTGGTCATCAGCGCCACGATGTCTTGCTTAAGTTCGTCGAGGTCAAGCGTCAAGAACTCTTCGGCGTAGTTGAAATCCTCGTCCAGGGGATTCGCCAAGGAGCCGTTCTGGTTGAGGATCTTTACGTTCAGTTGATTCGGCCACCACTTCTCATTGGGCTGGCTGCCAGCCAAGTGCGTGTTCGCGCCGCCCGTCACCGGGCACTTGTTTTCGTTCGTCATGTGTTCTCCTTCGATTTCATCATATGTATCAAGCACGAGGACTTTCCTCGTGACGGACTTGTGGTTTGGTTACGGCTTTTGCGTTACAACTTTGCGCTGACGTTGGCGTCTATCCGTCGACGGATCGAGACGGGTAGGCACGCGGCCTTCGACTTGACACGCCGGGCAAAGGCCCCAATAGGCGACTTCCGCCTCGTCAATCTCGTAGCCGAGGTCATTGGCCGCGGTGAGACAGGGTGCGGCGCCGACCGCACAGTCAACGTCAACCACGCTGGCGCAGACGCGACAAATGAGGTGATGGTGATTGTCATCGACCCGGTCTTCGTAGCGCGCGGCGGACCCCACGGGCTGAATTCTCCGAATAATGCCGTTCTCAACCAGAACGCTCAGCGTGTCGTACACCGCTTGACGTGAAATGGCGCCAATTTCGACCTCAGCAATTTCGGCCACGTTGTTCGCCGTGATGTGGGGGCGACTCGACACCGCTCGCAGGACCGCCATGCGCTGGGCCGTGGCCTGGATGCCGTGTTGACGAAGGACGTCAGCTGCACTCGGAGTCATAGCAAAAGAGGCTAGCAAATTCTGGACTTTGTCCAGAATTGGAATAATTCCATTACGCGTCGCGGGCCAGCGACGGACCAAAGCGTCGTCGATTCTTGACATACATAGAACATCTACATATACTGCCCACATGACTAAAGAGATGAGAGAGCCAACGTTCCTCGTGTTGGCAGCCTTAGCGGGTGGCAAAAAACACGGCTACGCAATCATTCGAGGCGTCGAGGAACTGTCGAACGGTGAAGTGGAGCTAAAGGCCGGAACGCTGTACACCATGCTGGATCGACTGGTCTTCGAGAACGTCATCGAAGCGGCGGGCGATGAGGTAGTTGGTGGCCGTCTTCGTCGCTACTACCAATTGACTGTCGATGGTGCTTCGGTTCTCGGTGCTGAATCCAAGCGACGGATGGTGGTGTCGAAAGAAGCGTTGCGCCGTCTTCGATTCGTGGGTGGTGTCGCATGACGGATAACTCATCTAGGACAACGAAACTTTTGAAGTTCCACCCAAAGAAGTACCGCGAAGAGCGTGGCGAGGAGATTGTCGCAACGCTTCAGGAAATCGAAGAAGCGAGCGGTCGGGGTTTGTCGCTTGCCAACCAGTTCAGTGTTGTGTGTCACGGCATCCAAGTGCGCCTTGGACTCACTACTGAATCAATGTTTGGCAAGGCCCTGGACCTCGCCGCAACACCAGGCCTGGTCATGGGAGCTTTTTTTGGCCTCTATCTCTTCATCTTTGGGGACGTGGCGATAGTCAACTCCAGTAACTTCGTACCGCTCTTCGGTCCATTCCTTACAGTCGGTCCACTGTTGTACTTCGTATGGATACTCGGCGTTGCGGCCGTCTTCGAATGGCCTCGATTCCGTCGCCGCATTGCGAGTCTCGTTATGTTCGTCACGGTTGTAGGTGACGTTGCCGCGAGAGTTGCTCATCGAAGTCCAAACACTTGGGTCATTGCTCTGCTCATTAGTTTGGGCCTGCCGAGCGTGTTGGCTCCCACTCTTTTGGAAACCCGTCGCCGAGTGTGGCAGAGCCTCGTCGCTGGTCTGGGCACTGTGGTGATACTCACCTACGTTCTCCATCCATCAGACCCTGGATTCTTCACTTCGATCTACTGGTCCGCCAGTTTTCAGCTGAGCGAACACATGCCGATAGTGGACGTAGTGCTCGTTGCAACCGTCGTGACACTTTGGAAAATTCGCCAGCGAGAACTGGCCAGCGCGTTCGTGATCTTGAGCAGTCCCTGGATTGTCGTCGCCACGTTCTATCCCCTTGTCATGTCCTTTCCACTTGGATTCTCGTACCCCTATGACAACGGCTTCAATGTAGGGTTCTTGATCCTTTGGGTAATTGGCATGATCACTATCGTGACCGCGAGCCGGTACCAGCCCAATCGTCAATCGCCAGTTGAAATTTCTTGAAAATACGCAGAGCGCTGAACGATCAAGCTGTAGTCCAGCCTGACCACTTCATTGCTGTACGGGCATGATTCGCCGAAAGACCCGGAGAGCCTGGACTTTGCAAGCAACACTCACGTGCAGTCGACATCTCGCGTCATCAAATCTTCAAGTGACGTTCCCTCGCGGCGACTCCTAAACGAGACTAATTTCAAAGTCATGACAACAATTCGACTCGGTTCTGTTTCACTCGATAGCGCGGACCCCATTGCACTCGCGTCATTTTGGGCCAATCTCCTCAACGGCGAAATCATCTACACGAGTGACGATTTTGTCGCCGTCAAACTAAAGGGAACGTGGCTGTCGACTTTAAGAGTCGAGAACTACGTACCGCCGGAGTGGCCCGGAGGGACTCCCCCCAAGCAAATGCATCTAGATCTTGCGGTGGACGACTTGGAGGCGGCGGAACTTTTCGCGATTCAACTCGGCGCCGTCAAGACTGAGTTTCAACCTCAGCCCGAGCACTGGCGCGTGTTGCTCGATCCCGCGGGTCATCCCTTTTGCTTAACCACCATGATTCCCGATTAGTGACCGTCTGATTTCAAGCTTTCAGTCGCGTACGCAACGGTGTCGTAATGGCGCAATCGAGCGGGCGCGTCTTTCCCTTCTGGCGTTAGGTTCAGCACTGTGAGCGAAAGTTCAATCTCAACCTTGCAGGAGTTGCTCGACGAAGAACTCGGAGCCGATCCGACAACGGTGCGCGGGCTGACAAATCACTTACCAATGGCGTTAGTGGCGAAGGAACGACTTGGTGCTGATGCCGATGAACTCATTCGCTTCGCCACTGCGTACTCCTCGCGCATCGCTCCCCTTTCTGATCCGGAAAATCGACTCAACGAAAAGACCTGGCAGTCGGCGATTGGTCAAAGTGCCGCGGCCGCAGATCTCAGAAGCTACTTCGTCAGATTGATCACTGAGGTGGGAACTGATGAGGCGCTCAGAACGCATCTTCCCGCACTTCTCCCAGGTGTCGGAGGTGCGGGTTTCCACGGTGTCATCAGACTCTCGTACGCCATTGAGGTTTCTTCACCTTCACGCATTGCGGCTGGCATGGCCTACCTGGCAGAAGTTGGACGTCCACTCGGTCAGTTAGTTCCGGGAGACGTCACCACGCAAGATCCGATGAAAGTTTTTTTCGACGTATCAAAGTCATCCGAGTGGTCCGTGCCGCCGTCGCAAAAAACCATCGACGAGGAGATGCGCATCGTTGCTCATAGTGAACACTTCAACGGCGTCGTCTCTTCGCTCGAAATTACTGAAGACACTGAGGAGAAATTGGCCGAGGCGGCGCTCCACGTCTTTGCTTCGAGTAACGATTTCACGGCGCTTCACGGCGTGACCGGATTAGCGGCGATCTCTTCGATACGCCCCTGGATCGATGACGGTGACCTGGTAAGCCGTTTTGCTTTTCAAGCCCTCACGGCCGCGTATCTTTCCATCGGTGCTCCGCCGTTGTGGTCGCCGAACAGACTCGACGAATTCGTCGGTTCCAATAAGAGTGACCCCAAAGAAGTGAGAGCAGTCGCGTCGCTCAGTGACGATGAGCACGTCTCAAAACTTGTGTACACGGCCAACGAATGTTGGGAGCGAACCAACGACCCTCTCTACCTGGCAGTTGCCGCGCGAAAGGCACTCTCGAGTCCCTAATTTTGCGGCCTTTGTCCTTTGGCAGTCATAGAAGCAGGACGGCGCGTGAGTTCCGTTACGTGTCCGATCTGGGGCTTGACTCGTATGTCCACGCCTTAGGATTTCGCAGTGAACGAAACCATTTCCACTGACAACTTTTCCGAGTTGCCGATATCGGAGTTCGCGTTTCCTGGCCACCTTCGAGATCGTCTGATAGGTGCCATTCTCGATGGTCGCAAAGTGACAACGACGTCACTGGCGTTGGAGTACGAAATCGAGCGCGAGCCTTTGCCGTGTGAAGGTCAACGCTCCGTGGTGGTCGACTCCAACAATCACCCCGTGTGCGTGATTGAGACTGTGGAGGTGCGCGTCGTTCCACTTAGCGAGGTGGGCTACGAACACGTGGCGGATGAAGGCGAGGGGCACGCAACGGTGTCTGAGTGGCGGGCGGGCCACGAAAACTTCTGGCGTAGTAAGGAAATGACCGATTCTCTTGGCGACTCAACTTTTGCCCTCGACGACACGACGCTTGTCGTCCTGGAGCGCTTTCGCGTAATTGAACGTCTGCGTTCGACCGCCAAGTAAATCTCCAACCTTCAGGACCGCCGTGGGTTGTGAAGGTTCGAGAGATCATCAAGACGCTCGAGGATGACGGCTGGTTTCTGAGCCGGCATCGAGGAAGTCATCGGCAGTTTCATCATCGCTCGAAACCAGGATGTGTGACGGTGCCAGGGCACTTGTCCGACGACGTTCCAAGGGGCACCCTCGCTAGCATCATGAGATAAGCGGGATTGAGGAGGCGAAACCAATGACTGAGTACACCATTGTGATTGAGGACGCTGGCACAAACTTTGCAGCGTACGTGATTGGACTTGATGGAGTCATCACGACGGGGAAGACTATCGACGAGGTAATTGAGAATATGCGTGAGGCGATTCCGTTTCATCTCGAAGGTTTGCGCCTAAACGGTGATGAGCCACTGGAGCCGATGCCCATCGTAAAGACCGTCCAAATCGCATAGGGCATCAAGTGCGACCACATTTCCAAGGTGCGCTAATCCATGCGCATCGTGGTGCATCCGCAACTCGACCCGAAAACACGTTAGCTGCATTCATTGAAGCTCGACGACTCGGCGCGGACGCCATTGAGTTCGATGTTCATTCAACGCTTGATGGTCAATTGGTCGTTCACCATGACTACGACCTTGGTCGAACGACCAACGGAGCCGGCTACGTTCACGAAAGCACATTTGACTACGTTCGTGGGTTAAGCGCAGGCTCGTGGTTCGATGCGGACTACCGGCACGAACAGGTGCCCACGCTCGATGAAGTCCTGGCGTTAGAAGGCGTTGGTTTCGAACTTGAAGTGAAGGGCCTTCCAACTCGCGGGCTCTTGGATGGCGTCGTTGCCGCGGTACGTCGCGCAGATGTGGAATCTCGTCTCGAGATCACGGGCTTTCACGTAGTTGCGGTCCCTCGCCTTCGTGCGGAGCTACCCCGAGCGCGGTTCGGACTCTTTGCACCGAAGTTTGAGGCCTGGATGACTGTCCCGCTGTACGAAGACATAGTTCGCGAGTCGGCTCTCACCGGCGGGTTCGGAGTGGTGCATATTCCATCATCGCTTTTTCAGGTCATTGATCCTGAAAAGTTCCGGAGCGTGGGACTCCTTATCCATTGTGGAAATGTCGAGTCCGAGGCCGAACTTCTCGCTGCGCTCGAGGACGCCGACCAGGTGTCGACATACGACTTGGCAGCGGCCGTCGCGGCGCGTCAATGAAGTGGAGAATGTGGACACGTCGACGTCACCACTTCAAATCAAATGGGTTTTTGATTTTCCGGTTCTGCCTTGAGAGGTCCAAAACGAACTGTGGCGTGTATCAAAAGTCTGGAGACAAATGTCTAACCTTTTTTGACAGAAAGCCCAAATTCGAATCTTCAATGTTTGAAAGTGTTGACTAACTCGGTCGCTCGTCGCGTCAGACGCGATCTTCGACGGTGTCAATGTAGAGTTCGTGCATGTGCCAAGTAAAGATCTATGGGATCCAGGCGAACTTGTCGGAATACCGTGATGAATTGTCAGACGTAATTCACGGGTGCGTTGTCGAGGCCTTCGATTATCCCGTTGAAATGCGAATGCATCGGTTTTTTGCTCTCGGCCCCGAGGACTTTCGGTTTCCAACGGACCGAAGCAATAACTACACAATCATTGAGATATCACTGTTTGAAGGACGCACTGTTGCGGCGAAGAAGAAGTTCTATGCCCTCCTGTACGAACGTTGCCAAACTCAAATTGGTATCGAACCTGTGGACATCGAGATTGTGTTGACGGAAACACCCCGTCACAAATGGGGTATTCGCGGCGTTCCCGGAGACGAACTGGGACTGGATTACAAGGTAGGGGTTTAGTATTCGAACTCGTAGTTGCACAACCGTTGTGGGTTGTGAAGGTTCGCGAGATGATTCGTGGAGGAACGTATCGAACCAATAGCTCTTCCGTATTCGGCTTACGTCGTCAGCGCGAAAGCCAAGCCTCTTTAGGTCTCCAACGGTGACGACAGAAAATCGTCGGAGAATATGGCGTAGAGAGTTGACGAATAACCAACGGTTGGGTGGTCGTGAGAGTGCGAGACATTATTCGAATAATCGAAGACGACGGCTGGGTGCATGTTCGGACAAGAGGGAGTCATCGACAATTCCATCATCCTGTCAAACCGGGTACTGTGACGGTATCTGGTAAATCAAGTCGAGAACTTCCAGTCTTCATTGAGATAAGCATTTTTCGCCAAGCTGGTTTGAAGAGGAGATTTTGATGGAAGAGTACGTAATTATTATTGAGAAGGCTGGCGAGAACTATGCCGCAATGGTTCCGGACCTTCCAGGATGTATTGGTGCTGCGGACACCGTTGAGGAACTTGAAGAGTTGATGCGCGAAGCTGTTGAGTTTCACATTGAGGGCATGCGATTGCACGGCGAAGTGGTGCCGCCTCCCAGCACGCGTGTTTCGAAGGTGCGAGTGACTTCATAGGACGGCCGGAATTCACTTTTATTATCCAGCGGCATACAAATGTGTACAGAGTTTCGCTTTGATTGCCATTTCGCGTCTTTCGAGGGATGTGTCAAGAGTCTCACTAACGTGAGGAAATGCAGACCGAACGAAGCCGCCTCACGTGTTGCGTCCCGAGTGTTTCCAAATTTCTTGAAACGTGACGGCCACTGATGGGTCAGATCCCCGAGCCTGATTTTCGATTTAGTTCTAATCAGGTGAGCAGGCTCATTGATCAACAATGGCCGGCATTGCGCGAGCGCGATCCAGAACGCGTTGGCATGGGTTACGACGTTGAAGTTTGGCAAATTAGTAATGACCTCGCGGCCCGCCTTCCGCGGCGTCATTCGGCGTTCACATTCGTGGAACGAGAAATCAGGCATCTTCCGTCAATTCCTCAGGATCTTCCGCTTGCAATTCCTCGTATCGAGGCTGTTGGGGTTGCGAGCGAATTACTGCCCGGTCCTTGGTTCGTCACACAGTATCTGCCCGGTATTAGCGGGAATGAGGCGACTCTGGCGGAGTGCGTTCAAGGCGCAGCCGACCTCGGCGTTACTCTCGCGTCCATCCACGCGGTCTCAACGGAGAACTTGGACAACGTCTCCGCTCGGGGAGTGGCCATCGAAACACGCCGAACTTTCTTCGAGCAGGAGCTTGACCATTTACCCAAACGGGCCGCAAAGATCTCCCAGGACTTTTTCGATCAGGCGACTCTTTCTGAAGTGGAGAGTGCCAAGGTCTTTCCTCACGGTGACGTGCATCGAAGCAACCTCATGGTTAACGGAGGCCGCCCTACAGCATTAATTGACTTCGGTGATCTCGGTTACGGCGACAGAGCAGGCGATCTTGGTGGAGGGATTTTCACTGTGGGCTATGAGGCTCACCAAGAATTTCTGTTGGCGTATGGTTCAGTTTCTGAAGCAACAGTGGTTCGGGCCCTTGGATGGGCTTGCTATTTCGCGGTTCGCAACTTTTCGGTAGGCGACGCCTACTCGCTGGAATTCCTTGAGTCCCTCCCGAGCTAATGCTCTTCGCGGCATATTCGAGGTTCTTTACTTCTGACTCTGTGGCTTGATTAAACGTGTACAGAGTTTCAAAGAAAAAACGATAGATGAATGTCTACCCTTTCTCCATAGAAAATGGAAAGTGTCAGAATTGGACGAATCTGAGTGGGCGCGGAGTGTGGTGTAGACATTGCTGGACAGACAAACTGTCGTCTCGAAAAGGGTGTAGATGGCGGACGTCTTGCAGCAATGGTGGAAAGTGCCGCGACTTGCTCGGCTTCTTATCTTGCTGGTCATTATCGCCTGCGTCAGTTTGGCGGACAACTACGTAAGTCATCGACATCACGCTGACGTGGGCCTAATTCTCCTTTAGCAATCGGTGTTCTTCATCCTCCTCATAGTTTTAACGTTCTATGCCGAAGTAATCCACCAGAGGGCCTCTCTAAAGAAGCCCTAGAGAGATGAATCGCCTAGTTCGGTTCATCTGCGTGATTCATACCTAACAAAACGCGGCAGGCGAATGTTTATCGTTTTTTCATAGAAAATTGCGGGATCGATTTCATGAGTGGTAATTCATCTTGAATTGCTGTAGTCAGGAACGCTAAACCCCGAGCCGAAGGAGCGCGATGGATTTTGCACTGGTTGGTGGACGGCAGTTCACCCTTCAGCAAGGCTGGGGACACGAAGTACTTGCATCCGTTCTAGGTGGGACGCGCGTCAATTCGCCAGCTACGACTTTTCCCGGGGCAAGCATTACTGTCGTCACCGTCGTGGGTGCCACGAACATTCAAGTGCCCAGTGGCAGCCGGATTCGACTCCGAGGTTTTACTCTTTTCGGTGGACGGAAAATTGATGTTCGATCCAGCGATGGTCCCGAGATCACCGTTCGCGCGTTCAGTTTGTTTGGACCCGTCACAGTAAACGAGTCACTGGACTGAATTTCATCCTTGGAAGACGCGATTGACAATCGTCTACCTACCTTCGACAACTGAGATTCACGAAAGTACGAAGTAGGGCACCTGTTCTCGACCCTCGGGAATCGCTAACGCTGCGTCGGGTTCGTTCTCACAGTCGGGGATGAAGACGTTTTCAAGTGACAGAGCACTGCCATGCTCATCGACCCTGAACAAGAGCCACACATATCACGGACCGAAAGAGTCATCTTCAAGGTCAATGCGGATCATGAGTTCTTCGGCTTCGAGGTCAAGCCGTTCTCTTACGAAAGCCCACCAACTATCGGTATCGTTCTCGAAGAGCGACGCGTAGTCACCCTCCTGGGCCGCTTTGATGGCCCGCGAGACGCCGCTCGCGATGGCGAACCGCTTCTGCACGGAGCCTCCATTTGCCAATCAGCAACTTGACGTATCGACGCCGAATCGCACCGACTCACAGCTATTCAGTCAGATTCTTCATTAGTTAGTCGCTCCACGTCTGCAATGTCTTGAGGTCGACCCGCGAGGCGCTTGTTGGTAAGCAAATCCTCGCGGCCAATGAAGGGGACGAGAATGCCATCAAGGTTGAGAACGAACCGCGACGGCCTGGGAGCCCCCGATGAGAAGGCGAACATCGCTATCGACGAAAAGTTCTACAAATTCTCTAAAGTCCGAATCGAGTTGCACTACCTCCTCCAATCATTCGTTGGCGGAGGATCTCAACGGCAGCGACGCGCTCGGCGGCCGACACGGTTAGCCAGTAGGCAACCTCGCTTGATTGATTTCCAAGGGGGCTTTTCTCCAACGTGAGGGCCATTAATCCATTAGGGCGCGTCGCCTTTTCCACGGTTCCATTCTACCGGGCTGGTATCACGCACTACCGGTGATGACTTGAAATGGTCATAGGTTCACAGGCCTAGTCGCCAAATCACTTTGTTGCTTTGGAAATGCACCCTCGCTAATGCGGGGTCGAAGAATGTCAATTGGTTATTCGAAGAAAACCTCAGTTCGAGTGATTCAACCAAGCGATTGCGTTTAACGCATCGGTACCAGAAATTTGGGACACCTAGAGTCTGTGAGACGATTGTGCAATGGCCAACACCGATCCACTAACTATGAGCGAAGACGTGTCCGCAGCGAACTGGATCCGCGAACGACTTAGTCCGTGGGACTCGCGTGTCATTACGTCGTTCATTCCGAGTGGCTTCGAGTCGTACGCCAGGATTCTGCACCCGGTGGAGTTGCCTCGTGGCGAATCACCACTTCTCCGGTGGGCCGACGTATCGCGGTGGAGTGGTGTGCCCATGCACCCTCGAGTTCAGTGGCACGACATTGCGCTACCCGAGACGATTCCAACGACCGAGCCACCATGGAGAAGCCAGGGCCCGCACCAAGGTTCTCTTTACTTCCCCGACGCCGAAGCGCTTATCGATGACCTAACTCCGTACACGTCAACGCCGCAGGAGTGTTTCTTCGGTTTCTGGATGGGGTACTTCGGTGGCGCGGCGGCGTTCGTCCCCCTCGGCTCACCTCCGGTGCACATTCCAGCACCGCCCCAGCCCCTAACGCAGGTGGAACTACCTTTTCGCGAGTACGGACTTTACGAAGGTCCACTTACGGCAGCCACCTCTCTGGAGTTGGCGGGCGGGCGTCGTGAGCAGACACCGAACCTATGGTGGCCGGCGGACCATTCATGGTGCGTCGCCAGCGAGATCGACTTTCCGTGGACGTACGTCGGCGGCTCGTCAGCACTTATCGACCACCTGCTCGCCGATGATCGACTCGAGACAGTCGCGGCGTCGCCAGACGATCCACACTGGAGTGACGTTGATGGCTGGTTGTCCGATCTCATTGAGCGCGCCGTCGACGACGTGCTGTTGAGTGGCTCAACGAATCTGACGCTCGCCTTGGGCACCGTCTCCGCACAGTGGGAGCCGTCTCGCAGGCGAGGACGGGGAACGATCGCAACTAAGTCAGAGAGATCTGGCGGACACGCCGGTAGCAGCGGGCGAATCAACGCGCGTGATCCTAAGGATATGCGACAGCAAATCGCGTTTCGTATACAGCGAGCGGTTCTCTCCCTAGCTGGAGTGTAATCGAACCAGGTCGTTCTCTGGCGCGAGGCGAGCATCTACAGGTAGTAACCCGAGTGAATGTAAATGCAGGGCACGCCTTCGCTGACGTACATCGCGTGATTCTTCGGATCATCATCCAGCGCGAGTCGAACGTCAAAGCCGTCAGCCACGAGTTCTCGTAACGTCTCGCGCTTGAACCGGTCAACCCCGGAGTAGTCGCCGTACTCGCGCATGATGAGTAAATCCCAACGCAGTTCGTAGCGCTCGAGCCACGCCACCGTGTGCGGCAAGACCCGACGAGGTCGCCCGGTCACGAGGATCACCGACAGTGATTGATCGAGAAGCTCAAGGAGTCGTTCAATCTCTTCGATAATGGGATCATCGCCACAGGCCTCGAAGAAGCTCTTCCAGTCTCCCCAGTCCAAATAGTGCTGGCGACCGGCCGCGTCGGCTAAAACACCGTCGATATCAAAGATCACGGCTGGCCCAGGCGCAAAAGGCTTGTCGCGCCAGTGCCAGTTCTCGTGGGGGTTCTCTCTGTTCATCAGTACTTATGCTCTCACGTTCTCTCAGTGGACTCAGTCTGCGAGACTGGATGACGTGGCGAGGACTGAGAGACGTACAATTCCGGTCCCCTACGGTCATCTGGTCTACGTGGTCAGCGACCTCTCGCTCTCGCCCACGACCGATGTCACCAGCCGTTCGGTTAGGGAATTTCTGAATCTTCTCGGCGACATCGACGACGCCGGACTCGTTGTCGTGGCTGGCAATCTCTTTCATCCCGACCCCACCTCAGACCTCACCAAGTTCATCGAGACGACGTTCGCGGCGCTGCCGAGCGTGCAGCGCGACATCGCCAACTTCTGCGCCAAAGAAGGTCACCGTCTGGTCGTGCTGCCCGGCAGCGACGACGCGGAACTTCGTGACAACGCCTTCGCCCAAGCCCACCTCGAAGAGCTCGGCGTCACGCTCGCGAGTGACCTGACGCTCCAGATCGCTACCGCGAGTGGCGTTCGCGACCTCGCCGTCGCGGCCGGTACCGTCGACCTCGACCTCTCACCCGTTGATGAGAAAGATCGCGACGACGCCCGCCAACTCGAAGACCCCCAGGCACTCGAGCGTTTCGTGGCGTCACGGGTCCTCTATCGTCGCCTCGCCGCGTGGATGTGGCTGCCACTCTTAGCGATCGCGGTCATCGACCTTTGGAGTCCAATTACCAAGATCGTCAGTCGCGTCAGCGACAATCATCTTGCGCTCCATCACCTCCACGCCCGAAGTTTTTGGGTCAATATCTTCATTGACCTCGTTATCGTCGCCGTCGTTGAGACCGCCGTCGCCGGCGTCGCGGGTCTCATTGTTCGCCAACGCTTTAATCGCCAGGCCAAGAGTTCGAGCGGCAAAGAACTGAGTGAGTCCATGGCGCTCACAAAAGTCGACGACGTCGACGCTCTCGAGTTTGCGAGGCGAATCGTCGAACGCGGTGGCGTAGGTGCCATCATTGGCGGCGCGCCGAGGCCCGCCCTGGCCTTTCTCGACGACGGCGTGAGCGCCTCACCTGGACCCTCCAGAGTTGTGTTAGTGGAACGACGAGGTCGATTCGGTCTGCCTCCCGTCTTTAAGGCCTTTGATCGTCTAGGGGTGGTGGAGATCGAAGCCGCCACCACGATCCAAGTGCGACTGAACGCCGGTGAGACCTCGCGACACCGCGGCACCGCTTTAGAACGCGTGCTCGCGGGCCCGAGCAATCAACCCTCGCCCACCACGGAGACCACGACCGTGGGCTCGTGGCCGAACGGGAGTCCTTTTCCACTCAACGTCGAGCGACTGCAAGATCAGCGTCGCCAGCGCTCTATCCGTCGCTGGGTCGCCGGACTCGTGTTTCTTGATGGCCTGGCCAACATCGCGCTCACCACGGTGCGACCCCTTCGCAGTCACTTGCACCTGGTGTTGACCGTGCTCCCTCTCGGGGTCGCCCAGTCCGCCGCGGCGTTAACGGCCGTCGCGGGCATCGCTCTCATCATGCTCGCGCGAGGCCTCCGCCGAGGCCAGCGACGATCCTGGTTCTTGGCGGTGGCGTTGTTGTCAATCACGATCGTCGCGCACGCGGCGCGAGGTGGGACGATCGTGTCGTTGCTGGTCGCCGCGGCGCTGGTTGTCCTGCTCGTTGGACAACGCCAGTACTTCCAAGCCACCACTGACCGCGCCAGTGTCGCCTCCGCGCTGCCGAGATTGGCCCTTATTGGACTCGTCTCCATCTTCACCGCAACGTTGGGCATCGAAGCGGCGGCGCGCCATCACCACCTGCCAAGTCTCGGCGTGGTGATCGTCGCCTGCGCCGAGAGGCTCCTTGGTCAGCACGACATTGCGCTGCCCGACGGGGTTTCAGATTTCTGTAACCCGGCGCTGCTCGCGATTGGCATTTCGCTCATTGTCTCGGCTCTCTATCTCATCACTCGTCCCGTGGTGGACCGGCGCCTCTCAAGCGCCGCGAGTAACACCGAACGACGTCTCGCGGAACTGCGCGCCAGGGACATTGTTCGACGCCACGGACGCGGCACGCTCGACTACTTCGCGCTTCGTGACGACAAGCAGTTCTATTTCTTTCGTGACACGCTCGTGGCCTACGCGGTCTACGGCGGCGTCGCGCTGCTCTCGCCCGATCCCATTGGACCCGAGGGTGAACGCACCGAAGCGTTCAGCGCCTTTCGCGACTTCGCCGAATCGCGCGGATGGACCATTGGCGTCATGGGCGCGAGCGCGGAGTGGCTCGCGATTTATCACGCGGCCGGGTTGCACTACCTCTACCTCGGCGACGAAGCAATCGTGGACTGCCAACACTTCTCGCTCGCCGGTCAAAAGATGAAGGGTCTACGCCAAGCCTGCACGCGTCTCGAGCGCCACGGCTACACCGTGGAGTTCCTCGATCCCTCAAAGATCGAGCCGGCGCGCATCAGTGAGATCTTGGAGTTGATGTCACTGCTTCGTCGAGGTGGCGGCGAGCGCGGTTTCTCCATGATGCTCGGACGGATCTTCGACCCCAAGGACAAGGGACTGATCCTGACGGTCGTCTACGGCCCCGACGCCAAGCCCGCCGCGGTCTGTCAGTTCGTTCCCTCGCCCGCCATCCAGGGCTACTCACTCGATCTCATGCGCCGTGACCCCGGTGAACACCCGAACGGTCTCATCGACTTCGCGCTCTGCTCGACGATTGAGCACCTGCACCAACAAGGCTCGCGCGGACTCAGCCTCAACTTCGCGGCCTTTCGCTCGGTGCTCGACGGCGAGCGTGGCGACGGCACGTTCACGCGGGTCGAACGTTGGGCCATCAAGCGCCTTTCGGGCATCCTTCCCCTCGAGTCGCTCTGGACCTTTAACGCGAAGTATCACCCGACGTGGATGCCGCGTCACTTGGTCTATCCAGCCGCGGAGAGCTTCGTGCCGGTGGTCGCGGCGACCCTTCGCGCCGAGAGCTTGACCGAGATTCCCGTCCTTGGGCGTTTCCTCGTCAACGACCCCTCAAATCGGCCCGGCACGGTGGTGCCCGAAGAGATCCTGGCGGCCGCGCGCGAAGTCGACGAGGCGAAAGCCGTTTAGTTCAGACGCTTGGCAATGGCGCGCGCAAGTTTCCCCGCCGCCTCATCGTTAAAGGCGAGAAAGAGCGAAGGCTCGACGAGTTCGAGCTCCATGATCGCCCAGCCTTCGTTCATTCGCACGAGGTCCACTCGCCCATAGAGCAGGTGAGAAAAACCCTTCGCCGCGAGCACCTTTTCGCCGTAGCGAACGGCGTCGGGTTCTGGGATCGCGACGGACATCTGTTCGAGGCGAAAGAGTCCGCTGCGATCAAGTTCGTGGACGTTGAGCATCGCGCCCTTGGTCATGGCGTGCGAGAACGAGCCGTCAATGAACACCAACGCGCGCTCGCCCTCGCTGTCAACCGTGTCGACGTAGGGCTGGATCAGCACGTCACGACCCTTGGCGTGCAGTTGCGCCACGTGCAGACGAGCCTCGTCGTGGTCGTTCTTGGTGTAGCGCGTGGCGTCCATCGAGCCTGCTCCGACGCAGGGTTTGACGACAAAGTCGCCGTCGAAGAACTCCGGCTCCATCCCAATGTCACAAAAGCGCGAGGGCACGACGCGCAGTCCGAGCGATTCGAGGTCACTGAGGTAGTGCTTGTCGGTGGAGTACTCGATCACGCCGTAGGGATTGAGGAGGTGATCGACGGTTCTCGCCCAGCTAAGAAACTCATCGCGACGATTGACGTAGTCCCAGGTGGAGCGAATGATGACGAGCGAGAACTCGTCCCAGTTCACCGAACTGTCGTCCCACACCGCCATCGTCACCTCGACGCCAACTGCTTGCAGCGCCGCCAACAACAGAGGGCGGTCCGGGTCGAGGGCGTTGTCTTTACACGTGGCGATCGCGACGCGGCTCACGGCAAGAAGAGCAGTGTCGCGTGTTGGGCCCAGGTCGCCAGCGGTCCGGGCCAGAGACCGAACAAGATCGTGACGACCACGCCCAAGGCGATGACTTTGCCGGTGAAGAGCGGCACGACCACGCGCGTGCCCTCGACGTCGTCATCGGCGTAGAGCGTCAGTATCCAGCGCAGGTAGAACACGGCCGCGATCGCCGCCGAGAGAATAGCCACGAGCGCCAACGCGCCGCCACCGGAGTCGATCGTCGCGGCGAGCACGGTGTACTTCGCGTAGAAGCCCACCGTCAAGGGCGCGCCGAGTTGACTGAGTAGCAAGATCGCGAGCGCGCCCCCGAGCCAGGGTTGGCGTCTGGCGAGTCCTTTGTAGTGATCAATACTGTGCAGCTCATCGCCCGTGCCACCAACCAAGGTGACGATGGCGAAGGTCGCGATCACGACGAGCGCGTAGGTCATCAAGTAGAAGAGCGTCGCGGCGACGCCTCGTGCACTCCCCGACCAGACACCGAGCAGCATGAAACCGGCCTGGTTGATCGACGAGTACGCCAGGAGTCGCTTCACGTTGCGCTGGACGAGCGCAACACTGGCACCCACCACGCAGGTGAGCACGACCAAGACGAAGAGAATCGGGCGCCACGTGTCCAACTGCGTACCGAGCGCTGAAATCAACACGCGAAGCAGCGCCGCGAACGCGCCCACCTTCACGATCGAAGCCATCACGCCCGTTACCGGAGTTGGAGCGCCTTCGTAGACGTCGGGCGACCAGAGGTGGAACGGCACGGCGGCGATCTTGAAGGCAAAGCCAATGAGCAGCAACGCGCCACCGGCGTAGAGCAGACCCGGTCGAAGTACTTCATTCGAGCCCAGAAAGTACGCGATGGAACTGAGATTCGTCGAACCAGTCGCGCCGTACACGAGGGCGGCGCCGTAAATGAAGATCGCCGAGGCGAAGCCACCGAGCAAGAAATACTTCAAAGATGCTTCAGCGGAACTGTCACGATGGCGATCAAAGCCCACCAAGACGTAGAGGCCGATGGAGAGGATCTCGAGTCCGAGGAAGATAACGATCAGGTCATTCGCCTGGACCATCAATAACGCACCGGCACTCGAGGCGAGCGCGAGAATGTGAAAATCCGCCCCGGCGATTCGCTCACGCTTGGCCCAGTCGTGACCAACGAGCGCGGAGAGCAGCACTGAGGCCGCGATCACGGCGGTACCCACGACCGCAAAACCGTCGAGTACGACGGCGTGCGCGACGGTGGTCGAGGGTCCAGAGTTCGCGACGCAGCGCCACTGGAAGTACGTCACGACCAAGGTCACGATGGAAGCGGTGACGGTAATAGCCGTTGCCCAGTTGATGGTGACTTTGTTCTTCACCATGGCGCTCAGGAGTAACAGCGCGAGTGACGCGCCGAAGAAGATCAGCACCGGCAGGATCGCCAGGTAGTGAATGGAAGGAACCGTTATCGTCGCCGTCACTTGTTCACTCCCGATGGCGCCACGTGGTGAATCAACTGCTGGACGGAAGGCGTTATGCGGTCAAGAATGGGCTTGGGAAAGACACCGAGCACAATGATGAGCGCGATGACCGGCACCAAAACCCAGCGCTCTTTCGACGAGGCGTCCTTAATCTCGGCGTTCGCGCCGGTGGCCTTGCCTTGGAAGACGCGCTGGTAGACCCAGAGCAGGTACACGGCGGCGGCGAGAACGCCCACCGTGGCGGCCGCGCCCCACCAGGCGTGGGTGCCAAAGGTGCCAATGAGAATCAGGTACTCACTCACGAAGCCCGACAGGCCCGGCAGACCAATGGACGCCATCATGACGACCGTGAATAACGCGGCCAAGACCGGTGCTGGACCTTGAAGGCCCTTCATGTCCTTGATGGTGATGGTGCCGCGTCGCTGTTCCAAGAAGCCAATGATGAGGAAGAAGCCAATCGTGATGACACCGTGGTTGAACATCAACAACACCGCGCCCACCATGGCGATCTTCGATCCGGCGATGATGCCCAGAGTGATGAAACCCATCTGCGCGAGTGAGGAGTACGCGACGAGTCGCTTGAGGTCGGGCGTCACGCACGCGACGAGCGAGCCGTAGAGAATCCCAATGACCGCAAGCGTCAGCAGAAGCGGACGCATTGTCGAGAGCGCGAGCGGAAAAAGCCCGACCGCGAAACGCAACAGTCCGTACGAACCGAGTTTGGCGAGCACGGCCGAGAGCTCGATCGAGCCACCCGTCGGTGCTTCGGCGTAACTGATCGGCGACCACGTGTGGAAGGGCCAAATCGGCGACTTCACCGCGAAGGCAATGGCGAAGGCGAGGAACAGCCACACCGCCGTACCGTGACTCATCGTCGTCGAGCTCAGCGCACTGTACGAGAAGGTGAGCACGCCTTGGGTGTCGTGTTGGTGCAAGAAGCCCAGGTAGATGATGCCAATGAACAAGAAGGCCGAGCCGGCGAAGGTGTAGATGAAGAACTTCAGCGCGGCCTTGGCACGCTGCGCCCCACCCCAGCCCGCGATGATGAAGTAACTCGGCACCAACGTGAGTTCGAAGAAGATGAAGAACTCGAGCACGTCGTGGCTGAGAAAGCTGCCCATCGTGAACGAGGTCAACAGCAAGAGCCATCCCACGAAAGCCGGCTCGCGGCGCTTATCGCGGCCACCGAGAAGTGCCAGGAGGAGGACCAACGCCGTCAAGATCATCATCAACAACGAGATGCCGTCAAGCGCGACGTCGTACGCCAATCCGAGCGGCGCCGAGAGGACATGGCGCGTCATGAAGTCCCACGTCGCGGCGCCCTTGATGTGGTCGTTGTAGAGAACGGCGACGAGCAGCGCGAGGGCCATCTCGATGGCCGCCGTCACGACGCCAACTAAGTAGGACCGTCCTTCGCTCTTTCGAACGAGGGCCGCAGCCAGCGCACCGGCCAAGGGCACGACGATGAGCAGGAGGAGATAGACCGAGGAGTGCATCGTTACGCGACCCTCGAGACGAGATAGACAACCACGACGGCCATGCCGAGCACCATCGCCAGGGCGTACTGGCGAACGAAGCCCGATTGGACTTTACGAAGTCCTTCAGCGCTGCGACGAATGCCGACCGCGACGCCGTTTACGGCACCGTCAAGCACAAGTGGCTCGATCACGTCATCGCTGTAGACAGCGGCGCGTGTGAGTGGTCGGCCAAACGTAACGTCATAGAAGTCATCCCAGTGCCAGACGTGTTCAAAGAACGACGACTCGAAGCGCGGGTTCTCTGAGACACCGCGCCAGATTGTGTAGGCGGCAACGAGACCAATGACGGCCGCCACGACGTCGACGAGCGCCAATCCCCACTGCGCGAACGTGGACGACGTCACGACCGCCGGCACGAAGCCAAAGTTCGGCGACAAGAAGCCCGAAAGAGAACTCGAGTGGGCCCAGGGCAGATTGAGCAGCCCGCCGAAGATCGACAACACGGCGAGGACGACTAACGGCAACGTCATAACCCACGGTGACTCGTGTGGATCGTGACCGTCCGTGGCTTCACGGAAGCGCTCGTTGCCGAGGAACGTCAGGACGAACAGTCGACTCATGTAGTACGCGGTAAGGACAGCAGTCAGGACGCCCAGCACCCAGAGCGCTTTGTTGTGCTCAAAGACCTTGGCAAGGACGTCACCTTTCGCGAAGAAGCCCGAGAAAGGCGGAATACCCGAAATGGCGAGCCAACCTATGAGGAACGTCGGGAACGTGAGCGGAAGGTACTTGCGCAACCCACCCATTTTTCGCAGGTCCTGTTCACCGTTCAATGAATGAATGACCGAGCCCGAACCAAGGAAGAGCAGTGCCTTGAAGAACGCGTGCGCGACCATCAAGAAGATCGCGGCGGCGTAGGCGCCGACGCCCACCGCCATGACCATGTAGCCAATCTGCGAGACGGTCGAAAAGGCGAGAACCTTTTTGATGTCCTTCTGCGATGTGGCGATCGTCGCGGCGACAAAAGCCGTCGCACCACCAATGATGGCGATTGTCGCTCGCCCGTCGGGCGACATCGCGAGCACCGGCGACATACGAACGAGCAGGTAGACACCGGCCGTGACCATGGTCGCGGCGTGAATTAGCGCAGAGACCGGCGTCGGGCCTTCCATGGCGTCGGGCAGCCAGTTAAAGAGTGGAATCTGCGCACTCTTACCGGTCGCGGCGAGGAGCAACGCCAGAACAATGAGCGTCGCGACAGTGGGTGACAAGGTGCCCGCGACGTTAAAGACGCCGAGGTACGTCAACGTGTGCGTGTGGCCAAAGATGAGGAACATCGCGATGAGTAGTCCGATGTCGCCAATGCGGTTATACAGGAAGGCCTTTTTTCCGGCCGAGGCGGCGGAGTCCTTGTCGAAGTAGTAGCTCACGAGCCAGTAGGAACAGACCCCCACGCCCTCCCAGCCCACGAACGTCAGCACCAGGTTGTTCGCGAGCACCAAGACAAGCATGGAAAAGACGAAGAGGTTGAGGTATAAGAAGAACTTGCGAAAATCCTTCTCGCCCTTCATGTAACCAATGGAGTACAGGTGAATCAACGCCGAGATGCCCGTGACAAAGAGACACATGGTGATTGAGAGCGGATCGACGAGAAGTGCGGCGGGCACGTGCAGCGTGCCGACCTCAATCCAGTTAAAGAGATGGACCGTATTCTCGCGGTGCGACTGGTTCAGCATCAAGAAGAACGCCACCACACTTAAGACGAAACTGAGCGCCACGGCTGACGTCGCCGCGATGCCAATGGCGCGCTCTTTGAGGCTGGCGCCGTTCACCAAGACAAAGAGAAAGCCCACGAGGGGCAAAAGGAGGATAAGCGTTGCTACGTGTGCCATGTCAGCCCTTTAACTCCGAAAGCTCATCGACCGACGTAGAGGAACGGCGGCGAAAGACCGCGACCACGATGCCGAGTCCCACCGTGACTTCAGCCGCGGCGACGACCATGACGAAAAACACCGACGCCTGACCGGCGATGTCGCCGAGCGTTCGTGAGAACGTCACGAAGGTCAGGTTCACGGCGTTCAACATGAGCTCAATGCACATGAACATGATGAGGGCGCTGCGTCGTGTGAGCAGTCCGAAGGCCCCGACGCCAAAGAGCACGGCGGCGACAATCAAGTACCAGGCGGCGGGAACGTTCACGTCGTCACCTCCTCTTTCGTAGTCGCGCGTTCGCGTCGCGCGAGAAGCACCGCGCCGACGACGGCGATGATGAGTAGCGCGGCGGTGGCCTCGAAGGCGAAGAGGTACGTCGTAAAGACGGCGGTGCCGAGCTGCTTGACGTTGGCTTGGCCGGTCGCGAGTTTTCCGGTCACCGAGGTCGCACCGGTGACCCAGTGTGACGACGCCATCAAAGCAATAAGTCCGCCCACGGTGATGGCGACGCCCGCCGCGGCGAAGCCGCGCTGGCCCATCAAAGGTTCAGCACTGACGTTCATATTGCGGTCCACACCAAGGAACATGATCACGAAGAGGAAGAGCACGACAACGGCACCCGCGTAGACAATGATCTGCACGGCCGCTAAGAAGTCCGCCGACTGAGCAACGAACGCAACGGCCACGCCAAAGAGCGTCATGATCAAACAGAGCGCGGCGTGCACCGGATTCTTGACCGTGATGACACCGACCGCGCCCACGAGAATGAGCAGCGTTGAGGTCACGAAGACCAGAACGCTGGCGACCCCGTAGGTGACTGCTATCACTTGTCGGTCTTTCGAAAGCGCTTGGGCATCTTCGCTCGGGCCTCAGTGAGCTTGCCCTGCAGGCCGGCCTGGTCGGCGTTGACGTCTTCTGGTTGCAAGTGCTTATAGAACGCGCGACGAAGTTGCTTGGAACCCGTGGCCTCGTCGTCACGATTGTCGCTCTGGCCCGCCTCGGGTGCTCGCACGCCCGCACCCAGGTCGCCCGTCCACTGCACGACACCTTCGTAGGCAGCGTCACCGGAAGGTGAGGTAGCGCGCATCCAGCCGCCGGTCATCTCGGCTTCGCCCTCACGCCAGTCTTCCCAGGGCAAGTGCTTCGGGAATCCTTGATCGTCGACCACTAGCTCGGCCTTGGTGTAAATGGCGTCCGCGCGGTTCGTGAAAGAGAACTCGAACATCTTCGATTCAGTGATTGCTTGGGTGGGACAGGCTTCAACACAGAGGTCGCAGTGGATGCAGCGCAAGTAGTTGATCTCGTAGACGTAGCCGTAGCGCTCACCGGGACTTACGGGGTGATCGGGCGGATTGTCGAGACCACGCACGTAGATGCAGTTCACCGGACAGGCGCCCGCGCAGAGCTCACAGCCAATGCACTTCTCCATGCCGTCTTCGTAGCGATTCAACACGTGACGACCGTGTTGGCGAGGCTGCTTGGGGCGCTTCTGGTCGGGGTAGCTCACGGTCACGCGAGGGCGCGTCAGGTGCTGGAAGGTGAGCTTGAAACCACCGAAGAAATTCAGAGGGCTACTCATTCTCATCCTCTTGCTCGCTCCACGAACGAAGTACCTGTCCCGGAAGCGGACGCTGACCAATGGTGGGAAGAATAGAGTCCGCCCCTGATTCGCGCTTCGAGCCGTTGTCGAAAGCTCGTGTCAGCACCAGCGACGCCATCAAGACCGCCGCGGTCAGCACCAGTCCCCAGGCCGGAGCGACGAGGAAGCCCGCCACGATGAGCATCCAGCCGAGACTTAAGGGAATCAACTTTTTCCAGCCAAGGTCCATGACCTGGTCGTAACGAAAGCGCGGCAACGCGGCGCGGAACCAGATGTAGCAGAAGCAAAAGACCACGGTCTTCACGACGAACCAGATAATTGGAAAGACCCACTTGAGGTGAGAGACCGGCGGAATCCATCCGGCCGGGCCACCAAAGAAGAGCGTCACGATGATCGCCGACATCGTGATCGTGTTCATGAATTCGGCCAAGTAGAAGAGCGCGAAACGAAGCGCCGAATACTCGGTGTTAAAGCCACCTACGAGTTCGCTGTCGGACTCAACGACGTCAAAGGGTGGACGATTGAGCTCAGCCGTGATGGCCATCCAGAAGATGACGAACGGCACGACGCCCAGGCGAATGACGTTCCAGTGCCAGATGCCGTGCGCCTGGCTGGTGACGATGTCGTGGGTGGAGAGCGACCCCGTCACCAAGACAATGGTCACGATCGTGATGCCCAGAGCCGCTTCGTAACTGATCATCTGGGCACTCGCGCGCACCGACGAGAGCAACGGGTACTTAGAGCCCGATGCCCAGCCAGCGAGAATGACGCCATAAACCGAGATACCCGACATGGCGAGCATGACCAAGATGCCCATCGGTGGGTTCGCGATCTGGAGCATGACCTGGTGACCGGCGATGGTGAGCGTGCCACCAACGGGCACAATGGAGAAGGTAATGAGCGCGGGCACCAACACGAGGTAGGGCGCCATCTTAAAGACGAAGCGATCGGCTTCGGCGGGAATCAAGTCTTCCTTGAAGAACAATTTGATGCCGTCGGCCAGCGTCTGCAAAATACCGAAGGGACCCCAGCGTTGGGGTCCGATTCGACTCTGCATGTCCGAGATGGCCTTGCGCTCGAACCAAATCATTAACGTCACGGCGCCCATGAGCGCGGCAAAACCAACGACGACCTTGAACAACACGATGAAAATCACGACACCAGTCGTGCCGTGAATGAAGATTGGATCGACGCTCGCTAACCAGTTCATGTGGTCTCTAACTTCACTTGCGTAATAGCGCTCGCGGGGTCAAAGAGCGACCGCGCCAGGGCGTCGCTGCCCTCGTCGTCGAGCGACCCAAAGACCACTTCAATGGTGCCTCGTGGCGTCTGATCACTCAGTGCCACCGGAAGACTGACCGGACCCTTGGGGCCATTGACGGTGACGACGTCGCCGGTCTTTAGACCAAGACGGTCGAGATCGAAGTGATTGATGAACGCGGCGCTGCGCGCGACGAGATTATTGAGCGCTGGCGAACCCTGCACGGCGATGCCGTGGTCGTAGAGTCGCCTCGACACGTTCAGTGCGAGTCCGTACGCGTCGTAGTTCGCAACATCAGCAACGCCACCCGCGACGACGTCATCGAGGGTCGCACTGACGCGCGAGGGCGCAGCCGTCACGCTCGAGCCGACCATCGCGCCAGAGAACTCCGCGAGTCCGACCGTATTGGTGGAGCGAATGCCAGGAAAGGCCATCGGGTCAAGAGGACGGCGTTCCACGCGCTCGCTGACGCGACCAACGACTGCTCCTTCATCAGAGATGTCGTTCAAGATGCTGAGCGCGGGATAGCCCGTGGTCTCTTCGATAACGCGCGCCGTCTGTTCGACCGACGTGAGTCCGAGACTCTGGCCACACTGCTCAGCCAACTCGGCCGCGATCGCGACGTCGGGCCAGGCTGAACCCGGCGCGACGATCTTGGCCGTTACGGCCGTGACGCGACCTTCGATGTTGGTGACGGTGCCGAGGCGTTCGTGTTGGACCGCCGAAGGGAGGACGACGTCCGCGTACGCCAGCGTCTTGCCGCCGTGACCGGTTACGACGACGACGTCAGCCGTCTCAAGGGCCAGCGCTGCTGCGTCGACGTCGAGCACGTTGCCCAAGAGGCATCCGCCGAGTAACAACACGGCCTTTTGCTCACCACTGCGCAGCGCTTCGAGTTGAGCGAGCGTGTCGCGACCATCATCATTGGCTTCGTAGCCGTGACCGGGACGAAGTGTCGGAGCGAGACCCATGTCGAGCGCGCCCATAACGTTCGCACGGCGTAGCGCAGGCAAGAACGTGGCGTCAGAGAACTTCTCGGCCAACACGCGAATAGCGCGTTCCATAACGACGGCGTCTTCAGCGATGTTGGGGCGACCAACAACGAAGACCACGCCCTCGCCCGTCTCGCCGAGTAGTCGTCGTGCTTCTGAGAGGTCATCATCACTGACGCTCGATCCCTTGGAAAGCTTTCCATCCTCGCTCGCGAGCGCTTGGGCCACGAGGTGCGCCTCACCGGGACGTACCGGCATTGACACACTGGCCTGAGCGTGCAGTGCACTGGGTCCAAAAGCGAATTCCACGAGAGCGTTCGAGCGCTTGACGAAGTTCTCTCGAAGTCGCAAGAACAACACGGGCAACTCTTCGCGAAGGTCACCCGTTAAGGTCACGACGACGCGCGCGTTCGCCGCTTCGTCAATGGTGGCTTTCGGCAAGGACTGCAGCAGCGCACCGTCGAGGCCGTCGCCGTACTGCGCGTCGAGGTTGTCGCTGGCGAGCACGCCACGAACGAAACGCTCCCAAGCGAAGGCTCCTTCGTTGGTGAGCGCCGCGCCGCCAATGGCGCCGACGCCCTTTGGACTCTTTGCCGCGTCCCGTAATAACGTCGCCGCGCGCTCGAGTGCGTCGCCCCACGTCGCGGGCGTCAGTTCGCCGTTGACGCGAATCAAAGGTTCGCGGATGCGCGTCTTTGCACTGAGATAATCCGTGGACTCTTCGTTACCGTCAATGGAGTCGAGGGTGAAGCGACCCTTGTCACAGAGCCAACCGTGATTAACGGGCTCTGAGTCGATGCCGAGCACACGGGTCAGTCGATTGCCCGAGGACTGCACGGCGACACGACAACCAACCGAGCACGTCGTGCAGGTGCTCTCCACCTGCTCTAAGTCCCAGGGACGAGCGCTGAAGCGATACGGCTTCGCGGTTAAGGCGCCGACCGGACAGATCTGGACGGTGTTGCCCGAGAACGTCGAGTCAAAGGGCACGGTGGGTGACGGCGCGACTTCAATGAGGTCACCGCGTCCACTAAAGGCAATCTCGGTGTCGCCAGAGACTTCAGCGCTAAAGCGCGTGCAGCGCGCGCACTGAATGCAGCGCTCGCGGTCCAGCAGGACCAACTCGCCGATTTCGATGGGCTTGACGAAGTGGCGCTTCTCTTCAATGAAACGTGACTCGCCCGAACCGTGAGCGAGCGTCTGATCTTGGAGCGGGCACTCGCCACCCTTGTCACAGACTGGACAGTCGAGTGGGTGATTCGCGAGCAGGAACTCCAAGACGCCGTCTTGGGCCTTCTTCACTTTGTCGGAGTCGGTGACGACGCTCATGCCGTCATTCACCTTGATGTAGCACGCGGGCTGCAACGTCGCGCCACGAGGACCGTCAACCTCCACCAAACACATGCGGCAGTAGCCCACGGGTTCCATGCGTGGGTGGTAACAAAAACGCGGCACGTAGGTGCCCGCGCGCTCAGCGGCTTCGATCAACAGCTCGCCAGGCGCCGCTTCAACGCTGCGCCCATTGAGGGAGATGGTCACGGTGGTCTTCACGTCAGTCAAAGGGACACCCTCCATGGGCCACGTGGGCGGCGAACTCGTCGCGGAACATCGAGATAGCTGAGTGCACCGACGAAGGAATAGAAGAGCCCAACACGCAGATAGTCGTCTGCTGTGGCGGCCAGGTCAGGCCTGGCGCGATGTTGTCACAGAGGTCGAGCAAGAGATCGAGGTCTTCCATGCGACCGCCGCCGTGTTCGAGTCGGTACATCGCGCGCTCGACCCAACCAGATCCTTCGCGACACGGCGTGCACTGGCCACACGACTCTTTGGAGAAGAACTTCGTGATGCGCCACGTCGCTCGAACAACGCAACTCGTCTCGTCCATCACGACCACGGAGCCCGAGCCGAGCATCGAGCCTTTTTCGGCGACTTCGTCTTGTCCCATCGGTAGGTCCAACAGATCTGGCCCGAACCATGGTGCGGACACGCCACCGGGGATAATGGCTTTGATCTTCTTGTCGCCAATGATCCCGCCGCCGAGCGCCGGGTCGTAGATCAGATCGCGGAAGGTGTTCTTGACCATTTCGATCTCGTAGATGCCGGGATTCTTTACACGACCCGCCAACGCAAACATGCGCGTACCGGTTGAGCGACCACCACCCAGTGCCGCGAAGGCCGCACCGCCGTGCAAAATAATCCACGGCACGTTCGCCATGGTTTCGACGTTGTTGACGACCGTGGGCTCGCCGTACAATCCCGTGACCGCAGGAAAGAACGGTGGCTTGATGCGCGGGAACCCGCGCTTACCTTCGAGGGCCTCAATCAGTGCCGTCTCTTCGCCACAGATGTACGCACCGGCGCCAGGGTGCAGCACGATGTCGAGCGAGAAATCTGAACCGAAAATCTTTGATCCAAGGGCGCCGTCGTCGTAGGTGTCGTTGATCGCCTGTTGCACCCGCTCGAGACCGAGCGCGAACTCACCGCGAAGGAAGATAAACGCTTGACTGACCTGGAGGGCGTAGGCGGCGATGATGACACCTTCGAGTAACTGGTGGGGATCGCGCTCGACGAGATAGTGGTCCTTGAAGGTCGCGGGCTCTGACTCATCGCCGTTCACCACGAGATACGAGACGGGCGACTTGCGCAACATCGACCACTTGCGACCAGCTGGAAAACCGGCACCGCCGCGACCGAGCAGTGACGCGTCGTCCACTTCTTTGGCGACGGCTTCTGGAAACATGGTCAGCGCTTTACGAAGACCGTCGTAGCCACCCGTCGCTAGGTAGCGCGCCATAGTGAACGAGTCGTCGAAGCCGGCGCGTGCGGTAACAATCTTTGGCGAGTCGAGCATTGCCACTAGGACTTCTCCCCCGCCGCTCGTTCATCACGAGCTGCTTTGGCCACGGCGCGCTGACCAGTGATTTCACCCTTCGACGCTCGCAGTCCACCACTACGGCGAACACGAATCAATGTCCCATGCTTCGGAATGTCGTGGTCGCGACGACCGTCACGAAGTTCACCAACAAGCGCGTCGAAGGTTTCGGGCGTGGTAGTGCGAACATAACGATGGTTGACCTGCACGCAGGGCGCGATGTTGCAGTCGGCGAGACACTCGGTCTCTTCCAACGTAAAGAGCCCGTCGTCAGACGTTGATCCAACGGCACAGCCAAGTGACCTCGTCGCGTGCTCGAGAAGTTCTTGGCCACCAGCTAAGAGACACGCAATGTTGGTGCAGACGCCCACGACGTACGTACCCACGGGCTCGAGGTGGAACATGTCGTAGAACGACGCGGTACCTCGCACGTCGGCCGGCGTCGTGCCCGTGAGTTCGGCGACTTCAGCGATCCCTTCGTCACTGAGGTAGCCGTCTTGTTCTTGAGCGAGATGCAACAACGGCAGCATCGCCGAGCGAGGTCGCGGGTAGAGCGCGATCAACTCTTCGGCCCGCTGGCGCAGTTCAACGCGCAGGTGACTCATCGGTCCACCTCGCCCATGATGGGGTCGACTGAAGAAATGACCGTGATGGCGTCTGAGAGCAGTCCGCCGCGCATCAACAACGGCACTGCTTGAAGGTTCACGAAACTCGGCCCGCGCACGTGCAGTCGATACGGCTTTGGTCCCCCATCAGAAACGAGGTAACAACCGAGCTCGCCGCGTGGCGACTCGATGGCGCTGTAGACCTCGCCGACGGGTACGTGAAAACCCTCGGTGAAAAGTTTGAAGTGGTGAATCAGCGCCTCCATCGACTCGTCGATGCGCGCACGTGGTGGTGGCGTGACTTTGGGATCTTGGGAGCGATAGTCGCCACTGGGCATCTTTTCAAGACACTGGCGAACAATGCGCACCGACTCGCGAATCTCATTAAGGCGAATCGCGTAACGGTCAAAGTTGTCACCGTAGGTGCCGACAATCACGTCAAAGTCCACCTGGTCGTAGGCCAAGTACGGCATGCTGCGACGAAGGTCCCAGGCAACCCCGGTTGAACGCAACAGCGGACCCGTCAAGCTAAGCGCCAAGGCTTCTTCGGCGGTCATCGGCGCGACACCGATCATGCGGTTGCGAAAGATCGGCTGGCCGGTGAGCAACTCGTCGTACTCGAACGTGCGCTCGTAAATCGTGTCGCAGATCACCAACACGTCGTCTTCCCAGCCGTCAGGCAGATCGGCCGCGACGCCACCAGGGCGTACGTAGTTGAGATTCATGCGCAGACCGGCCGTCTTTTCGAAGAAGGCGAGAATTAACTCGCGCTCGCGAAAGCCGTAGATCATCATCGTCGTCGCGCCCAAGTCCATACCGTTGGTCGCCATCCACAAAAGGTGCGAGGCGACACGGTTGAGTTCAGCCATCATCATGCGAATCCAGATGGCCCGCTCGGGGACGTCAATAGCGAGCAGTTTCTCCACCGCCATGCAATAGCTAAGTTCGTTGGCGACGGGACTGACGTAGTCCATGCGCGTCACGTTCGTGCCGCCTTGGACGTAGCTGAGCACTTCGCCGGTCTTTTCCATGCCGGTGTGCAAGTAACCAATGACGGGCTTCGTGCGAAGGACGTACTCGCCGTCGAGTTCGAGCATGAGACGAAGCACACCGTGCGTTGAGGGGTGCGCCGGACCCATGTTGATGATCATCGTCTCGTCGTCACGACGGTCGTAGTCCACGTCGTTGGGGTCAAGCGTGAGCCCGCTCTGGCGAAGGACCGCTCCAACTTCGCGACCGAGTTCGTCCGTGCTGGTCTTTGAGCGTGGCTGGAGTCCCTGGACGCCTTCGGATGTTTCAGCGGTGAGGAGGTCGACGCGCTCGGCGACGCGTACCGTGGGGTCGCTCATCGTGGCCCGGGTGACTCTTTGAACTGCACGGGTATCTTGCCCACGGCGTAGTCCTTGCGAAGTGGGTGACCTTCCCAGTCCTCGGGCATCAAGATGCGCGTCATGTCGGGATGGTTAGTAAACAGCACGCCGAAGAGGTCGAAGGCCTCGCGCTCCATGGCCTCGGTGCCCGGGTAGAGCGTAAAGAGCGAGTCGACGCGTGGTTCTTCGGTACCGGCCTGGACGCGAATGCGCACGCGTAGTTTCTTCGACAAGCTGAGCAGATTCACGACAATCTCAAAGCGCGTTCCCTTGACGCCTTCGGGTAGTGGTCGATCGAGGTGCTCTAGATAGTCCACCGCGCAGAGATCAACGCACATCTCGAAACCTTCGCCTTTAAAGGAACGAACGAGGTCGAAGTACTGGTCGGTTGTTGGAAAACAACCGAGGTCGCTCGCCAACACGTCGGCGGTCGCGACGCCTGGGGGGGCCGCAAGAGGAAGGGGGATCACTTCGGCGTTCCCACCCTTACG
>Ga0208357_1000353_pt1 | contig 37268 bp, 38 predicted proteins | sample NGESurdeep092012_6_FD_184487 | JGI IMG/M metagenome (GOLD analysis project Ga0208357, IMG submission 184487) | Arctic peat soil microbial communities from Barrow, Alaska - NGEE Surface sample F52-2 deep-092012 (SPAdes) | ecosystem: Environmental > Terrestrial > Soil > Wetlands > Peat ...
ATCGTACCCCCGCCAGTCCTCGTAGCGGCCACCGAAGGTTAAATTCAACGTCGGTGTCATGTACCAGCTGTCCTGAATCCAGAGAGCGGCTGTCCGTGTCTTGCCGTCGCCTTCAGTGGATACGCCGTTGAACGAGCCGTTGCGCCAGTCCGAAGTGTTGTAAGTCGGATTGGAGAGCGCGTAGCGATCGCTGTGAGCACCGAAGCTCACCGTATGCGTGGCGCCAACACCGCCGGCATGCCATGCAGCTTTCAAGTCCAGCGTCTCCCAGCCAGTACCGTCCAGTACTGCAACTCGACCTGGTGTCCCGAACGTTCCGCCGCTGGCGGATGCCGAACCAGGTGTGCGTTGTTGATCCTTGTCGAAGTTGTAGAGCGTGCCGATGGCTTCGAAATCCCAATCGCCTCTGACATTATTCGTACGAAGTGACAGGCTCTGCGATGTGTGACGTTCCACCAGGTTGTAGTAGCCATTGGCAAAACTGGAGACTCCCGCAAACGTGGGCTGGCCGCTCTGATTGAGATATGTATCAACGCCTGCATTCGCGTCATTGCTCCAGAAGCCAAAAGTGTAAGCGGCGCGGAGTATTGGCGAGACGTCATACGCAAGTTTCAGCTTTGCGTTGGTCATCCCAGTGTGCAACAGGCCGCTTGCACCAATCACGTTGGCTGGTCCACCTGACTTGTTGGATGAAGCATAGCCACCCGTGGTACCGGCCGGGAAGATGGCGTTCGTCACGAAAAGTAGTGGTTGGCTCTGGCTGTTCTGGTAGCTGCCACTCGCCCAGAAGGAAAAATGTCCCAATCGATTTCCAACTACCGCGTTCGTAAGCGACGTAGCAAGGTTACGCCGCGTTCCGTACAGATCGAAATGCTGCAATGCCTGGGTCTGGTCGACCGATATCTCAAGAGAATCCGGCTGACGCGTTGTAATCGCCATCACAGCACCCATCGAGTTACCGGGATAGGCGGCGGAGAAGGGGCCGTACATCATGTCGATGCGCGATATCTCCTGCGGCGAGACGAGGCCCCACCGCGGTCCACCAATGGTGTTGTTGTTTGCTATGAGTGCCGTCAACGGAACACCGTCGGCGTACACGAGACTCCGCGCACTGGAGCTTACCCCCCAGACACGGGTGCCAATTGTTGCCTGCGTATCGCCGTAATTGCGTTTCCGTATGTAAATGCTCGGCAAATACTTCACCGCATCTTCAGGATCGATGAGGTTGACGGTTTGGTTTGCTTTGGATGCGGTGATACTTGCCGTTACCGGCAGGGTGAGAAGTTGAATGGTGTTGACGCGAGTTTCAGGCGTGTGCTTCGCAGTTACCTTGACGGTGCGAAGTTTGGCGGTGCTATCAGTGTGCTGAGCTACCGTGTCCGTGCCCGCTTTGGTCGAATCTTTGGTCTGAGCATTCAGCGCGCCTGCGTTCAGGCAACAGCCCGCAACGGCGAGCGTGCCGAACACGCGCCACGCGCGCGGGTGGATGGATTTCGTGATTCTCATCTCTATATGTGAAGAACGACGGATCGTTATGGTGAGCGAAACGCCGCGTAAGTCGATTGATGCGCGCGCCCAGGTGTTTGATCATCCTGGGAGCAGGCGTGCGAATGTTTTACGGATCCCGAGGGATCGGTCGGCGCTATGTCGGTTGACGTCGAGGGGATGCCGTTGCCGGCATCCGCCTAACAGATGGTCAGACCGGGAATGCCGCTGGAGGGCCGTTCGCGAATGGGAGCGAATACGGCGGCAGTGCGGCCGGGCCGCGCGCGTCAGCATTGACGGGGACCGCCAGCTGAGGTGCAACCACCCTGGTCTCAATACCTGTGGCAACGCGCGATGGGGCGATTGCCGGTGGTACGCAGCAGCAGTTACAGATGCAGGAGCAGTCGTTACTGGAGCCATGCGACGGCATGTGATCGGTCGGGACATCGGAACCTGCCGACTGATCCATTCCCGGCATCCCATGCGTTCCCGCCATCTGCCCGGCGGACTGCCCGGCCATCTGCATTGGGTGCATCGCCATGGGCGTGGCCAGAGCAGTTCCAAGCCAAACAGCCCAAATGGCCGTAACAATCCGCACCCACAGCGATCGCCGCATACTCGAAAGCTAGTCAGTTCGTGGTTCGACGCGTCGGATCACGATGGATAAACAAGTGATCCGTGGCACGCGTCCACACGACAAGCCGCACGTCACTATCCGTTGGCTACCGGGCGTAGAACTCGATGATGAGCGACTCTGCAACTGGAAACGGAACGTCAGTTCGGGCCGGCAACGTCACCATACGTCCAGCGAAGACATCGTCGGGCATTTGTCTGAGGTAGCTCGGTAACCGCAGCAACGGTCCCGCTTCCGCGGATGCCCTGAGCGACTCGCTATCTCTCGCATGCGAATCGAGCGAGATCGTCTCTCCGATCACGAGACGGTAACCTGGACGATCGACTCTCCGATCACCAACGCGCACATGACCGTGCGAGATGAGTTGTCGCGCCGCTGGAATGGTTCGCGCGAGCCCAAGGCGAAACACCGTGTTGTCGAGACGTCGTTCAAGCAGTACCAGCAGATTCTCTCCAGTATTGCCTGGCAGCGCGCGCGCCTCCACGAGATAGCGTTCCATCTGTCGTTCAGTCACGCCGTAATTGAAGCGCACCTTCTGCTTTTCGTCCAGCCGCTGTCGCAGCGCACTACGTCGGCGTCGCGTTGTTGATTGACCGTGATCACCGGGTGGGAACGGCCGGCGATCGGCTGTTTTTGCTGTCAGTCCCGGGAGCTGCGTGCCCAGCCGCCGGACAATTCTTAAACGAGGACCACGTACGGACATTGTGTTACAAATCTCCTTGTGAGTGCTGCTGTGTGGGTGTGACGGATTTACTCGATTGGTCCGAGTGCTTCCAGAAGTGGACAGTCGCCGGAGGGCCCGGAATCTCCGTGACAGTTACTGGCGAGATGAGACAATGCATTTTTGATGCGCTCGAGATCGTGAATTCTTCCTTCAATTTCCTCAATCTTCTCGCTCGCGCGTATCCTGACTGTGCTCGCCGATGTCTCTGGATCGAGGCGTAGCACGAGAAGTTCGCTAATCTCGCCAAGAGTGAATCCGAGTTCCTGCGCGCGGCGAATGAAACGAAGCCGGTGAATCGTTGCGGTGTCGTACTCGCGATACCCGGCTGCAGACTGGCGTGGATCAGCCAGGAGGCCGCGCCGTTCGTAGTAGCGCACGGTCTGGATGTGCACACCGGCATTACTCGCCAACTCACCGATCTTCATGCGCAATGTGTATGGTGCTTACGTGATAATGGCTGTCGGAGTTGCGCGTGGGTGGCACGCTCTGATTTTCACGCTGCGTGCGCCATTCCTCAGCGCCGGTAATACGTCGGTCGGGGGCCATCCCAGCCAGTTCGGCCCACACGTCCCAGCCACAACACTCTGTCTTTCCCGTCATGTCCCCCCCTTGGCGCAATAAGCCCCGCTCTCAGTCGGGTATTGATAATGATAGACCCTATACCATGGTATAGGGTCAAGGGGGGTCATCCGAATGTGCCGAAGCGCGTCAGTTCAGCCCGCAAGCAGCCAGGGGTCGCGGGACATCCAGTTGCTGTCCGGTGCGAAGAGAAAGACCAGCCCGCCGTTGGCGAGCTTGGGGAGAAGCCGTTTGGCGCGGGTGGTTTCCATGGCTGGGCATCCCTCGCTCCGCCCGGCGCGAGTGGCAGTGACATATGGCGCGCCATGCGCGACCACACCTCGGCCGAGGGCGTTGTCGTTGAAGCCGTCAGACACGCCATCGAGCCTCAACCCGACAGAGTGGTACGCGCGCCCGCCGGAGTGGCCGGTGAACGCGTAGAGGCTCTGCGCGACGTACAGTCCGAGCGAAGTTGTCGCGGCACCGAAGGCGTTGGAGAAGCGCGTCGGAACTCCGGCTGCGGTCGGCGCGGATCCACGACCGTGGGCGACCATGAATGGCCCATCCACGATCGAAAGTGCATTCATGTTGAAGACGTAGCCGCGGGGCGTGGAGCTCGGGAGGCCGTAGTCAACGAAGTACAGGTATGGCTTGCGGACTTCTCCAGGATGTGCGGTCTTGAAAGCGAAATAGCTCTCAAAAGCATCGCGGAGTGCGCTTGGATGGCTGAGTGGTCTCACCGTGGTCGCCAGTGCGCCGAGGGCGCTCTCTGTGTTCGCTTCGATCTCGGTGCGGTGCGCGACAGGGGTTACACTCGCTGTGAGCGTAGATCCGATTACGGCGCTAATTCTTGCACTGGATCCTGCGCTCAGCATCTCACCGGGCCGCGGAAGATCCACAGCCGCAAGTGATGCCGGATAAACCGAACGAACGTTCGAGACAACATATACGAATGCTATCGCAGCTATCAATACGGTGGGGAGCAGTTTTAGATAGTTGCGTGAGGCCATTCGGATTCCTGGAGCGCGATCTAGGAGGCCCGCGACCAGGTATAGCGCGGGGCGGGCGTGGTTTCCATCAGGGGTATGACGAGCAAGACCCTTTCATAGTACACCCGAGACCAGAAACGGTCTACAATCCAGCTGGGGACCGCACGACTAGTCGTGATTCGGCAGCTGGATGGACTCCACGCTCGCAGCTGGGTGGACAGCGGTCCATCGCAAGGTCTCCTCGACTGCGCCGGACGTATAGCGACGCGTAGCGGTTTCGTAATCGGCGGAAGTTGCTATTCCGCCGATATTGAGGAGTGCTTCCACAGCTTTCTGTTGCACTGTGGCTGCCGTCTGCGTCGCGCCGGCTACGACATCCAGAAGATGCTGCTCATCGTCGGTGCGCTGCTGTGATTCGGGATGGCGCCGGTATTTCCGATAAAGTGCGTGACAGTCCTTCGACACTCGGCGGTGTGCGCGAAACATCTCTCGGACGCTGAGCAGCGTAATAACGGTCTGGGCATCGAATGCGTCTGCGATCGACAGCATGCGGTCGAGTACTGGCGTATCGGGGAGCGGCCTGAACCGGCGTCTGGTTATCGCAACTGGAAATGATTTAAGAGCAGCTTCGATGTTTGCGAGTTCATCTATCAAAACGCTTGCGAGCACGCTGCGGCGTTCATTTCGCTCAAGTGCCGCTCTGTGTCGCGCCTGGCGTGCCGTGAAGTGTGCGGATGCCCAGCCGCCGAGTATGGCGGCACCGGCGCCGGTGAGAGTTGCCAGAGTTGAGGGTAACGCAATGGCGAATGTGTTTGGGTTGCCAGGCATGGATTGATGTTGGTTACGGCTCGGTCATTTGCAGGCTATCTCACCAACTTTTGCAGCCACGCAATGACGGCGCTTTCCATTGCGATGCGCTGATCGGAATACGAATGGTCCGTCGGGAAGTGCGCGGTTGCAATTCTCGTATTGCCGCGTTTGCGCACCGCGGCGACAAGCGCATCGTTGGATGGTGCCAGGCCATCATTTGATGTGATGACGAGCATTGGCATCGACGCGAGCCCATCGTATGCGGTAGCGAAGCCCCAGTCGGCCTTGTGCGCGATGATTTCATCGGCCATCTGCTCGGGACTTGTGCCGGCGAGCGATTCCATGTCGCTTGCCATTCCGGCTACTACCTGCGCTCTGGTGGCTCCGCCAAACGCGGTCATGTCCGCTGCTGAAATGAGTACTGCTCCTTCAAGCCCGTGTTGGTGCGCGGCTGTGAGCACGGTGACCCAGCCCCCCATGCTGTGTCCCGCGAGCGCGAGATGTGTGGTATCGATACCTAGCGCTTGCGAGTTGACAGGATCGCGGAGGAAGGCGAGCACTGCATCTGCGTCCTGAAGGTTCTGCGCGAATCGGAAATCGCCAGGACTGCCCCACGAGCCGCGGTAATTGAAGGTGATTGCGTTCCAGCCGGCACGTCGCACCGCCTGCGCGAGGTCAAGGTTCTTCTCGTTGCCAGGCAATCCATGGAGCAGGACAAACGTAGGGTGCACACCCGCTCCAGCCGCCAGATATGCAACGCCGTTGATCTTTACATCACCCGATGGGATGTGAAGCACCTCCATGCGTGCAGGATGCTGAGTATTGTGCGGAGGGTCGGTATAGATCGCCTTCGGAACCTGTTGCGCTCCGAGCGCCGTACCAGCGGCGAGCACAACTGCAGCGGCCATTACCAGCGAGCGGGCGCGGAGGGGCATGAAGCGAGTCCTGGGTTGGTGTCCGGAGTTACAGAGCGGGTGAAGCGTAGTCGCTACTCTCAGGGGCCGCAAGGCGGTACCGGCGAACGCCCCACCATGCGGTCAGGGCGTCTCCATGTAGGACGCCGTCAACCATCTGCCGCCTCGTCGTACGTATGTGGACATCGCGTAGACTGATGGTGGGACTCGTTCAGTGCCGCACATTTCGTCCTGTTTCGCGGCGTAGCTCAGGATCAGTGCGTTATCGTCGAGCATGACGATCTTGAAGTTCGTGAGAGAATAAGACTTCAGATGGCACGCTGTTGGAGCAGCCTTGATGAGATCAGCTTTGTTGGTTGGCCCATCGCCGTTGGTCGAGACAAAATCCGCGGTCGTATTGTCTCTGTACCACGCACCGTTCCCATCCTGCCACGCTTTCCACCCCTGTTTTTCAAGTGTGATGATGCGTGCTTCGAGTTTGGGATCGATCGATGTCTTCGTCTGTCCGAAGGCGGGCGATGCGGTAGCAAGCAGGATCGTTGATAGCAGCATGAGTCTTTTCATAAAACCCCGTTTGCTCCTGTTGACTTGGATGGCTTTGGTCAAGCGGCAAACTTAGGTACGCCGATGATACGCGGCCAGAGGAACGTGTGGATCCCGGATAAAAGCAAATTGAGTGTTATGCTATCTAACGCGCAGCACCGTGCGAGGCGGCGGTCACTTCCTGGATATGTCGAGCCGGCCATTGGTCATGTCGATTCGGACTACGCCGCCACGTCCGGCGTCGGCGCCAAGTGTCCCATCCAGCGTGAAGATGGTGGGATAGTGGGCCTCATAAAGAAAGATGCGCCTGAAGACGAGGGGCACATCGCCAAGGAAGAGCCGGACGGATGGGATTACAACTCCGGGTTCACTCACGCTGCCGCCGAAGCCCTTCACGATGCGTCGCTCTGCCCTTTGCCACGACGCACCGCTCTTGCGCGCCATTCCTGGCGTTCCAAACGTCTCATCGGCGCCGGTATCCAGGGCTAGATGAACCGCGACCCCCTTTTCCGATAATAGTGTCACAATTGGCACGCCATACCATGATAGGTTGCGAGGGCGCTTCACAGTTGGAGGGCGGAGCGAGGGCTTCCGGATGATTACTCTGCCAAGGTTGTCGTCGATGGTCAGGTCCAACTGTCGGATCAGATCGAAGCCAATAACGCCGTCGATCGCTTCTGGAGGTACTTCATCTACCGGCCCTTTCAGCTGGAGCACCGACCCGGTGACGATCATGGCTCGCGCGTTGGCAACGGTCACACCGCCCAATCTGAGTGATGGAATGACCGCTGCGTGAGCTGGGAGCCGCCCCACGGCTGTTACCAACTCCAGCGAGTCGCCAAGCACTGTTGTCACACCTGACGCATCGGCCACGGCTGACGAGAGTACCGTAAGACTGGACCCTGTATCGATCCAGAAGTACTTCGTAACACCGTTGACGCTCACTGGTATTGTCGGTATCCCGCCACTGGATCGGCTAAGTGGTACTGACGATACGGTGTCCGCGAATGTGAGCGTCGTTGACATACCCTTGAGGGTAGGCGCCCAAGCTTCAACGCTGGCTGGGTCATGTATTCTAATGCCGCTGTATTCCTGAATATTCGTGTTGACCGTGTCTGCGTAAGTGGCCAACCGCAGCCAGTCGCCTTGTGCCGAGAGTATTGCACCGTATGTGATGCGTGCAACCTCGCGGACTTCACTGTCATCTGCAGATAGTAGCTGAACGATTGTCGAGTCAGCTTCCGCATTATCGCCATTCATGAAGTCTTGGATGCCGTCTGCGAGTTTTCTTTGCTCGGTCGAGCCCGCAGCGATCCACGCCGACTGGAGATTGATATCCGCCAGTGCGCGCCAGAAGTCGTCGTAGAAGTGTATTTCCGGGCGCGGCGCGCCCTGGTCGGTCGGCCGCACAGCTTCCACGGCTGGAGGCGCGGTTATGACGAGCGGTTTGCTGGAGACTACGCACGAAACCGCCAACGGCAGCGCGACGGCGAGGATAACCATGCGACTGGCCGAAGCGTATCTCGACTGTTGAGTGCTGGAATGGGCCATTGCTGAGTGTGATCGCCCCACAAATGGTAATATGGTGCGCGGTGCGCCACTCTCCCAGCGACGATGAGCACTATCCATTCCCCGCTGCGCACGGGTGGCCGCGTCGTGCAACCCTATCGCGACAGCCATCCGCTGACTAAAGTGTGACGGATCACCGAGACGTCGTCGGCGCCGGCGCCGGCGCCAACTGACGCACCAAGCCACTGGACCGTTATCGTGACTGACCGCCCCCGCCTAGTTCGTTCGCTTCTCATCATTCTTGTGTTGGCGAGCACTGTCGCCGCTCCGGTCGCCTCCGCGCAGCAGACCACGCCTCGGTCCGACCGTACTGTCTGGCCCGACGAAGGTCCGCGAACGTGGACACCTCGACCGACGGAATCGGCGATCACACCGAACGATCTGCGGACACGCCTTTACCAGATCTCCGACGACTCGATGGAAGGTAGAATGATCGGCTCGCGCGGCGACTACAAGGCCACCGCGTATATCGCCGACGTGTTCAAACGCCTCGGCCTCAAGCCAGCGGGAGAGAACGGCACGTATTTCCAGGATCTACCGTACGGTGACTTCACTCTGCAGGGTGCGGCACCGCGCCTCACGGCCGGCGGGAAATCGGTTACGATCGGCGCGCGATGGCTCCCGCTCGCACCAAGTGCGGCGAGTGGTACCGGAGCGAGCGCCAATCTTCGCAATGCACAGGTGGTGTTCGCTGGTCGGTTTGGCGACACGTCCATCGTGCTCGATCCGGCACGCTTCAAGGGCAAGGTCGCGGTCTTCGTCGGCGGGCCACGTGTTCCCGGCAGTCAGGGGACAGGCGCACCGCTCCAGAGTTGCGGTGCGCTGCCAGATCGCTTCGGCGCCGACGCAGCGATCGCGGACGATGCTCGTCAGCGCGCCAGGCCCTTAGTAGCGCGAGCGCTTTCACGGCGAGATGAGCGGGCACGTGAAGCCGGTGCTGCAGCTGTTCTGTTCATCGAACCGATTGATGGGTCCGCCGCAGCTGCGGCCCTGCAGCCACACGGGACGATGCCGGTGAGCGCTTCGGTCGTCGCAGATCCGGCTGGCGCGGTGATCGACAGCGCAATGGCGCAGCAGCTTTTCGGAAAGCCGGCGAGTCAACTGTCCATCGGCGACAGCGGTACGCCTGTAACTGCAGCATGGAACTACGCGTTCAAGGTGTCACCGACTCCGGGTCGCAATGTGATCGCGATCCGTCCTGGTAACGACCCGGCGCGTGCTGGTGAGTACGTATTGATAAGTGCGCACAACGATCACGTCGGTTTGCGCCCGGAGGGTGTTGATCACGATTCGCTGCGTGCGTTCAACATGGTCACGCGCCCGCAGGGTGCAAACGATCCAGTCTGCATCCCGACGGCGAAACAGCAGCACGAAATCGACTCGCTCATCGCGTACGCGCGCAGCATTCGTCCACCGCGTCGCGACTCGATCATGAACGGTGCGGATGACGACGGTTCCGGCACTGCCATACTCCTGGAAGCAGCGGAGAAGTTTGCGAGTGCGCATCCAGAGCGCTCGATAATATTCGTATCGCATACGGGTGAAGAGGGCGGGCTGCTTGGTTCCAAGTGGTTCACTGATCATCCTACCATTCCACTCGACTCGGTTGCTGCGGCGATCAACATGGACATGGAGGCGAAGGGTCACGTCTGGCAGGTGAAGTTTGGCGGACCCCACTCCATCCAGATGCTCGGCGCACGCAGACTTTCACGTGAGTTCGGCGACGTCATAGACTCCGTGAATGCCGTGCGGCCAGAGGCGATGGCGATCGACAAGTCATGGGACGTGCCTGCGAATCCGTGGAACCGATTCTGTCGCAGTGATCAGGTGAATTATGTGTTGCATCACGTGCCGGTCGTGTACGCATCTACCGGCTATGCGCTCGATTACCATCAACCGACCGACGAGCCACAGTACGCGGACTACGATCACATGGCGCGTGTTGGAAATTTCGTGTACGACATCGCGCTCGCGGTGGCAGACAGGCAGAATCGACCTGTGATTACGGGCGATGATCCAGCGTTTCCGAGGTGTCGCTGAGCGAGGCGCGGCCCAGCAACCGCGTCGAGCGGCTTGGGGCGAGGTAGAACCTTTTAACAACTGGGTGCCCCGGCCTGAGGTTCACCCTTGACAGGTTTGGCGGGCAGTGGCAGAATGGTAACTAGATGGTTACGATTGAAGATCGACTTGACCTGACCTTTGCGGCGCTGGGCGACACGACTCGCCGAGCCATCCTGGCGAGGCTCTCGGTTGGCGAGGCGACCGTGGGCGAGCTGGCGTACCCGTTCGATATGTCCAGACCAGCGATATCGAAGCACCTCCGTGTACTTGAGGACGCCGGGCTCGTGCGACGCACGAGAGACGGCCGAGTGAATCGCTGCCGGCTGGAGGCCGAGCAGATGCATGTGGCTGCAGCGTGGATCGAGCAGTACCGCGTCTTCTGGGAGGGTCAACTGGACGCACTGGCTTATCTCATGGCGACAAACGCCTCGGCTGAATATGACAGGCCCGGATGGTCGTAGCCACGTGGCCGTTGGCATCTACGGTGAAATCGTGCCGCCCTCGCGACTCGCATTTACCTGGGACTGGGAGGATTCGGCGACGCGAGTCGGTGACACGCTCGTCACCGGGACTCAGCTGCTGGAGCTGATCGACAATTATGTCGTGGAGGGAGCGCATGACGACGCGCGCAACGATCGATAAATACTTCGAGCGACTCAAGGGCGGCGGCGGGTGGGACGAGTGTCTGTCTGATGACATGGTGTTCACGAGCCTGACGAGCCCGGCGAAGACAATTCCTGGCAAGGCGTCATATCTTCAGGCAACGCAGCGGTTTTACGCGAGCATTGCGAGTGCAGCGGTGCGTGATATTATCGTTGACGGCGACCGCGCCTGTGTGCTCACGCGCTACACGATCAAGCCGGTCAACGGTGCGCCGTCATTCGAAAGCGATGTTGCGGAATTTTTCACCGTACATGATGACCGGATCACGGCATTTACGATCTGCTTCGATACCGCGCCGTACCCCAGGTAACGTTCGGGATGCACGGTAATGGCAGCAAATGAATGGCTCGCACGCCGCGTCCGTTTGGCGCTAGCGCACGTCAGGGGGTGGAGGAGAAGTTGATGTTCGGTGGTCTCGCGTTCATGGTCGATGGGTATGGCCAGCCATCGCACACAACAGGCAATTGCAATAGAAGAAGAGACGAAACATGCGCAAGCTCATAATATCCGAATTCATGACGCTTGACGGCGTGATACAGGCGCCGGGCGGCAAGGACGAAGATCGTGACGGCGGGTTCGAGCACGGGGGCTGGACGTGGCCCTACTGGCATGATGATATCGGCAACAGCTTCGGCGCGTTGATGCAGGATACCGATGCATTTCTGCTTGGTCGGCGCACGTATCTCACGCATGCCGCGGCTTTCGAGCCCATGCCTGCCGGCGACAAATTCGGCGACATGATGAACGCGCCGAAGAAGTATGTCGTGTCACGGACGCTCAAGGAGCCCACCTGGCGCAACACCACGATCATTCGCGACAACGTGATCGAGTCGATACGTGAGATCAAATCGCAGCCGGGAAAGAATATCATGACCGACGGCAGTAGCGAGCTTGTGCACGCACTCTTGAAGCACGATCTCGTGGACGAACTGCACCTTCTGATCTACCCGCTGACGCTCGGCGGCGGCAAGCGATTGTTCGCCGACGGAGTTTATGCGACCTTCAGGCTTGTGTCCGCGACGCCGTACCCAAGCGGTGTGGTAGCGCTCGACTACTTGCGCGAACGGAGCTGACGGCGAATCGGACAATGGCTTGTCTGGCGTCTTCGGTACGCAATAAATATTTGGGCAAGATTTGACGATTGATGGATCGGTTGCTTGACCGAATTCTCGGGGACCCGCAGTTTTAGCCGTCCCTAACGTTATGATGAGGTCGGCGAGATGCGTTGCCTGAGCTATTGCACGTTGGCGTTCCTTGGGGTGCTTGGCTGCGCGGCGGCATCGCCGTCTTCAAATGGAACCGCCGACGCGTCCACGGCCTCCACCAAACCGACGCTTGTGCGCGTCGTGGCTCACGACTTTGCCTTTGATAGCGCGCATAGCGTGCCGGCGGGGCTCGTTGCCATTCGCCTCGTGAACCAGGGGCATGCCATCCACATGCTTGGCATCGCGCGGTTGGATTCCGGCAAGACCGTGGCTGACTTCTACCAGGCGATGATCGGGCATAAGCCCGCGAGCTGGTTCAGCGAGTTGGGCGGGCCAGGCGCGGTGTCACCTGGGGATAGTGCGACGCAGTATGCCGTGCTCGAGCCAGGTACGTACGCGATGATCTGCTGGTGGCCGGATTCCACAGGCAAGGAACACGTGATGAGCGGGATGATGTCAACGCTCACGGTGACTGGCCAGACTGCAGGAGCTCCCGTCGAACCGACTCCCGACATTTACCTTCGTGAGCGCGACTATCAAATCGCGACGACCGGTGCGTTCACTGCTGGTCGTCACGTGTTTCGCGTGGACAACGATGGTCCGCAAGACCACGACGTCACGATCCTGCGGGTGCTTCCTGGAAAGACCGACGCCCAGGTAGACAAGTGGCTTGAGAAGCCCGACATGCGTGATGCGCCGGTCGAAGCAGTGGGCGGAATCGTCGGAATAGCGCGTTGGGGACACTCGGAGTTCGCGGCTGATCTCAAGGCCGGGAACTATCTCATTCTCTGCATGATCCCCGACGCGAAGGATGGCAAGCCGCACTTCATGCACGGGATGTCAACCAAAGTGACGGTAACGTAGCGATCTGTGCAGGACCCGCACGTGATGAGAAACGCCACCCTTATTGACCGATCCACCCGTAGGGTTCATACTTGACCCTCGTTAAACATCAACGAGGTAGCAAGTAATGAATGCAACACGAATAGCGATCGGTGCTCTGGCGTCCTTCCTGGCGGTCGGCCCGGTGAGCGCACAGCGGACCGGTCGGGTGCGTCCCGGTGCAACCAATCGAGGAGACTCGACTTCGGACACCTCATCGCGGAGGATGCCGGCACCCGGCACGAAGCTCCTTAGCGTCTCCGAATTCCCACGGACCGGTGGCAGGCCTTCGGAGGCTTCACAGGAGATGCCACCGGTAGACTCGACCGTCGTCACCCAGCACACCGCGACGATCGGTGGCCAGCTGATCCACTACACCGCGACCACCGGCACCTACGTGATTCGCGACGATTCCGGTGCGGCGAAGGCCACCTTTTTCTTCGTAGCATACACGAAGAACGGGGTAGATGCCTCTCGCCGTCCGCTCGCTTTTGTGTACAATGGCGGCCCTGGTTCGGCGTCGCTCTTCACGCACATGGGACTGGGTCCCAAGAAAGTTGTGTTGACACCGGACGGTCATGGCATGCCTGCACCGTACCAGATCACGGATAACTCGGATTCATTCCTCGACGCCACCGACATGGTGTTCGTCGATGCGATCTCAACCGGATACAGCCGTCCGGCGCCGGGACAGAAGACGGCGCAGTTCTACGGCGTGAGGCAGGATGCCACATGGTTTTCGGATTTCATATACCAGTACGTCACGCGAAACGAGCGGTGGAATTCGCCCAAGTTTCTGATTGGCGAGAGCTACGGCACCACGCGATCCGCTCAACTGTCGCAAATTTTGATGCAACGCCACGAGATGTATCTCAACGGCGTCGTGCTTCTCTCATCAGTTGCATTCGCGCAGTGGGGCGCTGACGATCGCACCGAGTTCTTCTTCCCGGGCTACGTCACTACGGCGTGGTATCACCATCTGCTGCCACCTGATCTGCAGTCGCAATCACTCGATCAGATCGCGGCGCTCGGGCGCTCGTTTGCGCACGGTGAATACGCGCAGGCGCTCGAGCAGGGTGACGAGATCAGTCCTGCGGCGTACCAGAAGGTTGTCGCCGACATGGCTCGCCTCACAGGTCTCTCGCCGACTTACATCGAACAGTCCAACCTCCGCGTGAGCCCGCAGCGCTGGTTCAATGAGCTTTTGCGCAACAAGCGCCAGGTGCTCGGCCGTCTCGATTCCCGGTTTACCGGTTACAACCGCGATGCAGCCGGCGAACGGGCAGAGTACGACCCCAGCGAAGCGTCATACGAGGGTGCATTCACGGCTACGTTCATGGACTACGTGCGCCGCGACCTGCACTGGACCAGCAACGCCTTCTACACAGTTACGGCGAACGTCAGGCCGTGGGATCAGACGGGCGGAGACCAGGTAGCCGAGGCACTGCGTCAGGCGATGACCCAGGAGTCATCGATGAAAGTTCTGGTGTTGGCGGGATACTACGATTTCGCGACACCGTTCAATGGAATTGAAGAAACCGTATCGCACATGCAACTCGAGCCGTCGATCCGTAAGAACATCTCGTTCGCGTACTTCCCGACAGGTCACATGGTGTACATCGACCAGAAGGCGAGCGACAAGCTGCACAGTGACGTGGACGCGTTCATCAACTCGAGTTACGCGCATTGAGTGGTAGTCCGCAGTAGTAGCTGAAAATGTGATTCTCAACGGCGAGCTAAGCTCGCAAGTCGAACCGTGGCGAGAGGATAGTCTCCTCGCCACGGTTTGTGCATTTTGTGCATCCATGCGATCCACTTGTACCAAAGAGCCTCCCATCGCTGCGCTTCGGGAGCGCCGGCTTGGTCATTTACATTCTTTCATCAGGATGCGCGTGGCGCCAGGTCCAGTACGCCCGCTGCTCGGCGATGACTCGCTGCTCATATGCGATGTGGCGAAGATGCTGTTCCGCTTCCCATCGAGCGTATGCTGCTTCCTCGCGCCGGTCCCATCGATGGTTGTCGTTGTACGATGCATCATAAACTGTACGATGCGGGGCGCAGGCAGTCGCCATGCCCGCAGTTGTCAACGCTACTGCCATCAATGGCAGGCCACATAATATCGACTTCACTCGCATGAGGACTTGAGTCTCCATCAAGGGAATCCAGCGTGCGCGATGAAATTCCATGCACGCTGATTTGACGGAGACTCTCGCGGCTTTGTTAAGCGCGCGCTGGGCTGCTGGACCTGGGTGGCTCCTGGTGCGGGCCGAGGACCTTTTCTATTTCCCGGTATCACTCCGCATCAAATGTGAACGGCGCGGCTCCAGGTAACCGCGCTCATCGGCCTGCGTGGTCAACGAGATGGCCCTATCATAGGCGGACAGCGCCTCGTCAACCAGCTCGGCCTCGGCGAACGGGCCGTCCTGCACCTGCAAGCTGCCGTTCTTCAGAGAAACGCTCGTTGCACTCGCAACCGTTTGCAGCACCTCGGCGGAGAGAAGAACCCCCGCGTCATTGAGTGCTTTCGGCTACGCACAGGCCTGGCGTGACGGAGCGCTAGCGCACAGACCAGTCCGTCGTTTTCGTGTTGCCAGACTCCGGGCGATAGAGCTCGCTCAGGCCACACGGCGTGGCCGAACGACAGACGGCCGCGACACGTATATGTTGGAGGGCAAAGACCCTTCAACCTCTCCCGTGTGAGATAAAAGTGAACCATCGCTTCATTCCCCGCGCCGCAGCCGCGCTGTCCGTGGCGCTTGCGCTCGCCGCGCCAGCACTCTCGGCGCAACAAAAGTGTCCGGCCGTCGAGCCGGGCGTAACCATGCCGCTCAAGTACCATGGCGGTCCGACGGTTCCGGCGATTACCGCCTGCGACCTCATGACGCGCCTGTATATCTATTCGGATGATTCGCTCCGCGGCCGCGAAGCGGGAACACCCGATGCGATGCACGCGACCAATTATCTCGAGCGCCAGGTACGGCAGCTCGGTCTTCGCCCAGGTGGGGATCACGGGACTTACTTCCAGAACATGGATGTAACTGCCCGGACAGTAACGCCGACATCGAAGATCACGACCGGCAGCCATACGTTTCATGTGAACACCGACTTCGTCCTTTCGGCGCCACCGGCTGACCACACGGTTTCGGGAGCGGTCATCTTCGGCGGTACGCTTGGCGATACGACAAACGAACTTGCTGCTGGTCAGGCCAACGGCAAGATCGTTGTAATGATGGAGCCGGCAGGTGGTGGTCGCGGCTTTTTCCGTCGCGCACCGGGCAGTGTGAACCCGCTCGCTGGCGCTGAAGCGATAATCACTGTCGCGCCGATCCTTCCAAAGCCGCGCTTCCAGCCGACGCTGGATGACACAGTGCAGAATACAGGTCGCACTGCGTATGCGGCGAGCCACCCGACGCAGGCCAACGCAGGTGGCCGCGGCGGATTTGGCGGCGGCGGGCTGAATATCACCGTAACACCGCGGGTTGCCAGCGCACTGCTTGGTAAATCGGTGGAAAGTGCTGCGAAGGGCGATGTGGGACCATCGGCGACAATTGACATCCACGTCAAGAGCGTCGCCGCGCCCACGCGCAATGTCATAGCGATTCTACCCGGCACCGATTCCAAGTTGAGCAAGGAATACATCGTGATCGGAGCACATGCTGATCACATCGGCGTTTCCGGCGCGCGACCGGTCGTCGAGCACGACTCACTCAAGGCATACAACGAAGTCGCGCGTGTCGAAGGCGCGGATACTCGCACTGCGACGACGCCGACAGCAGAGCAGTGGGTGCGAATCAACGCAATCAAGGACTCGCTCCGCAAGATCTATCCGGCACGGCTCGACTCGATCAACAACGGCGCGGATGACGACGGATCGGGCTCGGTTTCGATTCTTGAAATCGCCCAGGCGTTCGCACAGGGACACGTCAAGCCGAAGCGCTCTCTGATCTTCATCTGGCAGATGGGTGAGGAAAAGGGACTATGGGGTTCGGAGTGGTTCACGAATCATCCAACCGTTCCACGCGATTCGATCGTTGCAGATCTGAACCTCGATATGGTTGGTCGCGGTGCACCAACCGACATCACTGGCAAGAACAAGGCTGGTGAAGAGTTGAGTGGCGCGAGCAACTATCTGCAACTTGTCGGATCGCGTCGTCTGTCCACGGAACTTGGCGACATCGCCGAGAGCGTGGATAGCAGCGAGCCGGTTCCATTCAAGTTTGATTATTCCATGGACGCGAACGGACATCCGCAGAACATCTACTGCCGCAGCGATCACGCCAACTATGCGCGTTACGGAATCCCGGTCATCTTCTTCACGACCGGTGGCCACGCGGATTATCACCAGGTGACGGACGAGCCGCAGTACATCCAGTACGAGCACATGGCTCGCGTGGACAAGCTTGTGTTCGACATTGCGATGCATGTGGGCGATCTGGATCATCGCGTTGTAGTGGACAAGGAAAAGCCGGACAGCCCGTTTGCAAGGTGCCAGCAGTAGGCGGGAGGAGATTCGCAGGTTGGGAATTTTCGTAATAGACAGCTCCGGTATCGAGATGGGTCGATACCGGAGCTGTATTTAGTTAGGCGGTGTAGTTGACATCCGGCTATTCGAGCTCAAATCGCCGCGTGATTCCGCGGCATCGTTTTCAAGAACGAGCGCGGAATGCGTTGGGTGCCACTCTCGCAATTTATTGAACCCGCGTGCAGCTTTGGCTGGGCGCCACGGCATTTGAAGCCCGCTTTCTGTCACCGTCGCAGACCCGGACCATTCCTATATCCTCGAGATTCCTGAATTACCGCGCCGTTGTCGATAAAACCAAGCCCGGAAGTCCGTTTGCGCGGCGTCCGTAGTAGGTTGCAGGTATGAAACTCTCCGCAGGCGCACTGGCGCCGGACTTCAAGCTCGAAAGTACCGATGGCCCGGTATCACTCTCCGGGCTGCGTGGCTCGCGCGTGGTACTCTATTTTTATCCAAAGGATGACACGCCCGGTTGCACGCGCGAAGCATGTTCCTTCCGCGATAGCATGAGTCGACTCCAGGGTCATGGCGCCACGATACTCGGCGTCTCAAAGGATTCGATCGAGTCACACGAACGCTTTCGCGAGAAGTATGGTCTTCCCTTCGCGCTCGCGTCGGATCCTGAAAACGTCGTTGCGAAAACCTACGGAGCGTTCGGGACGAAGATGATGTACGGCAAGGAAGTCACGGGAACTATCCGCTCCACGTTTCTCATCGATCCGAACGGACACATCGAGCATGTATGGTCACCAGTGAAAGTTGATGGGCACGTTGATCAGATACTTGCTGCACTCGATGAGACTGGTTCATCGGCGAGTGGGAGGAAGCCTGCAAAGTGACGTTCTGGTTCGTTCTCGCGACGGCGGGCCCAACGAGGCGTTGACGCGGAGCCGCTGAGTACATGACATCTTCGACGGCATACTGGCGCGGCGCATCAATGTCGCGACGCCGAATCTACGCCGTCTGGACAGTGTTACCGACACGGCATTTTATGTATGCACTGCATTTGCGATTTGGTATCTCTATCCGGGTGTAATATCGCAGCATGTTGTATCCCTGGCCGCTCTCGTCAGTTTGGAAGCTGTGCGGTACATCTTTGACTTCCGCAAATTCGGCCGCGAAGCGAGTTATTACATGTGGTCGTCCAAGTTATCTCCGTAGTCATCAACGAATGGGAATCCGATATCCCGACGTTCGTGCACGCGTACCGGCGGCGAGACGCGAAGGTAGCTCGGCTCCCGGTGTAGCCGGTCTGCGTGCCTCGTGTAGCGCTGCTGACGCATAGCTGCGATATTGAGGATGGGTACGGCCGTAACTCTCAACCTCCGCTACTTCGACAGGATCACGATGCGAGCATTCTATTCACTCGGAAAGCATCCTCGCACATTGATCGATATGCGATCCGTCGTGGTGGCGCTTCTGGCAGTCCAGATTGCGGCATGTGCGTCAGCCGGGAGCGGTGTCATACCGGTCACATCGTCCGCACCCTCCCTGGAAGCATCTGGCTATCGAATCGTGTCACCCGCCGACGGACGCGACGTGACAATGCAGCAGATGCTCAACCGACTTTCGCGCGCCGACGTTGTGTTCTTTGGCGAGCAGCACACTGATCCTGAAACTCACCGAGCGGAGGCCCTCACGCTCGACGCCATCGGCAGACTTGGGCGGCCCGTAATACTTTCGCTCGAAATGTTCGAGCGTGATGTACAGCCGGTGCTGAACGATTATCTGGCTGGTCGAATCAACGAGGCTGATTTCCTCGCACGCTCGCGTCCGTGGCCAAATTACGCGATCGATTACCGGCCGCTTGTGGAGCTGGCTCGTGCGCACCACTGGCCCGTAGTCGCTGCTGACGTGCCCAGGCCGCTCGCGTCAGCGGTGGGCCGAAAGGGCCTGGCTGCGCTCGACACGCTCACGCCCAGCGAGCGTCTGACCGCTGCGCGCGAGAACACATGCCCGATCGACGACTACCACGCTCGTTTCATGGATGCGATGCATGCGCACTCCACCGGTTCGGGCGGTGCGGCGGAGCCTGGCGATTCACTCCCAACGGCGATGGCAGAGCGTTTTTATCTTGCCCAGTGCGTGAAGGACGAGACCATGGCGGAGTCGATCGTGATGGCGAAGCGAGCGGCTGCGCGAGACGCACTCGTTGTTCACTTCGACGGTGCCTTCCACAGCGATTATGCACAGGGCACGGTCGCGCGTGTGAAACGACGTGAGCCATCGTGGGACGTGGTGGTAATCAGTGCAGTGCCCGTTGCCGATCCGTCGGTTGCGCCGATCGCGCCGCAGACTGGTGTCGGAGATTTTGTCATCTTCACGAAGCAGTCGCACTAGTCCGTGATAATTCGGTGTAACTTTCGCCGTGCCAGAACACACAAGGAGACCTAAATGAAGATTTTCTCGAGCGTAGCGCTGAGTCTGACGTTCATAGCGACCACGGTCGGTGCGCAGATCAACGCGGGCGAAAAGAAGCCCGAACCGAATCTGCCTTTCACGATGACGCGGGTCGCGACGTTCAATTTGCCGTGGCGCATCGCATTCCTGCCCGACGGGCGAATGCTCATCACGGAAAAGGTGGGTCCGCTCTGGCTGGTAACGCAGCAAGGTGCCAAGACACCGGTAACGAACGTGCCGGCCGTTCTTGCTCAGGGGCAGGGTGGCATGCTTGGCGTGTATCTGTCACCAAATTACGCGACCGACCACAATGTCTACCTCACGTATTCGGAGCCGGGCGACAACGGATCGAGTCTCGCGTTGGCGCGAGCCAAACTATCGATCACCGAAAACTCGGCGAGCCTCAACGGACTCAAGGTCATCTGGCGCGACGGTGCGCGCGGTAAGGGTGGACAGTTCGGCGCGGCAGTCGCGTTCTCTCGGGACAAGCGATTCCTGTTTCTGAGTGTCGGTGATCGGCAGCGCATGACGCCTGCGCAGGATCCCAATTCGCCGTTGGGCAAGATTCTGCGGCTCACGCTCGACGGTAAACCAGCGCCGGGAAATCCTGAAGCTGGAAAAATCGGTGCGCCCACTATTCCCGTGATCAATCCACCGCGGAATACGGAGCTGGCGAAGACTGCGCCAGTTGTATCGACATATACGTTTCCCGGACTAAACCTCACTCCGTCGGAAACGTGGGCAATGGGATTTCGCACGCCGTATGGCCTCGCGTTCGCACCCGACGGCCGGCTGTGGGAAATGGAGCATGGACCGCGCGGCGGCGACGAGCTGAACCTGATCGAGCGCGGCAAGAACTACGGCTGGCCGCTCATTTCATACGGTGTTAACTACGACCAGACTCCGATCCCGAGTCCCGATACTCGTCCCGATCTGGCCAAGCCGGTCATCTACTGGACACCAGTGATCGCGCCCGGAAGCCTCACGTTCTACCACGGAAAGATGTTTCCGGCGTGGGATGGTTCAGCGTTCATCGGCGGGCTTGCTAGTAAGACGCTCAACCGCATCACGTTCGACAACAAGGGCGGTGCAACGCCCGCCGAGCGGTGGGATGTTGGCCATCAGATTCGCGACGTGGCAGTCGCACCAGATGGCGCGTTGTGGATGATCGAGAATACGAGCACGGGCGGATTGTTTCGCGTGACGCCGAAGTAACACCGGTTGTAGAAAACAGCTCCGGTGTCGAGATATCGATGCCGGAGCTGTTTTCGTTGCGTTCGCGTAATAGCGGGCCAGGCATGGCCAGGTTCAAATCCCGTGCGCTCGTCCTTACAACGACCTTCATCACGCTGGGGGGCGGATCCCCACAAGTGGCACCGTGCTTGCAATGAATACTTGTTTGCAGCTCACCAAGGAGAATCATATGCTTACGCTCGCCGAGTTACAGGAAATGCAGCGAGAACTTGCCGGCACTGAAGTTCTCAGTGTGTACCTGGAAACACGTGCGACCGACCCGGCAATGCGTGATGCATGGCGAGCCGCGCTCCAAACTACGATTCGCGACGTACGCTCACGCATAAGCGATGACGGTGCGCGCGCCGAGTTCGACAGTGCGGCCGCATTCCTCCGGGACCCGAAACCATCACCAGGTGGAACGTGGCGCGCACCGGGATGGGTCGCGTTCGTCACCGCCGACGGAGTGCGATACGCGAGCGATCTACCTGTCGCGCCGCACACATACGCGACCTGGCGCAGCGGGCCGGTGGTCGCGCCGTATTTGCGCGCACTGAAACAGTCACACCCGGTGCTCGTCGCACTTGTTGAATCGGATTCAGTGCGGCTCTTTCGCTATATCACGGGCGTGCTGGAGCCGATTGAGAAGCTGGATGCCCCGGGATATGATGCGGAGCGTCCCGGACGGCCGACCGCGCCGTCACTGCACGGAACTTCGGCTGCCACGCCGCGCGGGGCAACGGGTTCGGATGCAGCCAGTCGTCGACGTCACGCGTCGTTCGACCGACTTGTGGTATCGCTCGGCGAGCGGCTCGTCCAATTGGGGAGCAACGATAGCTGGGTTCTCATTGGTGGTACGCGCGAATGGGCGAATCTTGCAGGTGATGCGCTCGGGCGTCAGTTTGCGGGACGCATGATGGTATCTACATCGCTGGATCACGACGCGAGCGATAGTGAGATCGCCAGCGCTGCAAAACACGCGGCCTCCGATTTGCGCGCCACACGTGGGCTGACTCTCGTCGATCAACTCATTGACCAGGGTGGGGGTAAAGGGCACGCGGCAGTGGGAGTACCGGCGACACAACGCGCGCTGCGTGCACAGGCCGTGGACTTGCTGCTTGTAACGCCGCGATTCATCAGCGCACACGAGGACGAAGCCGAGGATCTCGTACGTGCGACGATTGCGTCTGGTGCCGATGTCGACGTTCCGTCCGGTGAAGCCGCGGAGCAGCTGGACCGCGCTGCAGACGGGATCGCGGCACGGCTGCGTTTCGCGATCGATGAACCGTCAGTAGCAGGTGATACGGCTAACCCATGATCACGCTCAGCGGAGTCCTCACGCTGTGTGTTGATCTCACTTTCGTAGTCTCAACGGAGCCACAATGCGAGTAGCTGAGCTTATGCGGGGCTGGACGTTTATAAGCGGTTCGTACGGCAATTGACGGGCGAATTGTTTCGGCGACTGTGTCGGACCCTATGGACGCGGCGCCGGCCACTAATGTAGCTTAGGTATGTGCCCACTGAACAAGCTGCGGGCCGCAGTGGATGTTTCGCTGCGGTGAACGTGTCCAGCGCCCGCCCGGTGGCGCCATGAATACGGCTCGGGCGATCGCGCGTCACGCACGCGATCGGGCCGTCGCGGATCCCGGTCGACTGGCCGCTGTGCGAGCCACGGCTCTGCTCGACACTCCGGCGGAGGCCGCCTTCGATCGATTGACGCGACTGGCGTCGACAATCCTGGAAGCGCCTATGGCGCTGGTGTCGCTCGTGGATCAGGATCGTGACTTCTGGAAAGCGTGTGTGGGTGTCCCGGAGCCGTTCGCAACGGAACGGGAGATTCGGCTTTCGCCGTCGTTCTGTCAGCACGCGATATCATCGGCTGCTCCTCTCGTCGTCTGCGACGCGGAGGCGGACCCCGTTTACGCAGATCTGCCTGCGGTCAAGAATCTGGGAGTTCGAGCTTACCTCGGGATTCCGCTGCTCACGGAGAGCGGAGACGCGCTCGGGAGCTTTTGCGTTTTTGATACGCGGTCTCGGAACTGGACTCAGGAGCAGGTCGCGATTTTGACCGACCTTGCCGCGGCCGCAATGACAGAGATCGAGCTTCGGGCTGCAACGAGCTCCGCAAAGCAACTCGCTTCCCAGGTGCAGGCGCAGGCCGAAGAATCCCGGAGGGTATCAGAGGAACTCCGACGTACCAACGAAGAGTTGACGGTTACCACGGCTGCCCTGGAGGATCGCACCGCAGAAGCTGAGCAGGAACGCAGGCGAGTCGAATCGGTTCTAGAGAGCATCACGGACGCATCCTTCGCCGTTGATTCGCTGTGGCGTATCACTTACGCCAACTCAGCATTTGAGGAACTGGCCGGAACACCGCACAAAGAACTCATCGGGAAGCAATGGCGAGCGGAGTTTCCAGTTGCGCTGGAGAAGTCGATTTATGAGGAATATCAGCGTGTCATGATCGATCGAACTGTTGTAGAGTTGCTTCATCACGATGTAGCGCATAAGAGGTGGCATCAGCTACGCGCCTTTCCAAGCAAGGATGGCGGCCTTGCTGTGTACCTGCGTGATGTGACGGAGCGCAAGAGTGCTGAGAACGAGCGCGATACTGCTTTCGCGTTGGCGCAGGAAGCGCAGAATGCGGCCGAAGTAGCCAACCACGCCAAAAGTTCGTTTCTCGCTGATATGAGTCACGAACTTCGTACACCGCTCAACGCAATCTATGGGCATGTTCAGCTCATCGAGATGGGGATCTACGGGCCCGTTACAGAACAGCAACTCGACGCCCTGGCTCGTGTTACGCGAGCGCAGCATCATCTGCTCGGTCTCATCAATGACGTGCTCAACTTTGCAAAGCTCGAGAGCGGAAAGGTCCCGTATGATCTGAGACCTGTCGTGTTGGCGGAGGTCATCGCGGATTTGAATGCGATGATGGAGGTTCAGGTCGCGACTAAAGGGCTCACGTATGAGATGTTGCTCCCGACCGACGACACTACGGTTTGGGCCGATCGCGACAAACTGCTACAGATTCTGTTGAATCTCCTTTCGAATGCAGTGAAGTTTACCGCTGCTGGCGGTCACGTGACGGTAGAAGTGACCACACGGGTCGATGGGCCACACTCGGAAGAGACTATTTTCATTCGCGTTGGTGACACCGGGTCCGGCATTCCGCGCGACAAGCTCGAATCGGTGTTCGAGCCATTCATCCAGCTAAGTGACACGAGCGCTGCCCGGCGTCAGGGCACTGGCCTCGGACTCGCAATCAGTCGTGACCTCGCACGCGGTATGGGAGGCGACTTGCGAGCCCGTAGCGAATTGGGTGTAGGTTCGACGTTTACCTTGACCCTCCGCCGTGTTCAAGCGGATAGCACCGATTTACTGGATCGCCGAACACACGACGAACGCCGGGAAGACGAACGCCGGGAAGACGAACGCAGGACCGGCGAGGATTGGCGCGAGGCTTGGCGCGAGGACGAAGCTGGGGCCGAACCCGGACCACCCAAGGAGTGAGCGCAGGCGGAAATACCTCTTTGATCTGGTGCACGGGCAGGTTATTGGCCCACGGCTTGCCCTTCTAAATTCGCTCGGCTGCGATGGGCGGATCGATTGGATCTCCATCGTGCCGCTGATAGCGCTGGACGGTCAGCCCACAATTCTCACGTGAGAGGTTTCGGTGTTTCTAACTATCGCGCTGGTACTCATCGTTCTCTGGGCCCTCGGCTTTTTCGCATTTGCAGTTGGCGGCGGCCTGATTCACATTCTATTGATACTCGCCATTATCGCGATCATCTGGCACTTCGTTGCCGGCCGCCGTACCGTGGTGTAACCGCGGAGATAGCGTCCGCGACAAGCGACTGAACATGGTTGAAAGGGCACGATACGGACACCGGAGCGTCAATCTGTCACATGTCTTAGCCGACCGCTCCCGCCGGCTCGCGCGCCCGGGTTCGTCTGATCACCGCTTAACGCCGTTCATCGGCCCTCCCGTGACTTCGATTCGGTGAATGTAGGCGAAGGAGGTGCTTTAGTACTTGTTGTCGAGCGCGACCCGAACGTTCGCGAGCTAGAATCGTTCTTTTTGAACGAGGCGGGCTACTCGGTCGATTTTGCCGAGGACGGGGTCGCTGCCTTGGCGCTCGCTCGGGAGCGCCACCCAGCCATCATAGTTTCCGAGATCATGGTCCCAAAGCTGGACGGACTGGCACTTTGCCGCGCCATCAAGGAGGACCCTGATCTCGCGGACACGGTTGTGCTGATATTCAGCATCCTCGCTGCGCACGGCCGCGCGCGCGATGCAGGCGCCGACGCGTTTCTACTCAAGCCGCTGGCCGAACAGAGGCTGGTGAACACTGTTCGTGAGCTGTTGGAAAGGCGGTCGGCGCTGGCTTCGTGCACAGCGCAAACAAAGCAACCCGCACACGGTCGATGACCGACGCATTCATGGATGAATCAAGCATGGCTGACGACATCGTCGAATTCCCGCGCATCAGTACAGGCAATCCGCAGGCGGATTCGATCCTCGGCGGCGGATTCCCTGCGAATTCCATCAACATTGTCATGGGCCAGCCCGGCACCGGGAAGACTATCTTCGCCGAGCAATTGCTGTTTCATAATGCGAATGCGGAACGACCTTTGTTATTTCTGACAACGCTGTCGGAGCCGATGACGAAGGTTGTAAGCTACGCGCAACGACTTGGATTTTTTGATGTCGAGCAAGTCGGCACCCGCGTGCTGTATGATGACCTGGGTGCAGAGCTCGCCATGAACGGGCCGCGCGCGCTCGTGCCACATGTAGTGGAATCAATCAAGCGAGTATCGCCTTCGATCATGGTGATCGATTCGTTCAAGGCCATACACGATCTGGCAGAGTCCACGCCTGAGATGAGACGCATTATCTCGGAGCTGGCCGGCGTCGTTTCAGCGTACGAGATGACGGTATTCCTGCTCGGCGAATACACACAGGACAATATCGAGCAATATCCGGAATTCGCCGTCGCGGACTCCATCGTTCAACTTGAGCGGAATCGACTGGGGACTCGTGACGAACGATATCTCCGCGTGCTGAAGCTTCGCGGCAGCGGATATCGTGAGGGCCAGCACGCCTTTTGCATCACCGGATCGGGTCTCAAGATCTTTCCACGACTCGTAGCGCCGGCCTTCGAAGCATATACGCCAACCCTGGAGCGTACGAGCACCGGGGTAGAAGGGCTGGACGAAATCATCGGCGGCGGCCTCTGGCGAGGAAGCACCACGCTTCTCGTTGGTCCGACCGGTGCCGGCAAATCCACTAGCGCCCTGCAATTTATGCTCGAGGGACACCGCCACGGAGAGGGTGTGCTTTTTGTGAATTTTCAGGAAAACCCCGCACAGGTAAAGCGCATGATTCGGGGTCTTGGTACCGACCCGGAACGTGCGTACGCGACCGGATTCTACCATATCTATACGTCGCCAGTCGAGTTGCAGATCGATAGTGTCATCGATGAAATCTTCAGCTTCATCGAGACGGCGCGAGTCCGACGTGTAGTGGTCGACGCTGTGGGCGATCTCGCAGAAGGAGCGAGCGATCCGCAACGGCTGCACGACTTCCTGTATTCGCTCGTTCAACACTTCGTAGTTAGAAACGTTACCTCCATTCTCAATCTTGAATCGGCACAGGGTGTGGCGGGTGGAAGAGATGAGGAGCAAAGGTGGAGTTACATGTCTGACAACGTGTTGCTCATGGAGCGCTCCGCGGGCGGAGACGGGGAGCGTACGATCCGCGTTGTCAAGACGCGTAACAGCAGTCACGATCCGCGGCCGCACCGCATGGAGATTCGTCGCGACGGCGTTCACGTCATTTGATTTATTTACTGGGTGTGCAACTCGCGCGTTTGGATAGGCTCACCGGTACTAGATGAAATAATGGGAGATGGCGAGCGCCTGAACCGCTTGGACAACCTGCACCAACTGACTCGACTCAGCAGGGAGTTCACGTACGCCCGATCGCTGGATGAGATTCTTCAGCTCGCTGTAGAGCAAGCTTCGGAGCTGCTGGACTCTGAGAAGGCCGTTCTGATGCTGACAGGCGACGACGGACTTCTCCGCGTTCGCGCCGCGAAAGGCGTCGGTCCGGAAATCGTGGAACGCTTCCGACATCCAGCTAACGAAGCACTTGTGAGCCGACTGCTCGGATTGCTTGGTGAGAATCTTGCCGCGGGCTTCATCGGAGTTCCGCTGGTGTCGCAGGGAAACGTTGTTGGATTGCTGGCAATCGTGCGTCGCGAAGGACTCGCCGTGTCTGAAGATGACGAATGGCTGCTTGCCGCGCTTGCTGATCAGATTGCAGCGCCGCTCGAAAATGCGCGACTCGCCAAACAACTTGCCAGCTCCACCCTGCTCGCCGAGAATGTGCGGCTATTTGAGGCGGAACGCGAGGCGCGACTTGTTGCAGAGGATGCGCTCAGGGAAGCGGAAGCCGCGCGTGATGCAGCATTGCACGCCGACAAGAGCAAGACCTCGTTTCTCGCCGCGATGAGCCACGAACTCCGGACCCCGTTGAACGCAATTGGCGGCTACGTCGAGCTGCTGGAGATGGGACTACGTGGCCCCATTACCGTAGAGCAGGCAGATGATCTCAGGCGCATCAAGGCAAGTCAGCGGCATCTGCTGCGCCTCATAACTGAGGTGCTCGATTACGCTCGTCTGGGATCCGGTCACGCAGACCTGAATTTTGACGACGTGGATCTGAACGACGTCCTTCGTGAAGCAGAAATAATGACTATGCCGCAGGCTCGCGCACGTGCGTTGAATTACACGTGCGAGCCGCTGACCTGTGACGTATTCGTGCGCGCCGATCCGCACCGACTGCAGCAGATCGTGCTCAATCTCCTCACTAATGCCATCAAATTTACCGACTCGGGCGGCGTAGTATGCATGATGTGCGAACTGGACGCAGATGATTCCGCCGGCAAAAGATCGGTCCACGTATACGTGCGAGACACCGGACGCGGCATACCCTCTGACCAGATCGACGGCATCTGGCAACCATTCGTGCAGGTTGGACGGAAGTTGAGCCAACCCGCCGAGGGTGTTGGGCTCGGACTCGCGATCAGTCGCGATCTCGCTCGACTGCTCGGCGGCGAGCTGAGCGCGACCAGTGAACTGGGACGTGGCTCGGAGTTTACACTGACCCTCCCGGTGCTACGCATCGCCGAGTGACTCGGCGGCTCGTGCGCGGATCCCGCGCGATGCGCGCCCCGCGAGTCCCGGCACTTCGCTTTCAGAACTCGAGTCGCTATTTTGAGATCATGTCCTGTTCCACAACGCATTCGATGATGTTCTGGCGTTGGGCGTCTCTCCGAGTGGCCCGCTAGCGCGCATTCATGTGATTGCGCAAGACTCTGGGGTCGCTCGGCATCGAGCGACCTTTTTTGATTTTCGCCAGGTGCCGAGTCGACCTCGCTCTTATTCCGAGGAATTGTCACGCCATGTCCGACAACACAGCATCGCAGCCTCGTGCCGAGGCGAATGACGTAGTACTCACGGGTGATCGGCCTACCGGGGCGCTGCACCTCGGCCACTACGTCGGCTCGTTGCGATCGCGTCTCGCACTTCAGGGACAGTGCGCGCAGACACTGCTGATCGCCGATCTCCAGGCGCTCACAGATTCGAGCGGACGCGCAGCACACGTAGCGCAACATGTGCCAGAGGTCGCACTCGATTATCTCGCCGTAGGAATTGATCCGGCGCAGACTACAATAGCAGTGCAGTCACGACTGAGCGCACTCGCCGAGCTTACCGTGCTCTACCTGAACCTTGTCACCGTCGCTCGGCTCGAGCGCAATCCGACAGTGAAGGCGGAAGTCGAGCTACGCGGCTTCGAGCGGGATATACCCGCGGGATTTCTGTGCTACCCCGTGAGCCAGGCCGCAGACATTACCGGCTTCCGCGCGACTCTGGTGCCCGTGGGGGATGATCAGCTGCCGATGATCGAGCAGACTAACGAGATCGTGCGCCGAGTGAATCGTCTGGCGGACGCGAGCATTCTTCCTGAGTGTCGTGCGCTGCTCTCGAATACACCGCGTCTTCCCGGCGTCGACGGCAGAAAGGCGAGCAAGTCGCTTGGCAATGCAATACCACTCACTGCCTCGCCCGACGACATTCGCCGACTGGTGCAGGCGATGTACACCGATCCCGGACACTTGCGCGCGTCGGACCCGGGCCGCGTCGAAGGGAACGTCGTATTCGCGTACCTCGACGCGTTCGATCCCGATGCGACGACGGTCGAGGGATTGAAGGAGCACTACAGGCGCGGCGGCCTCGGCGACGTTGCGCTCAAACGACGGCTCGAGGCCGTACTCGAAGCGTTGATTGCACCCATACGCGCTCGACGTGCAGAGCTCGAGCGCGATCGTGCGTATGTCATGGATGTGCTGCGCGCGGGCAGCGAGCGCGCCGACGTCGTTACGAAAAGTGTGCTACGCGACGTGCGCGGGGCGTTCGCGCTGGATACGTAGCCGGAGTCGACAGATGGAACTAGTGGCTCGCCCCGGGCGGCGCGACCCACGCTCGGCCCGACGCAAGATCCAGCGTCACATCCCATTTTTCAAAGAACGGAACGTTGATGTTCCCGTCCATGATCAAGTGGCCCATCGTACGTGCTGGCGCTGTCACGGGAAGTTTGTCCGCCAGCGTAAAGCTTACAGACTGGGGTGAAGTGGACGCTGTATCGAGTTTCAGCAATGGCGCGATGTGGTTTGCTATTATGAACGCACTTCCACCGCCCGAATCAAGTTCCATCCATGAAAAGAGATCGCTCAGTAACAGTCGATGCGGCTCCGACGAACGCGAGGAACAATACACAGGCCCACGGCGGCTACGATGCATACTTCGTTACCTACAGCGTCGATGATTCTGGTGGCACCGTGACGCAGGTTCTTCTGGCTTCCCTGTCGTCAGGCAACGTCGGTATGACACTAACCCGTGCGATGAGAGTAACTGGCAACATCCTGATAATTGAGCTGGCGACTACCGCGGCAGACGGGATGCCCGTTGTTCGTACGCTCACCTGGCACCGTCTGGAACTGCATTAGTTGACGAGCATGTCCCGAGCTCCGACTTCGGGATCTGTTACGGCAGCGGCACGAAGGTCGCCTTTGCCGTATTCCTCGACGACGAATGCCTTCATTATGCGGCGCCTGCTATGAGGAAGCTGCTGAGGCCAGCCGACCCGATTCCCGTGACGTCATTTGTATCCGCCTCGCGAACGAATCTATGGCCTGAGAATCGGGCCCGATGGTGGGGCCGACAGCGTGTCGGCCCACAACCATCATACTGCGGCCGCAAGTTCGTCAGACTCTGCTGTCGTCGGATCGATGATGCTCGATACCTCGAGCACACGATCCGCGGGGAATCCTCCAAGTCGCGCGTGCTCCCGGATCACCTCTGCATTTGGAGCGATATATACACAAGTGATCTTGTCCTCGGTTACGAAACTCTGCACCCACTGAATACCGGGACCGAGCTGGCGCAGTACGGCGCAGGAACGCTGTGCGATACCCGTCAAGTCAGCCGCAGAAAGCGCCGCTGTGTTCGGAATCTCGCGCTCGATGATGTATTTTGGCATTGGAATTCTCAAGTCAAATGTTGAATTGGATCAGTGCGCCATCGTCGACGTGGCGCTCGCGTACTTGCAGGTAACACGCGGGTTCCAGTTGGCGAACATGCCGCTCGGATTGTGTTCCCATACCCATGCATGCAATCCCCAGAGTTGAAACACATCGTTCTGCAGAAATTTCTGGCCGAACAGCACTGGCGGTGCGGCGTCACGACTGTGCGCCGTGTACGGGATGATGTACTCCACTGCAACCAGTCGTAGTCCTCCATTCTTTTCCGGCTCGTAGAGCAACAGTTCTGGCGATGTTACACTCACGGACCCATCTATGAGTGCTGTATTGCCGTAATGGAAACCCATCCCGCCTGCTCCTGCCGGATCGGTCATGCAATCAGTGATCTTTGTCGACCAACCGGCGGCCGTCGCGGTCTTGAACCGGTGGAACCGCACTGTTGCCCGGCGGAGTGCAGCAAGCTCCTTGAGAATCTCTACTGGTGACTCGTGGGTTGCTGGCGCCTGCTGCGCGGCTGCCGGCGACAGTCCACTTGCTGCAGGTGCCAGCCGCGCCGCTACGGCTCCTGGCCGATTCTGGCTGGCGGTTTCGGTGGGGAGTTGCTCGCCGCGGCATGCGCTCAGGCATCCACCCAGCAGTGCAACGCCGGCAAAAAGTTGTACAGTTCGTTTCATCGTGGCCTCGTAGATGATAGGTTACCTGGTACCCGCATGAAACTTGAAGCAGGGCGATTAATCGCCTGTTGCGCTGAGAGTTAGCTACCAATTAGCTAGTGAACAGGAAACGATGATAACGGTCCAACTCCTCGGCGCCGCATGCCTGCGTTCCGGAGACGCTCCCATCAACGGTCCACCGGCGCAGCGCCACCGCGTAGCGCTGTTGACGCTGATCGTCGCCGCGTGGCCGCAGCCGCTCTCCCGCGACCGGGCGATCCTGCTGCTCTGGCCCGAGCGAGACACGTCCAATGCTCGTCGATTGCTCAATCTCGCAGTACACGTGCTGCGCTCAACGCTTGGAGAAAGCGCGATCGCCTCCACCGCGGACGGGCTTCTGCTGAACCCTTCCCGACTGAGCTGCGATCTGCACGAGCTGCGCGCCGCAATTGCGACCAATGCGTCCGAGCGTATCGTGCAGTTGTACACCGGTCCGTTGCTGGATGGATTTCATCTGGATGATTCAGTCGACTTCGGCTACTGGCTTGATGAGCGTCGCGCTGAATTGAACAATGCATACACCGATGCCCTCCTCGCGCTGGCCGCGAAGCAGGAGGAAGTCGGGGACGTGCATGGCCGGGTGCGCACCTGTCTCAAGCTTGTTGCTACTGATCCGTATTCGGGCGCGCATGTGCGAATCCTGATGCATGCCATGAACGCAGCAGGCGACCGGGCTAGCGCGATTCGGCATGCAAACGAACATGGGCGACGGCTGCGTGCGGACCTTGAGCTTCAACCGGACAGGGAAGTGGTTGCGTTGGCGGAACAATTGCGCAGCGCCGCTGCACGGGCCCAGTCAGGTCCGAATGTACCGGATCGACCTCGACAACCCTCTGTTGCCGTGCTGCCTTTTCTGAACCTGAGTGCGGACGCGGAGAATGATTATTTCGCGGATGGAATCACGGAAGATGTTATTGCGCATCTATCAAAGATCCGCGCACTCAAAGTGATTTCCCGCACCTCGGTAATGCGATTCAAGCAGCGACAACACAGCCTGAAGGAGATCGGGACTGCACTCGGCGCGACAACACTACTCGACGGAACCGTTCGGCACGTCGGAGACCACGTGCGCATCGTCGCCAAGCTTATCGATATCGAGACCGATCAGCATCTGTGGGCCGAGACGTATGATCGACACATGACTGACATCTTCTCGATCCAGACCGACGTAGCACTTCACATTGCTACCGCGCTCAAGGCAGAACTGTCCCGGGATGAAACGGCGCGCGTTCATCGGAAACCGACGAACGATGTCAAGGCATATCAGCTCTATCTGCAGGGCCGGCAGTGGTTCATCAGGTACACTCGGGCGGCAGTCGACCGTGGGATCGAATATTTAGAGCGTGCGATTGCGCTTGATCCGACATTCGCGCTTGCCTACGCAAATCTGGCCATGATCTATACCGAGTTGGCCGAGGCGGGTACAATGGCGCCGAACGTCGCGTACGGGCGTGCGGCAGAATTTGCGATGGAGGCGATGAGGCTTGATCCAGAGCTGGGCGCAGCGTATTGCACGATGGGACACCTCAAGGGCATTCGCGAGTTCGACTGGTCCGGCGCTGAGCAGAACTTCAAACGGGCATTGGAGCTGAGCCCGAACAGCTCTGACACTTATGATCTGTACGGTCGATTGTGCGCGGCGCTCGGGCGCTACGATGAGGCACTTGCCTTCCATGACCGAGCCCGCGAACTGGATCCGCTGGTTCACAGGATGGACGGTGTCACCACGCTTTTGCGTGCAGGGCGGTACGCCGAGGCTGTTCATCGTGCGGAGGACGTCCTTGAGCTGGATCCGAACTACGATCGCATGCGTGCCACGCTCGGGTGGGCGTATTTCCTCAGCGGCCGGGAAAACGAAGGGTTGGCCGAACTGGAGTGCGCTGTTTCGCTGTCTCCGGAAAATACGATGTGGTTGGGCCAGCTGGGGGAAGCCTATGCCCTGGCTGGCAAAACAGCAAAGGCGAGAAAGATACTGAGAGAACTTGAAGGGCTGGCGCGGAGCGTGTACGTCTCGCCCTTCCATCTTGCATATGTATACACCGGACTCGGCGACACCGATCGCGCAATGGACTGGCTGGAACGCGCAATGGCAGAACGTACCGGGCCGACATCGAGCATCAAGGGCTCGTTCCTGCTTGCGTCTCTTCAAACGCATCCCAGGTTTCGCGCGTTGCTGCGGGAAATGAAACTTGAATAACAGGCGGGTGTTGTTTCTTCTCTTGATGACCGCTCTGAGCGTAGCGACTAACAGCGCAGGTGCACAGCGTCTGTCACCGGTGGCAGTCGATTCCCGGTTCGTCGCGGCGCATTCGCAGGCGCCCCATCTTGTCCACGCAGATGCTAACGCGCCGTTGACTGTCTTTACATCTGACCGTGATAGTCATGCCGATGTATGGGGCGCGATTATCGGTGGCGTCGCAGGCGGGGCGATTGGATATGCGTACGAGCGGGGTTCCTGCGACCAGCTTGCCAGGTTATGTACGGGAAGGCACGGCGCCGTGGCCGGAGTTATCCTCGGTGCTGCGCTCGGTTATGGGGTGGGGAGGATCCTTCGACACTGATCGAGCCCGTCGCATCGGTCAGAATCCATCCTCGTATGATGCGTGAGCGATGCGGGACAGCCAGGACGGAGCGCCGATTTTTCCCTCCTGTGCGCGTGGCGCGCCGCCCAAAGTCGCACCATACTTCCTCGGCTCCCCTCCACGCAGCCGTCCACTTTATCTACCCCAAAACGACGATGACGAACCGCCGACAATTCCTCCAGAGATCACTACTCGCCACCGGCGCGCTGACTTTACCGCGCATCAACATGGCGAGCAGCACCGTTCCCGGCCGTGTAGCCGGCGGCCGAGTGGTATCGACCTGGGACTTTGGCGTCGGCGCCAATAATGCGGCGTGGCCGGTGCTGGCACGTGGCGCTTCGGCACTCGATGCTGTCGAGGCCGGCGCGCGATGGGCGGAGGGGGATCTGTGCAACTCGACCGTAGGGCATTGCGGTTATCCCGATCGCGATGGGGTGCTCACACTGGACGCCAGCATCATGCATGGCGACGGAAGTTGCGGTGCCGTCGCTGCGCTCGAGGACATCGAGCATCCTGTATCAGTTGCGCGCGCAGTCATGGAGAAAACTCCGCACGTGATGCTGGTCGCGGAGGGCGCGCAGCAGTTCGCGGTATCGCAAGGTTTCGTGAAGAAACCGCTGCTGACCGACGCCGCGCGCAAGGCGTGGCAGGAATGGCTCAAGACGTCAAAGTACCGCCCGATGATGAATGTCGCACGTACCGGTATACCTGGCGACGAGCACGATCACGACACCCTTGGCATCGTGGCTCTCGATGCAAATGGCACGCTCGCGGGTGCCTGCACCACCAGCGGCATCGCGTGGAAAATGCACGGTCGCGTCGCCGACAGTGCGATCATCGGCGCCGGTCTCTACGCCGACAACGATGTTGGCGCCGCCACCGCATCGGGCGTCGGCGAGGAGATGATCCGCAACGCGGCCAGTTTTCTTGTTGTGGAGTTGATGCGTCAGGGGCGCTCGCCAACGGAAGCCTGCCGCGCAGCCATCGACCGTGTGGTCCACAAGCGGCCAGCCGCGAGCAAGACGTTGCAGGTGTGTTTCCTGGCCATCAACAAGGATGGCGAAGTTGGCGCGTATGCACTGCATCCAGGCTTCGTATATGCGATGCACGACGCGACGCCGGGGCCGCATGACAAGCTGATCGCCTCGGCATCAGTATACGGTGGCAACGTCGTCCGGTGACTCGATTCCTGCTCGAGATCGCAGCCAACTCGGTGGGCTCCGCGCTGGCCGCGCAGGAAGGTGGCGCCGACCGCATCGAGCTGTGCGACAACATCGCAGACGGAGGCACCACTCCCTCCTACGGCACACTTACCAGCGCGCGAGATCGCCTGCGCATCCCCATGTACGTACTGATCCGCCCGCGCGCAGGTGACTTCTGTTACGACACGTGCGAAGTCGACGCGATGCTGCGTGACATCGAGATCTGTGTGGAAGCGGGTTGCGACGGCGTTGTCATCGGGGCACTCGATGCGCAAGGCGATATTGATAAAGTTGTGTGCCGAGCATTGATCGCCACCGCCGGTCAACTCGGCGTGACCTTCCATCGCGCTTTCGACGCCGTGCGCGATCAGGACAGCGCACTGGAAACGATCATCGAGCTGGGTTGCGAACGAGTGTTGACATCAGGCGGTGAAGCAAGTGCCGTCGCGGGCGCGAAGCGCATCGCTTCATTCGTGACGCGGGTAGCTTCGCGCCTGAAAGTGATGGCCGGCGCGGGCCTCGACGCCAGCAACATTCGTGAAGTGGCAGTCCGCAGTACGGCAAGTGAATTCCACGGTTCAGCCAGTACGATGCGCAGATCGCTGATCGCGTATCGGAGCGATCGTTTGACGGGGCTGGAAGTGGATCGGAGACAAACCGACGCTGACATCGTCCGCGCGATGGTGAACGCGTTGAGGTATCAGGAAGATTAGTGTCGGGAGTTTTAGCGGGCCGAGTGCGTTGAGTGACGGTGGAATGTTCAGGACGTGTATGGTCATCATCAATGGCAACAATTTGCTTACTTGCGACCACGCCATTCGTGATTGCTCGCGTCAGCCCTTCGGTTCAAATAGCTCAATGCAATTTCCTGAAGGGTCATCGACGAGTATTTGATCGCCACCAACACCATGGACAATGTCGTTACGGAAGTGAACACGTTTTCGGCGCAACGTTTCGACTATGCTGGCGAGATCAGAGACTTGCAATGAAATACGATTCCAGCCACCTGGCTCGGGCTTCGTCCCGTCCGGCATGATCTGGCCACCACCTCCTTGTGAACTTACCGCGCTCAGTAATAACCGTAGGTCGCCGCGATCGAGCATTGCAAAGCTGGGTGCTGGATGCATTGCAACGCGGAAGTCAAAAAGCTCCGTGTAAAATGCGATTGCCGCATCCACGTCATCAACGATATAACGCACGCTAACTGTTGCCATTGTTTATCTCCTCAACGTTCCCGTCAGTACGAAGATGATCAACGAGGTGCCCAACTGATCATTTCCAGCTGTGAGAAACGGCATAAATAGCACCGCAACCGGTTGTTGGGCCGCATCGTTAAACATCACCGCCGAACTTCGCTCATGAGCGCAAGCAGATTTTCGTCCGGATCCCGGAAGAAAGCCATCCACAATTCGTGGTCTGGTAGTGTTGCAATGAGATGAGGTTTTGCTTCGAAGACGACACCTCGTGCCGTCAATGCTTCGAAAGCCGTATCGAGGTCGGCGACCCTGTAGTAGATGACCGAGCTGAAATTTGCGGACTGGGCTTTGGCAGGCGCATCCAGCATCAGCCGGATACCTGCGCAGTCAAAGAAGCCGAGGCCTGGCGGCGCCTGAAAGAGAAATCGCATTCCGAGAATATCTCGATAAAACGCGACTGCTCGTTCGATGTCGCTGACCGGGACGGCAATTTGCCCGATTTGGTCGAGTTCACACTTGGCTGTCGCGGAGTCGCTCATCAAACCGGTGTCGCGGAAACATCCCGGTTGCAGAACCGGCAAATCTTTGCAGCGGCGAGAATGGTCTCCGCGCAGTATGGGCATTGCCGTTCTGCGCGCGCTGGTGTGTGTGCGGATTCGGTCGATGCCTGCTGATACGCCGCGGGCGCGTAGATCACGTTGATCTGAGCCTGCACCGCGGTGCGGAATGCATCCGGGTGGTTGACGATCGAAAATACTTCCTTCGTACCGCCGGTCCC
>Ga0208357_1000354_pt1 | contig 37248 bp, 35 predicted proteins | sample NGESurdeep092012_6_FD_184487 | JGI IMG/M metagenome (GOLD analysis project Ga0208357, IMG submission 184487) | Arctic peat soil microbial communities from Barrow, Alaska - NGEE Surface sample F52-2 deep-092012 (SPAdes) | ecosystem: Environmental > Terrestrial > Soil > Wetlands > Peat ...
CGATGGTGCCGACAGCCACTTCGCTCAAGCCCGCCTCTGCCGCCTTCTGACGATCGATGACGACAGCGATGTAGGGCAGCGAAGCGCTGAGATTGCTCGTGGTCTGCTTGATTGAGTCGAGCTTCTTGACCGAGTTGACTATGCGGTCCGTCGCGGTGGTGAGCGCTGCGCTGCTCGACGCGGAGACGTCGACTTCGATGTCACTGGACCCGCCGAACCCGCTGGACGCGGAGACGGTGATGCTTCCGGCATCCTGAATCGCGTTCAGTTTCTTCTCGATCGTCGACTGCAGTGCCACCTGGTCCGCGCTGTCATCCGTCGTGATCGAATACTGGATGCCACCACCGCCGCCGGTGAACGCGTCACGCAGGGAACTGCCGCTCGAGCCGATCGACAGTTGCACGGTCTTGACGCCCGGCGTGCTCATCAGCTTGCTCTCGACCACCTTGGCAGCGTCGTCCTGCGCTTGCAGGCTGGTACCGGGCGCGAGCGTCTGTGTGATGCTCAACGTGTTCTGCCCGGTTTCGCCGAGGAAGTTCGTCTTCATCAGCGGCACGAGCGCAATGGTGCCGCCGAGAACCAGCACCGCGATGATGATGGTTGAAACCGAGTGCTTGAGCGTCCAATGGATGATCGGAAGATACCCGCGCTGCAGGCGGCTCGGGTGTTCGAGTTCATCCACATGCCCGGCCGCTGCCGGTTGATACGTCGGGTCGTCGTCCGGTGCCACCTCGCCCGGCTTCAGACGCTTCGGGCGCACGAACCAGTACGCAAGCACCGGGACGATCGTCAATGCGACCAGCAGCGAGGACAGCAGCGCGATCGTGACTGTCAGTGCGAACGGCCGGAAAAGCTCGCCGGTGACATCCCCGACGAATGCGATCGGAAGGAAGACCGCAACTGTGGTGATCGTCGACGCGGTGATCGCGCCGGCCACCTCGCGCACGGCGTGGATGATCGTCACGGCTCGATCGGCGCCGGGAACCATGTGTCTCTTGATGTTCTCGATCACCACGATCGAATCGTCGACGACGCGCCCAATGGCGATCGTCAGACCACCGAGTGTGATGATGTTGAGCGTGTACCCGGTGGCCTGCATCACGATGAACGTGATAAGCACACTGGTGGGAATCGAGATCGCGGTCACCAGCGTCGCCCGCACCGACAGCAGGAACACCAGGATGACGATCACCGCGAAGGCGAGGCCGAGCAGGCCCTCCTCTGCCAGCGCGCTGATCGATTGCTGAATGAACGGGGCCTGGTCGAACACGACGGTGATCTGAGCGTCGTGCCCGAGCTTCGACTCAAGATTCGACTCGATGGCTCGAACGCCCTTTGACACATCGACCGTGTTCGCACTCGGCAACTTCGTGACCGCGATCGTCAGTGCCGGCTTGCCGTTCACACGGGAGATCGTGGTGGTCGGGTCATCCGTTTCAGCGACGGATGCGACGGCGCCGATCGTCTTCGGCACGGCCACCGTTACAGCCGCGCCAGCGCCGGCCGAAGCACCAGCGCCGGCCGCCGAGCCAACGCCCGCTCCGGCCGCCGCACCAGCGCTCGTCGCGGCACCAGCTCCGGTCGAGCTCGTCGGCGGCAGCCCGATCAGCGGCAGTGCCGCGATGTCGGCCACGGACGTGAGCTTCTCGCCGGCCTGCACCGTGTAGGTTTTGCCGTCTTCGGTGATCGAACCGGCGGGCAGCAGCACACCGTTCTGCGCGAGCGCGGTCTTGATCGACGTGCTGGTGAGGCCGGCGGCGGCCAGCTTGGCGGCATCCGGCGTGATTGTGACCCGCTGACCGACCGCTCCGATCAGCTGCGCCCCGTTGACTCCGTTGACCTTTTGAATGTCAGGAAGCGCCAGCCTCGTGATGTCTGCGCCGAGCGTCTTCGTGTCTTCACTGCTGGTGATGGCGAGTTGAATGACCGGCAGATCGTCAATGCTCCCGCTGAACACCTGCGGGGTCACACCGCTCGGCAAGGTCGACTGAATGCGATTGATCGCCTGGTTGAGCTTCTGCTCGGCGGTCGCCAGGTCGGTGCCGTAGGCGAACTTCGCCGTGATCAAGGATTGATTCGTACTGCTCACCGCAGAGCTGCTGTCGAGATCCGGCACGCCCTGGATGGCCTGCTCGACCGGTGTGCTCACGTCGTTGTTGACGACTTCGGGCGACGCACCAGGGTAACTCGTGACGATCGCCAACTGCGGGAACTGGATCGACGGCGCCAACTCCTGCTTGAGGCTCGTCAGCGCGAACCCTCCGAAGACGGCTGCGACGATTGTCACGAGGGCGATCAGCGCGCGATTCTTCATACTCAGCACGGCAAGAAAATGCACAGAAGTCTCCTCGGGAACGACGGATGCCGCGGGCTGCGGTTTCGCTCGACGCCAGCCACGCCGTCAGTTGTTGCGAGCATAACATTGCAGTCTCTGCACTTACGCCGCGGAGCCCCCTCACCAGGGCTGAGGTCACACGACGGTGGCCAAGTACTCCGGATCGGGTAACGGATGCTGCGCAAGCCCCGGCCACGCCCGCGTCAGCGCAGTGATTGCTCGCTGCACATCACCGGCACTCCCGGTGATCGGCATCCGCAGAAAGCGCTCGAACGCCCCGTCGATGCCGAAGCGCGGGCCCGCCGTGATCAGCAGGCCGTGATTGCGCGCGGCGAGCGCAAGGGCGGAACTCATCGGGACACCGATGTTGACCCAGGCCGCCAAGCCGCCGTGCACGTGCGGCACCTGCCAGTCCGGAAATGCGCGCGCCAGCCCGCTCTCGACCGCGTCACGCCCCGCCGCAAGCCGCACGGCCCGCTCCGCTCGAATCTGTTCGGCATCCGGCAGCAGTCGCGCGACGATCAACTGCTCGAGGATCGGGGTGCCGAGGTCGATCCCGCTGCGCACGGCGGCGAGCCGCCGGATCAGTGGAGCCTCCGCGCGAATCCAGCCGATCCGAAGGCCGCCCCAGAGGCTCTTGCTTGCGGACCCGATCAGCACGACACTGCTGTGGCTCCCCGTCGCATATGCCGCCAAGGGCAGAAAGTGATCGGGCCGGTCGATGTCGAGCTCCGCCGTCGTCTCGTCGGCGACGACGATCGTGCCCTGGCCGGCGGCAACGTCGAGCAGCCGGGCGCGCAGCTCGGGAGACATGCTTCGGCCGGTCGGGTTCTGGAAGTCGGGCATGACATAGGCAAGTACCGGGCTCGTGCGCCGGATCGCCGACTCCAGAGCGGTGACATCCCAACCGTCGAGGGTGGTTTCGGCATCCGGCGTTGCCGGGCCGAAGTCTGCCAGTACGGGCACGCCGACGAGCCGGCCACCGGCATCCCGCAGTGCCTCGTACGCGTGCGGATACGTCGGTGCCTCAATCAGCGCTCGGTCGCCGCGATTCAGCAGAGTGCGCGCTACGAGCGCAATCGCCTGCTGCGCGCCGACGGTGACGAGAACCTGCCCCGCGTCCGTGGGCAGACCGCGCTCCGCGTAGCGCCGCGCGATCGCCTCCCGCAGCACCGGCAGTCCGACCGGGTCGTAACCGGAGTCGCCCAAAAAGGCCGGCAGATCGTCTGTCGCTGCCCGCGCAGCAGCGGCGAGCGTGCGCGCGGCCGGTGGGGCGGCCTTGCGGAAGTCAAGCAGCGCGTCGTCAAAACCGGCGAGTTGCAGCGGGGCACTCGACGGCAGCTTGGTGAGCGTGCCGGAGCCGCGCAGGCTGCTGGCGAACCCGCGCTCGCGCAACCGGCGATACGCTGCGGCGACGGTGGTGCGGCTGAGGGCCATCCGTTCGGCCAGGTCGCGTTCGGCCGGCAGTCGCGCCCCGATCGCGACACGTCCGTCGAGTATGAGCAAACGGATGCGATCGGCCAGCGCCTCGTAAGCGGGCCCAGACGCGCGCCACTCGCCCAACAGAGCCTCGAGTGCGCGCGCAGTCAGCTGATCGACGGACATAAGTCCACTCTAGGCGAATTGGTATCTTGATCAAGGCCCACTATTCGTATTGGATTGCATGGTGACGAGAATCGATAGGCCCAGTACGCGAAAGGCAGGAGCGCCGAAGGCAGGAGCGCCTAAGACGCAGAAGACGAGCCTGCTGAAGACGGCGGCGCTGCAGAACGCCTGGGGCAGCGGCATCCGCTATCGTTTCGGACGTCGCTTGACGCAACTGCTCATCGGACTGTTCCTCTACGGCATCGCGATCAGCGCGATGGTGCAGGCCGGCGTCGGGATCGACCCGTGGGACGTGCTGACGCAAGGCCTGTCGATTCGCTCGGGAATTCCGTTCGGACTGTTGACGAACATCATCGGACTCGCCGTCCTGTTGCTGTGGATCCCGCTGCGCCAGCTGCCCGGACTCGGCACGATCCTCAATGCGCTACTGATCGGCCCGAGCGCACAGCTGGGGCTCGCCGTCATTCCGACGCCGGATCAGCTGTGGCTGCGGATCTTGTTGTTCGTCGGGGGCCTCGTGCTGCTCGCGCTAGCGACGGGGCTTTACATCGGCGCGCAATTGGGGCCGGGCCCGCGCGACGGACTGATGACGGGGTTGCACGCCCGAACCGGCAAGCCGATCTGGATGGTGCGCACCGCGATCGAAGTCACCGTGCTGATCATCGGCTGGATTCTGGGCGGCAACGTCGGCTTCGGAACACTCGCCTTCGCGCTTCTGATCGGCACGTTGATCCACTGGGCGATGCCGCCGTTCGCGATCGCCCTGCCGCAGCAGCCGGCATCCGCCCCGGCCGTGCCGTCCGCCGAATAGCCCCACGCTCCCCTATCGGGTCCGAGTGCGCCCGCGTGGCCGCCTAGGGCGCCTCAACGGCGCCCATAACGACCAGACGGACGCACTCGGCGGCGGATTGAGGGTCGAGGTCGAGACGGCGTTATTCGACCAGCGAGGCCGCATAGACCGCGAATGCGGCACGCACGTATTCCGCGCCCTCAAGACCGCCGTAGTTCGCGGCGAAGCGCGGGTCGCCGACGTACATGTCACCGTAACCGAGCAGTCGCTCGCGGGTGATTCGACCCCCTGTGACCGGCGCCGAGAGGTTCAGCCAGTCGACGTGCCGCTGCACGATCGCTTGCACTTTGTCGCTGGCCACATCCGTGCCCGTGGCCCGCGCCGCTGCATAGTCGCGCGCGATATCGACGTGAGCCTGCTGGAATTGCTTCTTCTCGGCATCCGTCTTCGAACGCCACCAGGCGTCGCTCTTCGCGTAGGCCTCGGCGCCCCAGCGCTGCTCGACCTCCTCCTTGTACTGCGTGTGATCGAACCCGTCAAGCATGTCGTGTGCCATCGGTCGCTCGCCTCCTTTCGTGTGCTTCTTGTCGGGCGGACCCTCGAGGTCCGCAATCGTCAACTCGACGGATGCGATCTGCCGCACCAGCCGTTCCTGCTCATCCCGTAACCACTCCAAGTGGTTACGCAGTGCGCGCGGCGTGTCGGTCTCCTGCGCGAGAACGCCGGCGATGGCCGGTAGTCCCAGGCCGAGTTCCCGCAAGAGCAGAATGCGCTGCAGGCGCACGAGAGCAGCACGGCCGTAGTAGCGATAGCCGTTGCTCCCAATGCGGCTCGGCGAAAGCAGCCCGATATCGCCGTAGTGACGCAACGTTCTGCTCGTGGTGCCGGCCAGGCGCGCGATCTCCTGGATCGACCAGTCCGGCTCGCCGTCCGTGCGCGCGTGTGCTGCTGCTGCTGCGATGCTCATGCCCGCCTCCTTTCTTGTGGTGCTATCTCACGATAAAGGTTGACGCTGCGTCAACGTCAAGAGGGCCCCTGGCTGCTGCCGCCTCATGCTGCGCCGCTTCGTGCGTGGTGCGCCAGTTGAAGTGGCGCACCACGCACAAGTTGGCGCACAGCCGCGACGCGCGGCGTGCTCCAGGAGAAGTTGAACAAGGTGCATCGAGAATTATGTTGCATTTCCCAGACTCGAGATATATCGTGTTTCCAACACAACGAGCTATATCTCGAAACTAACGCTTTGCATCCGCTCGCCGATTGACCGACCAACCGGATGCCCACCCAAGGAGGACCTGATGGCACTGGAAAAATGGCTGGTGACCCCCGGCGAAACGAAAACGATCGACATCGAGCGCGTGCGCAAGATGAAGGTCGGCCTTATTGGTGGCCAGATCGACATCATCGGCCACGACGAGCCGGGAGCGCGCATTGAGGTGCACTCCGTGAGCGGCAAGGAGCTGAAGGTCTCGATCGACGGTGACCTGCTGGAAATCGATCATCCGCAACTGCGCTGGGACAACTTCCTCGACGTCTTCCGCGCCTGGACCGACAAGGCGCGCGCCGACGTCAGCGTTCTGGTTCCCCGCGATGTCGCGGTCAAGCTCGGCGTCGTCTCTGCGGATGCCCTGATCTCCGGTTTGACGACGGACGCCAAGCTCAGCACCGTGTCCGGCGAGATCACAGTCGACGGCCTCTCCGGAGACCTGGACCTCAACGCCGTCGGCGGCGAGCTGTCCGTGCGCGACCTCGTGGGTGCGATCACCGCCCACACCGTCTCCGGCGACATCACCGCGTCGGGCACGCTTCGCTCATTCAGTGCGGACAGCGTGAGCGCCAACATCTACCTCGACGTCAGCGGCACCCCCGACCGGGTCTCGACCAATACGGTTTCGGGAGACGTCACGATCCGTCTCGACGACGGTGTCAGTGCGCGCTACCGTGTGAACTCCGTCGCCGGCCGGCTGCGTGTCGATGACACCGTGGTGCGGCGCGCGCCCGACAAGAGTTTCACGCATCAGACCGGATCGCTCGATGGACAGTGGGTCGACGTGTCTGGCAACACGGTGTCTGGCGACATTTCGATTGTGCGACGCCCTTCGACAGGCTCAGGGACCAACGCAAGCTCAAAGTCCGACGCAAGCTCAAAGCCCGACGCGAGTGCAGCGACGGATACGGGCGCGGGCTCCGACGAGAACGGGGCATCGGCATGACTCCCGCAGTCTTCTCGCATGGCAGCCTGAGGCTGTACCTGCTGAGCCTGCTCGATGTGTCGCCGAAGCACGGCTATGACCTCATCCAAGCGCTGAGCGACCGATTCGGCGGCACCTATTCACCGAGCGCGGGCACGATCTACCCGCGCCTAGCGAAACTCGAAGATGAGGGTCTCGTGACCAAGACGACGGATGGCCGCAAAACCGTCTACCAGATCACGGATGCCGGTCGCGCGGAACTCGCCGACCGCGCGGGCGAACTCTCCGATATCGAGAATGAGGTCACCGATTCGGTGCGACGTCTTGCTGACGAGGTTCGCGCCGGCGTCAACCGAGCGATGAAGAGTCTCCGCGCCGACCTCGCCTCAGCAGCCCGAGAAACGAAACGCGAGGCGAAGCGCACAGCCTCCGCGACCTTCGCAGCTCCGGACGCGTCGAGCGACTCACGCGTCGCCGCGCGCGAAGCGGAACTCATCATCAATGAGTTCCGTCAGCAGTTACGGGTCGACTTTCGCACGCAGGCGGCGCGCGGCGTGATCTCGCCCGAGGCCGTCGCCGAGTTGCGCACTCGGCTCGCCGAGGCGCGATCCGACATCCTCGTGTTGCTCGCCGCCCGATAACCCGGGCCGACGCGCAGCAATGCCCTCCTGCACTCCCGTCCTCATTGGACTCCGGGAGCGTTCTGGTCGGGCTGTCGGCCGGCGGCGGTCAGGCCGCGCGACCGGATTCTGCTACATCGGTCACGCCGGGATCCGGGCAGTGAAGGAACGTATGCGCCCCTTCGTGTTCGGCCGTGTGCTGCGACATCGACTTGCCGCAGAGTGGGCACGAGGCCTGCGCGGATGGTATTGCTTCTTCACCGCCGTATGGGCCGAGCGGCGGCGGTCCGAGTACTCGGAACAGCTTGCCGTCCAGCCATTCGGCGGCGTGCTCTGCCACCTGGTGTGGATCGGTATGGCTCCTTGCGTGTGCCATACATCAACGGTACGCCGAAGTGACCTCACCGGCTGAAAAAGGTGACAGAGCACGCCTGCCTCGTGGAATCGCTGCCACTACGCGGCAGCCACCTGTTCTGCTTGTGCAACGAAGGCTTTTCCTCGTGTTTCTCGACTGAACGACATGAGAACCACGATCACGACCGCAACGGTTCCGGCCACAATCGCCATCGCGAGGCCGTAGTTCCCTCCGAATGACTTCGCCAACGTCGCCTGGATCGTTGCATTGGGTGCGGCGAGCACGTTGCCGAGCTGGTAGACGAACCCCGGCAGGACCGCACGAGTCCCTTCTGGCACGAGCTCATTCAGGTACGCCGGAATGACCCCCCACGCTCCCTGCACCATGAATTGCATGAGGAACGCGCCGATGCCGAGGGCGATGGATCCGCTCGCGAACGCCCACAGTGGGATGCACGGCAGCGCCAGCGCCGCGAAGATGATGATGATGCGTTTGCGGCCGAATCTTTCCGACAGCGTTCCCGCAAGCAACCCGCCAACGATCGCGGCGATGTTGTAGCAGATTGCGATGATGCTGACCGTCGCGGTCGTGAAACCGTGCTGTACAAGCAGGAACGTCGGATACAGATCCTGCGTGCCGTGGCTGAAGTAGTTGAACGCCGCCATCAGCACGATTGCGAATACCAGGATCGGCCATTGGGCTCGCACGGCCGGCCAGAATGCGAACTTGCGCTTCACTTCACCGCTCGCGCGCGACGCCTTCCAGACCGGGGACTCGTCCACTTTGAAGTAAATGAAGACGGCCAGCAGAATCGGAACAACACCGATGACGAACATGCCACGCCAGCCGATGACGGGCATCAGCAACCCGAATACGATGGATGCGATCAGATAGCCCAGCGGGTATCCGGCTTGGAACATTCCAGAGACGATGCCTCGCGACTGCTTCGGAATGGACTCCATCGTGAGAGCGGATGCCACGCCCCAGATTCCGCCCATCGCGATGCCGTAGACAACCCGGAGTGCGAAGAACGTGGCGAAGTTCGGCGACATCGCCGTGCCGAGTTCGATGACAGCGAAGATGACGATATTCGCCACCAGCACCGGTTTCCTGCCGAACTTCTCCGCCAGCGGTCCGAAGATCAATGCGCCGACGGGTCGCATGACCAACGTGAAGGTGATCGCGAGCGTGCCCGTCACGATCGTGATGCCGAAATCGTGTGCCATCGCGGTCAACACGAACACGAGAACGAAATAGTCGAACGCGTCGAGCGTCCAACTTCCGACTCCCGCAAACAACGTCTTACGTTGTGATGAGGTCCACGGCTCTTTCACCGTTTCGGTTGCAGTACGGGCCATCGATCAATCTCCTTCGACTGTCTGGTGTGCGGCGACGCGCTCGTGCGCGGCATCCGATTCGTGCGCCAGTCTGCCGAGTGTGCGGGCACCTGAGAACATTGCGTTCATAGTGTTCGCAACGCGGTTGCTCGACGCGTCTATCGTTGAAAGTGGGCACTGAATTGCGATGGAGTACATGAGAACCTGGTTGCGTCGGTGGAGCATCTCTACGCGCTTGTTCGCGCTCATGCTGGTGTTCGTGCTGGGCCTGATGGCCGTGGTCCTCGCCTGGGTGTGGGCGGACGTCAACGCTTCCGTCGAGCAGAACGCGGCGGCGAAAAGCATGACCGTCGCGACTTCTGTCGCTGTCAATCCCTTCGTGGTCGACGCGCTGGAATCGGCAGACCCGAGCGCACAGCTTCAGCCATACGCAGTGAAGGTGATGGCTCAGACGTCGACCGATTTCGTGACCATCATGGCTCTGGATCGCACCCGTTATACGCATCCGAACCCCGCTGAGATCGGCAAACCGTTCATCGGAACGATCGCCCCAGCCCTTCGCGGAAGATCATTCACGGAGACCTACACCGGCACGCTCGGTCCATCCGTACGCGCCGTGGTTCCGATCAAAAACAGCAGTGGCACCATCGTCGCCCTGGTGTCTGCCGGCATCACGGTGGCCAACGTCACGGACGAATTCGCTGCCCGGCTTCCGATCATCTTTCTGGCCGCGGCCGGAACGATCCTGGTGGGTGCCGCGGCGTCCTGGCTTCTGAGCCGATACTTGAGGCGCGTCACCCTGGGGCTCGGGCCGGAAGAGATGAGCCGCATCTTCGCCTATCACGAAGGCGTCTTGCACTCGGTGAAAGACGCTCTCGTTCTAGTCGACGCGCACCAGTACCTCGTGCTCTACAACGATCAAGCGGCGCAGCTGCTTGGCCTTCCCGCCCAAAGCTCGGGCCATGGCGCACCCGTGCCGCTGAGCACGCTGACCATTCCGGTCGGCCTCGATCGGGTGTTCGCGGGTGAGCGCCTCGCCGTCGACGAGGCGTACGTCGTCGGAGACCGCATCGTGATCGTCAGCAGTGACGCCGTTCGCGCGGCCGGGCGAGGACGCGCCAATCGGGTCGCAGGCACAGTCGTCAGTCTTCGTGACCACACCGAACTCCAACGGCTTTCCGGCGAACTCGAGACAATGCGCACGCTGTCGGACGCGCTCCGATCGCAGACGCACGAATATTCGAATCGGATGCATACCATCGCTTCGCTGATTGAACTCGACCGTTCTCGCGAAGCACTCCAGTTCGCGACCAGTGAGGTGCACGTCAGCCAGCAGTTGGCAGACGAACTCGTCGGCGCCATCCGCGAACCGGTTCTCGCGGCATTACTGCTCGGCAAGGAGGCGCAGGCGAGTGAACGCGGCATCCAGTTCACCTGGGAGGCCGATATCAGCAAGGCTGCGCCCGAGCGGGCTGCAACGGATCTCGTCACGATCGTCGGCAACCTCATCGACAATGCCATGGATGCGTCGCGCACCTCGACCGCGCCTCCTCACGTGGATGTGCAGCTCATGCAAGACGACTCGGGCGGGCTGCGCGTACGGGTCGCGGACAACGGGCGCGGCGTGACGGATGCTGAGCTCGCCTTCCAACGCGGTTATTCAACCAAGGACGCCGGCGCGATCGGGCGCGGGATCGGGCTCGCTCTGGTGCGCCAGTCAGTTCGGCGGCTCGGCGGAACAATCGAGTTGGCCAACGACGACGGTGCCGTGTTCACGGTGCACCTGCCCGGTGCACCCGTAGAGGCGCAGACCGCAGACTCCGCGTGGCCAGGAGGCGCGCGATGAGCACGAGACCGGCGCGAGTTCTCGTCGTCGACGATGAGCCGATCGCCGCGGCCGCGCACGCCGATTACGTGCGCCGCATCGACGGCCTGGAACTTGCGGCGATCGCACACACCGGCCGGGAAACACTCCGGATCCTTCGCGATTCGATCACCGATCCCCGGGCCGACGGTGCTGCGATCGACCTGATTCTTCTCGATCTGGGCCTCCCCGACGTGGGTGGGCTCGACCTGTGCCGCCGCATCCGGTCGGCGGGGCTTCAGACGGATGTCATCGCCATCACGGCCGTTCGGGAGGTCGCAAGCGTACGGTCGGCCGTTGCACTCGGAATCGTTCAGTACCTGATCAAACCGTTTGCGTTTGCGACATTCGCGGACAAAATGAACGACTACGTCGCCTTCCGGCAACGATTCGACGACTCGACCGTTTTGGCCACGCAGAGCGATGTCGACCGCACGTTTTCCGCGCGGCGCCCGTCATCTTTTGCGCAGGCGCGCGCACAGTTGGACAAGGGTTTGACCGAAGAAACGCTGGGCCGCGTCGTCGCGCGATTGCGGACAGCCGACGACGCGGCATCCGCGGCTGAGATAGCGCTCGGCCTGGGGATTTCTCGCGTCACAGCGCGACGCTATCTCGAATATCTGGCCGAGCTCGAGCTCGTCGAACGGTCGCCACGCTATGGGGCGCCGGGGCGCCCTGAACTCGAATATCGGCTTCGGCATGATGCGGTCGGCAGGCAATGAAGTCCTCGCGCGCACCGGCCGCCAGCGGCGCTATCACCCGTCAGATTCAGCGCTTTCACAGCGTTCATACAGACACGGTGACATGCCAACTTGACAGCGCATTAGCAGAGTGTAGTGTCGTCCCTCGTGACAAATGAGGGGAAGTCCCCCGCTACAGATGGGCGATCTGCCAAACGCTGGTTGATCGGAGACCCGCTTCCTAGTGAGAAGCTCGAGGGTCAATTACTGCCCAAGCGGCTTGCGCTACCCATTTTTGCGAGCGACGCGCTGTCCTCGGTGGCGTATGGCCCGCAAGAGATGATGATGATCCTGCTGGTCGGTGGGCTCGCATTCCTCAGCTTTGCGCCGTGGGTCGCATTGTCCGTTATCGTGCTGCTCGTCACGGTCGTGGCTTCCTACCGCCAGTTGGTCAAGGCGTACCCATCCGGCGGCGGCGATTATGAGGTCGCCCATAAGAACTTGGGTGAGAAGGCCGGCCTGATCGTCGCATCCGCCCTGCTTGTCGACTACGTGATGACCGTCGCAGTATCGGTGGCCAGCGGCGTTGACAACATCATCTCGGCGTTGCCAGGGCTGAGCCCGTGGCGCACCGAGCTTGCCGTGGCTTTCGTCGTGTTGATCGCGGCGGTCAACTTGCGTGGCATTCGCGAGTCGAGCAAGGCGTTCGCGATTCCGACCTACGTTTTCATAGCCAGCATCGTCTTGATGATCGTCACGGGGCTGATCGAAACGATGCTCGGCCATCCGCCGATCGCCGAATCGGCGGGCTACCTCGTGAAAGCGCAGGGTTTGACGCAGGCAGCCTTGGTACTTCTGCTGTTGCGCTCGTTCTCGAGCGGATGTAGCGCACTGACCGGCGTCGAAGCGGTGGCCAACGGCGTGCCCGCGTTCCGCGTTCCGAAGATCAAGAACTCGCGAACGACACTGCTGCTGATGGGCACCGTCGCCGTCACACTGTTCGCCGGGCTCACGGCGATGGCGCTGGTCACGGGCGTGCACTACGCCGAGAACCCCTGCGATCTGATCGGCTGGAGTCAGTGTGCGACCTCGCCGCAGCGCAGCCTGATTGCCCAAATCGCCTCTGCGACGTTCGGCGACAACACCGTGCTGTTCTTCCTCGTGCAGGCGGCAACGGCCGTCGTGCTGCTTTTGGCGGCGAACACCGCGTTCAATGGGTTCCCCCTGCTCGGCTCCGTGCTCGCGCGAGACTCGTACGCGCCGAAGGCGCTGTCGACGCGCGGCGACCGCCTGGTCTACTCGAACGGCATGATCCTGCTGGGTCTTGCGGCGATCATCCTGTTAGTGGTCTATCAGGCCAATCTCACCCAGCTCATCCAGCTGTACATCATCGGCGTTTTCGTGTCGTTTACCTTGGGCCAGAGCGGGATGGTCAAACACTGGGTCTCGCTGCTGAGGGGCGGCGCGAAGAACCGCGGCACCATCATCCGGAGCCTCTGCATCAACGCGTTCGGCGCCATCCTGACCTTCAGCGTGCTGGTGGTCGTGACCATCACGAAATTCACCCACGGCGCGTATCTGGTGTTCATCTTCATGCCGATCCTGTTCCTGCTCATGCTCGGGGTGAACCGGTACTACCGTGACGTCGAAAAGGAGGTCGAGGTCGACTCGACCACGACATTCGGCAGCACAGGCGACCATGCCATCGTGCTCATCGGCAAGATGCAGAAGCCGGCTCTGAAAGCCCTCGACTACGCGATCGCCGCCCGGCACGAGAGCATCGAGGCCATCAACATCTCGATCGACGACGAGTCGACCGAAAAGCTGCGAGAACAGTGGCGGACGATGAACATCCACGTTCCGCTGACCGTCATCGCCTCGCCCTACCGCGATTTCGGTTATCCGCTGATCAAATACATCAAGAAGCGGCGCGAAGAACACGGCTCAGAAGTCGTCACCGTCTATCTGCCGCAGTACATCGTCGGGCATTGGTGGGAGAGCCTTCTGCACAACCATCGCGCACGCCGGATCAGCAAGCAACTGATGATGTGCCACGGCGTGACGATTGCGCTCGTGCCCTGGCTGCTGGACTCCTCTGAGCTGATCTACGGGCGACGATCTCGCCCGCTGCCCGGCCAGGATCGCCGCGGCGAGCCGATCAGACCACCGGTCAGGCGACCCCTCGCGCCGCCGTCGAAGTCGACGTCTACGTCCACGGCGACCACAACCCAGGAGCCGGCCTCGACGACGAAGCGCCCCGTCACGTCGACTCGGCATTCGCGAAAGCGGGCGAGCCGCTCGAAGCGCTGACGCGGTGCCGCATACTCGGCCAAAATGCCGAAACTACAGCCGACCCATGATCTGCCGGGCGATCACGCGGCCTGCGCGGTTGGCGCCGATCGTGGAGGCCGTCGGCCCGTAACCGGCGAGGAAGATGCGCGGATCCAGCCACGCAGCGCCCTGTTCGACAGTGAGTCCTCCGGATTTTTCACGGAGCTTCAGGGCCGCGAGGTGCCGCAGTTCGGGGCGGAACCCGGTGGCCCAGATGATTGCATCCGCCGCACTGAATGAGCCGTCCGGCCAGCGCACGCCATCCGGCTCTACTCCCGCGAACATCGGTCGCTCCACCAGCACCCCACGATTGATTGCCGCAACGATGCGCCGCGTGCGCGGAACGCCGGTGCCACTCACGATGCTGGGCAGAGCCTCTCCGGTGCGAGCGGCGGCATCCTGCATCGACACGGCGGCGACGCCACCCTCGATCGTGCGTTCGGATTCGTTGCGAAAATCCACAGGCCGGCGCGTCGCCCAGGTGAGAGCGGATGCGACTCCCTCGAGCTCCATCAGGAAGCCCACGGCGCTCGTCCCCCCACCGACCACGACGACACGTTGCCCGGCGAATTCTTCTGCGGAATGATATCCACTGGTGTGCACATGCCGGCCGGAGAATGTATTGCTTCCCGGCAGATACGGCACGAACGGGGCGCCCCAGGTTCCCGTCGCATTCACCAGAATTCGAGTCACCGTCTCGCCTCGATCGTGACCGACCACTAGGTCTGCACCACGGTTGAAGACGGTGCGCACAGCCACCGGTCGTTGCACGTTCAGACCGAAATGCTCCTCGTAGCGACGGTAGTAACCGGCGACGATATCCTTCGCCGGGAGCGTGCGATCGGCGCGCTCGAAGCTGATGCCGAGTTCGGCCATACCGGGGAGATCGCTGACGTGGTGCGCACTGCCGAGTCGTAGCGCATCCCAACGCAATTGCCAGGCGCCACCGGTGCCAGGGCCGCGGTCGTACACGATGAAATCGACCCCGGGCTGCAACTCGAATCGTCGCAGATAGTACGCGACGGCCAGCCCGGCTTGGCCAGCCCCCACGATTACCACCTGGGTCGAGGTTTCGGTAGGAGACACGCCTTATTCCATCATGATCAGTTGCAGGGGCTTCGCAGGCTGTTTCGGGCCCTCATGCTAAACTAGCCGTTAGTTTTCTTATCTCTGCTGTTCGTCAATCCCGTGCGACTCATTGCTCGCTCGGCCTGTCATCGTAAGGGGGTCTCGCATGGGGCGCGGCCGTCAAAAAGCTAAGCACACCAAGATCGCGCGCGAACTGAAGGCTTACAGCCCGAACGTCAACTATGACGAACTCGAGCGCGAACTGACCGGGCACTCCCACAACGACGCCGATTACTCGAAGTGGGCTGACTACGAGCCCGAAACCGACGCGAACGACGAATACGAGACGCACGACCAGTCCAAACGCGCGTAACGCACTTCAGTTGCGCGGCAATTGCGCATCATTGGGATCGGGGTCGCCCACGCTTCGGCAAAGGGCCGACCTGCTTCGGCAGCCTCCCGACACCGCTCAACGACTGGCGCAGCAGCATCTCGATCTGCGCATTGACGCTGCGGAACTCGTCATCCGCCCAGCGAACGAGTGCGTCGTGTACGGCGGGATCGATCCGCAGCAGAATGTGCTTGCGATCGCCGGCCACGACTAGTACAGGCTTCCTGCATTGACGATGGGCGAGGCAGGCTGATCACCGCACAGCACCACCATCAGGTTGCTGACCATCGCCGCTTTTCGTTCGTCGTCGAGTTCGACGACGTTGCCTTCGCTGAGTCGGACGAGCGCCATTTCCACCATGCCGACCGCACCCTCGACGATGCGAGACCGTGCCGCGACGACCGCATTCGCCTGTTGGCGGCGCAACATCGCTTGCGCGATCTCCGATGCGTATGCCAAATGGCTGATGCGCACCTCTACGATCTCAACGCCCGCGAGCAGTACTCGCTCGGCAACCTCCACCGCGAGCTCACCGGCGACGAGATCCGTAGAACCGCGCAACGACTCGCCGCCCGCACCTGCATCGTCATACGGATGCGTCGTCGCGGTGTGGCGCAGAGCCGATTCCGCCTGGACGGAAACGAAGTCACGGTAGTCGTCGACTGCGTAGGTCGCTTTCGAGGTGTCGGAAACCTGCCATACGACGATTGCTGCGATCTCGACCGGGTTACCGTCCGCGTCGTTGACCTTCAATCGATTGGTCTCGAAGTTGCGCACCCGCACACTGACGGAGCGCCGTGTCGACAGCGGTATCACCCAGGACAATCCGGTCTGGCGCACGGTGCCCGCATAACGGCCGAAGAACTGAACGACGCGAGTCTGACCGGGCTGCACGATCACCAAAGAGCCCCAGATGATGACGAAGACGATGGCGGGCACGATCAGGAGCCCGGGCACCGAACTCATTCCAAGCAGCACGGCCGCGGCCGCGCAAGCCGCGAGTGCGAGAACACCGAACCAGCCGTTGACCGCCCACGCCCGGCGCTCCTGGATGTCTACTCTGACGTCGCCGTGACGCATCAGGGCGGACCCCTGTCGCGGCGTCTCTTCTGTGGAACTCATGGCCATCTCCTCTTGTCGACCAACATCATTTAAGTGATAGATATTTGATATCACTTAAATCACGGCTGCACAAGGAGCAAGAAGTCCCGCTCGGCTGGCGATGCAGTGCGTCAGAGAAGCCAGCCCTGTTCTGCGGCGGTCGCCGCGGCATCCGATCGATTGCGGGCGCCGGTCTTGCCGATCGCGCTGGACAGGTGATTGCGCACGGTTCCGGCCGACAGGTGCAACTCGCGAGCGATGTCGGCGACCGAACCGCCGCGCTGCACCGCGCGCAACACGTCGGTTTCGCGCTCGGTGAGCGGCGATGTTCCCGACACCAGCGACTCGGCCGCGAGCGCGGGATCGACGACACGCAGCCCTGCAGCGACCCGTCGCACCGCGTCGGCCAGTTGGCTCGCCGGCGTGTCCTTGACGATGAATCCACTCGCGCCGGCCTCCATCGCGCGGCGCAGGTAACCCGGACGGCCGAACGTTGTGACGATCAACGATCGGCACTGCGGATGCTGCTGCCGCAGTTGCCGAGCCGCCGCGAGTCCATCCATCCCGGGCATCTCGACGTCGAGCAGAGCGACCTGCGCGTCGTGGCCGCGTGCTGCGTCCAGCACCTCGTCACCCCGACCGACCTGCGCGACCACGTGCAGGTCGGGTTCGAGTTCGAGCAGCGCAGCGAGTGCGCCCCGCACGAGCGCCTGGTCGTCGGCGAGCAGGAGCCGAATCGGTGCGCTCATGCCGCCCGCCTGACCGCGACCCGCACGCCGCCGCGACCGCTAGCGGTCACGGTCAGCTCAGCGCCGGCCTTCTGCGCGCGCTCGCGCAGTCCGAGCAGGCCGACGCCGCTCGCCGGACAGCTTGCGTGACCGCTCGTGAGGCCGCCGCCCGCACCGCCCGCACCATTCCGCGTGGCGGCCGCCGGCGCATCCGCGAAGCCGTGCCCGTCATCGTCCACCGTCAGTTCTGTGTGCGTCGCGTTCACCCAGCAGTTGCGCGCTCCGGAGTGTCGGACCACGTTGGTGACCGCTTCGCGGAGCACCCATCCGAACAGCTCGCCCAAGTCGGCAGCGGCGGGATCGGCGTTTGGCGGCAGGTGCGGCTCGATATCCGCTGCGGCGAGCGCGGCCTGCGCCGCGCCCAACTCTGTCGACAGCGTCATCTCGCGGTAGCCGGCCACGGCCGCGCGCAGGTCGGCCAGCGCCGCGCGCGTGAGCCGCTCGATGTCGGCGATCTCCTCCTCGGCCCTGGCAGGGTCGATCGACACCAAACGCCGGGCGAGCTCGGACTTCACTGTGACGACGGTGAGCGAGTGGCCGAGCACGTCGTGCAGGTCACGGGAGAATCGCGCCCGCTCCTCGACCACGGCGAGCCGCGCCACCTCCCCCTGTGCCTGCCTCAGCTCGCGCACGCCCTTCAGCTGTTGGTTGACGCCGTACATCATCGCAGCAACACCGAAGATGACAGGCGCGCTGATCGCAATAGAGTTAGTGAAGTCCGTGATGAAGCCGTAGATCAGCGGGCCGGCGACGAGCACGCCGACCGCCGCTAGATCAAGCAGCAGAACGTCGCACAAGAGCGGGAGCATTGCCGCCACAAGCAGCCACAACCAGAAGATGTACGGCCCGATAAACGGCACCAGCAGGAGAGAGTATGCCCAATAGGCGCCGAGAACAGTGAACCGGATGCGCCGACTCTCCCCCCAACTCAGCGGCGGCAACAGCACGAAGCCCACGTAGTACGGAACGAGGAGCACACTGCCAATCAGCTTGTCCGCCACAGCCTCCGACGCGGTCCACAGATACGAAACCATGATGATCTGGTAGACGAGACCCCACGATGCGCCGAAATACCAGCCCCTCGCGCTCCTGCTGCGAACGGTGGCCCATCCGCGCGACAACCAGCCGTGCCATTCGGAACGGTCCGCGAGTGCATCGTGACCCATCGCATCCATTGGCGTCACACTATCGCCACTGCGCATCGGTTGCGCAGATCGGTTGCGCAGATCAGCTGCGCACATCAGCTGCGGGCAGCGTCGCGCTTGTAACGCCACGCGATGAACACCGCGAGCGCGACGGTCCAGCCCAACAGAATGAGCACCGGTTCGAGAGCGTTGCCGCTGACGCTCGCCCCCATTTGGCCGAGCCGATTGAGCCAATATGACGGAACGGCTTGGGCGACGTTCGAGACCCAGTTCGGCATGATCTGCAGCGGGATCCACAGGCCGCCCAGGATCGCCAGGCCGAAAAAGACGATCAGGAATAGCGGCTGGGCATAAGACGGCTTGGCGAACTGGCCGATCAGCACTGCAATGAGAGCGAATGGAATGACCCCGATCCAAAGCCCCAGTGCGGCCATGGTCCAGCCGAGAAACGAGAGCTTCGCACCCAGCACGACCACGGCGACGATGATCAGCAGCACGATCGACACGAGTGCGACGGCCAGCGCTGATACCACCTTCGAGACCAGGTACCCTGTGCCGGTCAGCGGGGTGACCCGCAGCTGACGGTTCCAGCCGAGAGAACGCTCCGTGACGATGTTGAACGCCTGTCCGAGCGCGGCCATCATGCCGCCGTAGCCGGCCATCTGGATCGTGGTCACCACGACCCACGGCAGCCCGGTCGTCTTGTCGATCACCCCGCCCGCCCCGTAGGCGCTGCCGAACACCAGCAGCATGAGCAGCGGAACGGCAAAGGTGAAGATGAGTCCGCGCACGTTGCGCAGTTGACGGGCCGATTCCAGCCCGATGTAGGCGATGCTCATTTGCGTGCTCCGTTCTGTGCGAGTGCGATTGCGCCTGTGCGTGTCTGGGCGCCGACGCCTGGCGATTCCTCCGACGGCGCAGCTTGAGTGAGTGCGAGGAAGGCATCGTCCATATTGTGAGCGGTGACCTCGACATCGTGCACGTCTGCGTGATTCGACAGCAGCGCGCGTAGCGCAGCATCCGAATCGTCGCTGACAATGGTGAGCTGCTCACCCCGATGCTCGACACTGGTCACGCCTGGCAGACTTTGCAGTTCGGATGCGATCTCCGCCGTCCACTCGAAGTCGAACCCGGCGCGAATGCGACGTCCCGACACGACCGATTTCACCTCGGCCGGCGTACCGTCGGCGACGATCTGGCCGGCACTGAGCATGATGATGCGGTCGGCGTAGGTGTCCGCCTCGTCGAGGTAGTGCGTCGCAAACACGACGGTGCGGCCCTCGTCTGTGAATTCCTGCATCGACTGCCAGAACACGCGGCGTGCTTCGACATCCATTGCGGCGGTCGGTTCATCGAGGATCAGCAGGTCGGGGTTCGAGACGACTGCGACCGCAAAGCGTGCCCGTTGCATCTGCCCGCCGGAGAGCTTGCTGACCTTCTGCTTCGCAATCTCGCTGCAGCGCGCTCGTTCGAGCGCTTCCGCGACCGAGAGCGGATGCTTGTGCACACTCGCGACGAGCGCGACGGCCTGCGAGACGGTCATCTCCGCGAGGAGTGCACCGCCCTGCAGCATGGCGCCGACGCGGCCGGCCGTGATGGCTTCGCGCGGATCGGCGCCGAAGAGGGTCGCCGTTCCGGCCGTCGGGTGCGCGAGGCCGAGCGCCAGGTCGATTGTGGTGGACTTGCCGGCACCGTTCGGGCCGAGGAGGGCAACGACTTCGCCGGTGTTGACGGTGATGTCGATGCCGTCCACGGCTATGAGCGAGCCGAATCTCTTGCGCAGGCCGGTGAGTTGTATGGCTGTTGTTTGATTCACGACTTCAGCGTGCCGCATGCGGCCCGCCTGATCCCGGGTCGCGAGTCAGTATTCGCCCGTGACATTTGTCACGCGCAGTGTTCCCTGAGCGCAGTCGACGGGCCACCGTGCACGCTGGACCGGAGTTTGCACGGAAGACCGGATTGGCAACCGGTTGCCAGTCCGGTCTTCCGTCAAATCTCCGGGGTAGCGCAAGCGCTCGACCACGAATGGTCGGCGCACAGCCGCAATAGCTACCGCACAGCCGCAATAGCTACCGCTCGCCGACGATCGACAACCCGCGCGCCTTGAAGCGCGTGCGGTCGGCGTTCAGCGACGCGACAAGGCGATCCGTCGTGTTGCGGATGTGTGCGACGACGGCGCGAGCACCGGCATCCGCATCGCGCGCCTCGAGCGCAGCCAGGATCGCCTGATGCTCACCGCGCACGTGCTCACGCGACTGTGCCGTGCGCAGGTCGAGCCAGCGAGTGCGCGCGAGTCGGGTGACGACATCCTGAACACCGGCAACGAGGAACGGATTGCCGGAGAGTTGTGCCAGCTCGACGTGGAAATTCGGGCCCGGTGCACCGTGCTCGGCATCCTCATCGTCGCCTGGCAGCGAACGCAACAGTTCGATCAACGCGTCGAGGTCCGTCTCGGATGCCCGCTCGCACGCGAGCCGCACGGCCGCCGCCTCGACTGCTTCGCGATATTCGGATGCTGCGCGCACCTCGTCAAGGTCGATCGGCGCGACAATCCAGCCACGGCCGTCGCGGCGCACGAGGCCCTCGGTATCGAGACGCAGCAGCGCGGCGCGCACCGGCGTGCGGGACGCCGCGAACTCCGCTTCGAGGCCGCGCTCGGTCAGGCGTTCACCCGGTGTGAGATCGAGTTCGAGGATGGCTGTGCGCAGCCGCGTATAGATCGATGCGGTCTGCGATGTCGGCCCGCCTGGTGCGGAAACGTGCGGCTCGGTCGGTGTTTCGGCCATGCCAGCACCGTAGCATCCGGGATGCCGTAGCGGTGTCCCAGTCGGCGAACTATGTGGGCCTGCGCGCCTTCAGGAGCACCCGCTTACTGTGCGCAACAAACGAACCATTCTGCTGGATGTGCTCGTGCATGGCCGCAATCCGCCCGAGATAGCGCTCCACCGTGAAGTCCGGCACCGTCCAGATCACCTTTCGCAGAAAGACGATGACCGCCGCGACATCGAAGAACTCGACACGCGTGCTCGCCTCTGTGATGGTGACGAGTTCGAGGCCGGATGCTGCAACGGCATCCGCCAGTTGGTCGCATTGCGGCACACGGCCGACAGGCTGCGGCCCCATGAAGAACTCGAACAACTCGCGGTTGGTGCCGCTGCCGATCAGCTGGCCGAGAAATGTGCCGCCTGGAGCGAGCACCCGCGTGATCTCGCCCCACGCATGGTAGGTCGGATGCCTGCTGGTCACCAGTTCGAACGCTGCGTCGGCGAAGGGAAACGGAGCTTCATCGGCGGCTTCCGTGACCGATCCGCCGAACGGCCGGAGCCGCTCGCGAGCGATCGCCAGGTTCGGAGGCCACGACTCGGTGGCCGCGACCGTGCCCGGCGGAGTGATAAGGCCCGCCAGCGCTCCCGCGTACACCTCAGCGCCACCGGTCTGCACGTCGAGAACGGAAGCGACCAGCGACATCCGCTCGCCGATCAGTCGCGAGTAGCCCCACGGCGTGCGTTCCTCGGTTGCGCGGCCGTCGAACCAGGAGAAGTCCCAGCCGCCGACCGGGGCGGCGGCGCCTTCTGCGATGAGCTCGTCGAGAGTATGAGGGGCATCCACGGACAGCATCCTTTCATGTCATCGATGTGCCGAGCTGACTCCTGGCGACGCCGACACGTCCCTCAGCGTGCGACGAGGAGACGAGGAGTCGAACGCTGTTTACGTGTCGAGCACGGATTTGACAAGCGCTTGTGATGTCGCTTGGATTGCGCTTTTGAGGCGGGCGGGCGGGACCGGCTGTCCCTCATCGAGCCACGATAGAACGAGTTCCGTTTGGATCCGCACGAATTGTCCAGCGACCCAGCGCCGCGTTCGGGGATCGGAAATCGTATCCTTCAAGAAGGCCTCGGCGATATCGGTGGATACTCGGGTGAGGTCGTCGCTGTACGAACGGAACGCCGGCTCCCGGCGGGCGTGTTCGAAGAGGAGCCGGTATCCGTCGGGATCGTTCGCCGCCTCGGCAATGGTGTCGTCGATGGAACTCTGGCTGATCGTACTGTCGTCGCCGACGCGCTCGCGGATTCGTCGGCGAACGGCATCGAGTGACTCCTGATACAGCGTCGTCTTCGAATCGAAGTGGCGGTAGATGATCGCCTTGGTCACTCCGGCTTCGCTGGCGACGTCCTCGAGTGAGGTGGCCGCGAACCCGTCCTTGGCGAATGCGCGCGTAGCAGCAGAAAGCAGCTGGGCATGCCTGGCGTCCCGGCGAAGGAGACGTCGAGCGGGTTGCGATTGATCGGCGCTCATCGGCCTCCCATCCATTTCATCGATCAGAGTGACACATTCATGTGTACACTTCAAAGTGTACATTTGAAGATTTAGACCATGCTTGGAGTTCGGATGGCCCTCAGTTTCCTGATCCTCAATGCCTTCATCCTCGCGATCACGTTGGAGAGCGATCTGGGGCGTCGCAAGATCGGATGGTTCCGAGTGCTTCGACCGTTGATCAGTGCTCTGATCGCCGTGCCATTCTTCTTCAGTGGAATGGCCTGGACAGGTGCCGGCCTTGCGCTCGAAATCGTCGCATTGGCCGTCGGCGTCGCAATGGGCTACGCCGCGTGTTCGCTCATCCGTTTCGAGTACGACGCCACGACGGCACGCACCTTCACCCGTGCCGGAATCGCTTATGCGGCGGCGTGGGTCACCGTGTCGGCCATCAAGACGCTCGCGTCATACGGGGCGCAGAACTGGTTCACTCTCGACCTCGGCCGCTGGATGATGGAGAACGACGTGAGCCAAGACGCCATCCGGGCGGCTTTCATCTTCCTCAGTCTCGGTACCCCTGTCACGCGCGCGGTCGTGCTGTTCTGGAAGGGAACCACCACCGCGCACCGCAGCGATGCCAAACTCATCCTCTTCCAGCGCGGACACAAGCAGGCACCAAGCGGCTCAGGAGTCCCGACAGAGCCAGATACGGCACGTGCCAGGACGGATTCAGCATCCCGCATTTCGTAAAGCTCGCGCGACGCCTTCATCGTCGCGGCGGGGCAACCGCTGTCGGCCATTGGCGAACCCGGAGACCACTGAACAGCAGCGGATGCGCGGCAGGCTCAGTCGCGATACCCGCCGACGAGCCGAACCGCGCCTCCATCGACGCCCTTGGCCCCCTGTTCGAAGCCCGTCAGGTCGTGCGATGCCGTCGAGACGGTGCCGACCGGCCAGGTTGGGATGCCCGCAGCGGCCAGATGATCGGCGATCGGGCCGGCGGCATCCGGTGACACGACGGCGAAGAAGCCGATGCCGAGGTTCCAGGTGCCCTCAGCACTCTCCAGCGACGTGCCTGCCAGGTTGCTGAGCACCCTGAATACCGCGGAGGGAGCCCATGTCGAACGCTCGACCTCGACCCACGAGCCAACAGGCAGCACGCGCGCGAGGTTCGCCGCGATTCCGCCGCCAGTGACATGCGAGAGTGAGTGGACAGATGCGCCGAGCGCGGCATTCGCCAAGACCGAGAGAAGCGGGCCCGTGTACAGGCGGGTGGGCTCAAGCAGCGCCTGGCCGACGACACCGCCGAAGTCATCGAGCCGATCAGCGAAGCTGATCCCGCGTGCCGCCAGGATGTGGCGAACGAGCGAGAATCCGTTGGAGTGCAGGCCGGACGATTCCAAGGCGAGCACGACGTCGCCGTCACGCACGCGATCTGCGCCGAGGACGGCATCCGCTTCGACGGCACCGACGGCTGCGCCGGCAACGTCGTAGTCATCCGGGCCGAGAAGCCCAGGATGCTCAGCGGTCTCGCCGCCCACGAGGGCGGTACCTGTGGCAGCGCACGCGCGTGCGATGCCTTCGACGATCGTCGCGATCCGCTCTGGGACGACCTTGCCGCAGGCGATGTAGTCGGTCATGAACAGCGGCTTCGCGCCCACCACGACGATGTCGTCGACCACCATGCCCACGAGGTCTTGGCCGATCGTGTCGTGCTTGTCGATGGCCTGCGCGATCGCGACTTTGGTGCCGACGCCGTCCGTCGAAGTCGCGAGCAGTGGCTTGTCGAATGCTTTCAGAGCGGATGCGTCGAACAAGCCGGCGAAGCCGCCGACACCTCCGAGCACTTCCGGGCCGTGCGTTGCGGAGACAGCGCCCTTCATCAGTTCGACGGCGAGGTCGCCGGCCGCCGTGTCCACACCCGCTTCGCGGTACGAGGCCGATTGAATGTGCACAGTAGAATTCTCGGTCACGCGACAAGCGTACCCGCGCGCTGCTCGCCTCCCGCTCACCAATAGACGCCCACACGGTATCAAACGGTCAGGCATCTTGCCCGAATTTGAGCATTAGACTGTGAACACCGCGATACGACGCCGGCCGGATCGGTCGGCCCGACAGTGAGAGTGAAGAGCTTTGATGTTCTCAGTCGAACGGCGCAAAGCCATCGTCAACCACGCCCGCGAGCTCGGTCGAGCCGATGTGTCCTCCCTGTCGAAGTTGCTGGAGGTGTCGCCTGAGACGATCCGGCGCGACTTGAACGGACTGGAACGTGAGGGCTTGCTCCGCCGCGTGCACGGAGGCGCAGTACCGGTCGAGCGGCTCGGCTTCGAAAGTGACCTCGCCACCCGCGGCGGACGAATGATCGCCGAGAAGACCCGGATCGCCGAGGCAACACTCAAGCACCTCGACAATGCCGAGGCCGTGTACATCGACGAGGGCACGATCTTCAAACTGTTAGTCGACCGGTTGCGGCCGACCAGTCCGTTGACCGTCGTCACCAATTCGCTCGCCGTTGCGTCGTCGCTCGCCGGCACGCCGAACGTGGAAGTCATTGCGCTGGGTGGACACGTGCGCGCCAAGACACTGGGGACGGTCGACTTCTGGGCGGTCGACATGCTATCCACCATGGTGCTCGACCTCGCGATCATGGGGTGCAATGGTGTGTCCGCCAGGCGCGGCGCCACCGTTCCGGATGCCGCAATTGCGGAAGTGAAATCGGCCGCAATGAAACAGTCCCGCCACCGGATTTTGATCGGGGATCACTCGAAGGTCGGTGCTGATTCTTTCATCCGTTACGCCGACCTGACCGAGTTCGACTCATTCATCACCGATGACGGAGTCGACCCCGAACGGGCGGACGCGCTGACAGGAGCCGGGCTCAAGGTCATCCAGGCGTAACCGACAGGACACACCGCGCCCGCCGCATCCTCAACTGTCAACTGAGCTGTCGACCGTGTCGGAGACGATGGCGCGTAACGTCCGGAGCGCTCCCACGGAGTGCAACGAGCGGAGCGCCGCAAGGTATGGCGCGGTGAAGTCGACGCGCTCCGCAAGATCGCCGAACAAACTCTCATTACGGATGAACGACAGCGGATCCTCCGGGAAGCGGAGCGCGGCCGCGTGCACCTGGTCTGCGAGGCGATCGACAATCTGGATGGGTGCGCCGACCTCATCGGTACCCTCGGCGTAGCGTGCCCAGCTGGCGACGATCATTGCCGAGTGCCCGACCGGCCCGCCGCTGCCCAATTGCTGCTTGATCACAGGTACGAGCCACTTCGGGATGCGGTCGGAGGCCTCTGCGCACAATCGCGCAAGGGTGTCGCGCACGTAGGGATTGCTGAACCGTTCGATGAGTTCTTCACGGTAGGCAGGGAGGTCAACGCCCGGAACGGGACGCAAAGTCGGCGTCGCCTCCCGCTCCATGTATTGGCGCAGGAAATCGGCGAAAACTTCATTCTGGGCAGCATCGTGCACGTAGTGGTAGCCGGCGAGATAGCCCGAATATCCCAGACCCTGATGGCTCACGTTCAGCAGCCGTAGCTTCATCAGCTCGTACGGCTCGACGTCGTCGACCATTTGCACCCCACACGACTGATAATCGGGCCGTCCAAGTGGGAAGTCATCCTCGAGCACCCATTGCACGAACGGTTCCGCCACGACGGGCCAGCCGTCTTCAACGCCGAAGCGCGCCGCCAACTCGTGCCGGTCCTCGTCCGTCGTGACCGGGGTAATCCGATCGACCATCGAATTGGGGAAATGCACTTCACGATCGACCCAGTCCGCGAGGTCATGGTCGAGAAGTCGCGCGAATGAGACGAACATGCGGTGCGCGACAGTACCGTTTCCGGGCAAGTTGTCGCACGACATCACAGTGAATGGCGGCACGCCCCGTTCACGGCGGACACGCAATCCGGCGACGATGAGCCCGAAAACAGTTCGCGGCGCAACCCCGGGCTGCAGGTCTGCTTGGATCGCAGCATTGGCAGCGTCGAATTCGCCTGTGATCTGGTCGAAGTTGTAGCCGCCCTCGGTCACGGTGAGCGACACGATTCGAGTATCCGGATCGGCAAGCTTCTCGATGACAGCCTCCGGGTCATCCGGGGCGTACAGGTACTGCACCAGTGATCCGATCACTTGCGGTTCCCACCTGCCATCCGGATGCTGCAGCACCAGTGTGTAGAGGCAGTCCTGAGCGGCCATGACGCGCTTCATCGCAACGTCTGCCTCGAGCACGCCGACGCCGCAAATGCCCCAGTCATCGTCGGCCCCGGCCCTCAACAACCTGTCGACGAACATGGCCTGGTGCGCGCGATGGAACCCGCCCACTCCGAAATGCACGATTCCTGTGCGCACATTCGCACGGTTGTATCCGGGCGCCCGCAGTTCAGCCGGGAGAGACGCAAGGTTTGCTTCGTTGATCTGGATCATGTGGTGCACCCTCACTTGTTCGTTTCATTGTCGGTGCCCCCGCCGGGCAACGACCGGTCGACGAGTGGCTGCTTCGATACTGCCCGATTACGCCCACATTTCGCAACAATTGAAAATAAAATTGCCCAAACTCTTGTTTTGACGTTATTGAGAAGCTAGATTGTGCTCGTTCGGACCGTTTCGGGCAAGTATGGCTTTGAAACACAGCGAAGTGGGCATTGAATGCGTGATCGAAACACTCGTGAGGCTCCTTCGCTGAGCAATCTCAATTCCACGTTCAATTGATCGAGAGGATGACGACGGTGGTCACGATAAGCAATGGCCGCAGGACAAAAGTCTTGCGATCGCTCGCGGTGCTGGGGGTTGCAACGTCAGCAGCGCTCGGCCTGGTCGGGTGAAGCGGCGCAGGCGGCAGCAGCAACAACGGCAGTAGTTCAGGGAACCTGAGTGGAACCTCGATCAACGTGCTCATGGTCAACAATCCGCAGATGATCGATCTGCAGAAGTTGACCGCAGCCAATTTCACCAAGCAGACCGGCATCACAGTCAACTACACGGTGCTGCCGGAGGACGCATTGCGCGCGAAGGCGAGTCAGGAGTTCGCGAGCCAGGCGGCGCAATACGACATAGCAACGATCAGCAACTATGAGGTGCCGTTCTACTCGAAGAACGGATGGCTGCTTCCGCTGAGCGATAACGTCGCCGCGAGCGCGGCGTTCAAACAATCCGACGTCTTGAAGCCGATTCAGAAGGCCCTGACCGGCGCCGACGGCAAGATCTACGCAGAGCCGTTCTACGGAGAGTCGTCGTTCCTGATGTACCGCAAGGACGTGTTCCAGGCTAGGGCTTGACCCTGCCTGCAAACCCGACGTGGGCGCAGGTGGCCGACCTCGCGGCGAAGGTCGCCAACGCTCAGCCGGGGATGGCAGGCATCTGTTTGCGCGGGCAGACGGGATGGGGTCAGATGATCGCGCCACTGACGACTGTCGTCAACACGATGGGCGGCACCTGGTTCGACAAGAGCTGGAACGCTCACGTCGACACAGGCGGGTTCGCAACGGCTGCGAACTTCTACGTCGACCTCGTCAAGAAGTACGAGGAGCCGGGTGCCTCCCAGGCCGGGTTCACGGAGTGCTTGAACGACATGACGCAGGGCAAAGCAGCGATGTGGTACGACGCAACGAGCGCGGCAGGCTCACTCGACGCAGCAGGCTCACCCGTTGCGGGCAAGATCGGCTACGTCGCCGCCCCCGTTGACCTGACCAAGAGCTCTGGTTGGCTGTACAGCTGGGCATTCGGCATCGAGAAGGCCAGCAAGCATCAGGCCGCCGCAGAGAAGTTCATCGAATGGGCTTCCGGACCGGATTACGCGCAACTCGTCGCCAAGACGTTCGGCTGGGCGCAGGTTCCCCCGGGCACCCGGGAGTCCCTGTACACGAACCCGGACTACCAGAAGGCGGCAAGCGCGTTCTACCAGCAGGTGCAGACCGCGATCAGCGATGCAAACCCGAGCGACCCGGGCGTTCAGCCACGACCGGCCGCCGGCATCCAGTTCGTCGCTATTCCGGAGTTTGCGAACCTGGGCACTCAAGCGTCACAGGAATTCAGTAGCGCTATTGCAGGCAAGGAAACCGTGGCCCAGGCCCTGAAGAACACGCAAGCGCTGGCACAGGCTGTCGGCGCCAAATACAAGAAGTAGACACCCCCGGATCGGGTGGCGGGGTCGTTCAACCAGCGGCCCCGCCGCCCAGATCTTTTTGCCCAATTCTTTTTGCCCAATGACGTGACAGGAGCGGTCATGACCGCGATCTCGGATCTAACCAGTACGCCGCACAAACTCGGTAGAGCGGCACGAAATCCCCGCAACAACAGCCACGAGACGCTGACTCGTGCTGCTGCGTGGGCTCGCCGGGCACCGTTGCTGCCCGCACTGATCTTCATGATCGTGGTCACACAGCTTCCGTTCGTGGCAACGCTCATCATCTCCTTCATTCACTGGAACGCCCTCTACCCCAACGACATCAACTTCGCCGGGTTCGGCAACTACGTCGCCGTGTTCACCGATCCGACCACGGGTGGCTCGGTTCTGACCACGATTTTCATCACCGTCGCGGTCGTCTTGATCAGTCTGATCTTCGGACTGATCATTGCGCTTCTGCTCGATCGCGCGTTCTGGGGCCGCGGTGTGGTGCGCACGATGATGATCGCTCCGTTCTTGATCGTTCCTGTCGCTGCGGCATTGGTGTGGAAGCACGCGATCTTCAACCCGTCGTACGGATTGCTCAACGGAATCCTGACCTGGTTCTGGGGACTCTTCGGTGATGCGGCTCACGCGCCGCAGGTCGACTGGATAAGCTCACAGCCTCTTGGCGCGGTCAACACGGCGTTGATTTGGCAATGGACGCCGTTCATGATGCTGATCCTGCTCGCGGGACTGCAAGGGCGTCCGCTGGACGTGATCGAAGCGGCACGGATCGACGGAGCCTCGACGTGGCAGATCTTCCGGTACATGACGCTGCCGCACTTGCGCCCCTACCTTGAGTTGGCGGCGCTGCTCGGGACCATCTACATCGTGCAGAACTTCGATGCCGTGTTCACGATCACCTCCGGCGGTTTGGGCACCGCTAACTTGCCTTACACCATCTACCAGACCTTCTTCGAGGCGCAGGATTACGGGCAAGCATCCGCTGCAGGCGTGATCGTCGTCGCGGGATCACTGATCGTCGCCACCTTCGCGTTACGAACCGTCTCTTCGCTGTTGAAAGAAGAAAAGCCATGACCACCGCAACAGCCACCGCGGCTGCGCCCGCCACGTCGGGCATCCGTTCGCCTCGCCGATCCACAAAGGCCAGACTTCCCGGCACCCGCCGCAGCGCCTACCTTGGCGTGATCGCGTGGCGGATCGGCGTTCTCTTCTTCATGCCGATTCTGTGGATGCTGCTCACCTCGCTGCACAGCGAGACGGATGCCGCAACCAATCCACCCAGTCTGTTCGCACCACTGACGCTGACGTCATACGCGAATTTCTTCGGCGCCGCCAGCGGCGCCACTCCGTGGCCCGCACTGATCAACTCGGCAATGTGCAGTATCTTCTCGACCGCGATCGTGCTGGCTCTTTCGATCCCGGCCGCTTACGCACTGGCGATTCGGCCGGTACGCAAGTGGTCTGATGTCATGTTTTTCTTCTTGACAACAAAAATGCTCCCCATGGTCGCCGGCCTCCTGCCGGTCTATTTGATCGCGAAGCAGATCGGGGCGCTCGACTCGATCGGGCTGATGGTGATCATCTACACGTCGATGAACCTGCCGATCGCCGTCTGGATGATGCGCTCGTTCTTCGCCGAGATTCCCATCGAGGTACTGGAAGCAGCGTCGATCGATGGCGCAGGACTGCTGCTACTTTTTCGACGCATTCTGATACCCCTTGCATCGCCGGGAATAGTCGCAACGGCCCTCATTTGCTTCATCTTCAGTTGGAACGAGCTGCTGTTCGCAAGTGTGCTCACCAGCACGTCGTCAAGCACAGCGCCCGTATTCCTGACCAGTTTCGTTACGAGCGAAGGCCTCTTCCTCTCCAAAGTGTGTGCCGCATCGCTGGCGATCTCGCTGCCTGTGCTTGTCGCGGGCTTCGCTGCGCAAGACAAGCTCGTGCAAGGCCTCTCGCTCGGTTCGGTCAAGTAACTCTGTCGGTGGTCGCGTGTGCGAGACTAGAAGCGGCCCGGATCCGGGACCGTCCTCTTTACCCACTGGAGTCCGCTAACGCATGTGCGGCATCGTCGGCATCGTCTCTCCGGAGCCGGTCAACCAACAGCTCTACGACAGCCTTCTTCTCCTGCAGCATCGCGGGCAGGATTCCACAGGAATCGCCACCGCCGAGGGCAGCACATTCCACATGCACAAGGCCAAGGGGCAGGTGCGCGAGGCTTTCCGCACGCGCGACATGCGCTCCCTCAGGGGAACAATGGGTCTCGGTCACGTGCGCTATGTCACGAACGGCGACGCGGCCAACGAGCAGGAAGCCCAGCCGTTCTACGTGAACGCGCCGTACGGAATCATCCTCGTGCACAACGGCAATCTGACGAACACCCGCGAGCTTGCCGACGATCTGTTCCACATCGACCGCCGGCACGTCAACTCGACGAGCGACACTGAGATGCTGCTCAACGTGCTGGCAACGGAACTGCAGGGGCAGGTCTCCGGGCTTGACCTCGACCCCGATCAGGTGTTCAACGCGGTCGCACACGTGCACAAGCGCGTCGAAGGCTCCTACGCGACCATCGCCATGATCGCCGGCCATGGGATGCTCGCATTCCGCGACCCGTTCGGCATCCGCCCGCTGATTCTCGGCCGCCGCTCAGCGGGGCTGGTCGGTGACGAGTGGATCGTCGCATCCGAATCGCTCGTGCTCGAAGCGCTCGGCTACGAGGTCGTACGGGATGTCGCCCCCGGCGAGGCCATCTTCATCACCACGAGCGGCGAGCTGTACTCGAAGCAGTGCGCGGCGAATCCGCGATTGGTCCCCTGTTCGTTCGAGTACGTGTACTTGGCCCGACCCGACTCTGTCATGAACGGCATCTCGGTCTACGAGGCGCGACTCAGGTTGGGTAACCGGCTCGCGGACACGATCGCACAGTACACCCCACTCGGCGACATCGACGTCGTCATGCCGATCCCGGATTCCTCCCGGCCTGCTGCGTCGCAGGTTGCGCAGAAGCTCGGCATCGAATACCGCGAGGGCTTCTACAAGAACCGCTATGTGGGGCGCACCTTCATCATGCCCGGTCAGGCGCAGCGCAAAAAGAGTGTGCGGCAGAAGCTCAACGCGATGGGGTCCGAGTTCAAGGGCAAGAACATCCTGATCGTCGACGATTCGATCGTTCGCGGCACGACGTCGAAGCAGATCGTGGAAATGGCCCGTGCTGCGGGTGCGAACAAGGTGACGTTCACCTCGGCGGCACCCCCGGTGCGCTACCCGCACGTCTACGGCATCAACATGCCCTCACGCTCCGAACTGATCGCGGCCGGCCGAAAGATCCCGGAGATCGCGCGTGAGCTCGGCGCCGACAACCTCATCTACCAAGAGGTCGCAGACATGGAAGCGGCCATCATCGAGGGGTCGCAAGTGACGAACCTCGAGATGTGTTGCTTCACCGGCGACTACGTCACCGGCACCGTCACGCCGGAATACCTCAAGTGGGTGGAACGCACGCAGCTCAGCTGACCGCCGTTGCAGCTACACGTCGTTACGTGGGGTCGGTAGTTCTGCTCCGGTGCCCACATCCGCAACTGGCCGTTCCGTCACATCAACACGGTCTGCGATGACGGTGGCCACATGGCGGCTCGAGATCCGGTCAGCCAGAAGGGCAGCCAGTGCACCGAGCACAATGCCGACAGCGATGGCCACGAGCAACATGTAGCCGAACACCGATGCGCGGTCGTAACCCTGCCCTTGCGGGAATGAATAGGTCACGATGAAGGCGGCAGCGGCGCACACGATCACCGCGACGAGGATGAACCGCCCGTACCGCGGCGTGCGCTTGATGCGCACTGTCTGCGGCGTCACGGTCTCGTCAAGCACGACCGCGTCATCGATCACTCCGCCGTCGGTCGCGGATGCGTCGGGGTCTGTTGGGCGTCCGCTATCGGTGTCCGTCATGCTGCTATTGTCCCTCACTTCGGCTGAGCGAGCACCGGCAGGCGCCCGGTCAGGTCGGCACGCTGACCGGAGGCGTGGACGCGTCCGGAGGCGAGCGCATCCGCCCAGCTGACATTTCCGGTGGCGAGGGCGAGCCAGGTTGCGGCATCCGTTTCGATCACGTTGGGCGGGGTGCCGCGGGTGTGGCGCGGGCCTTCGATGCACTGCACCGCGCCGAACGGCGGCACGCGCATCTCGACCGTGTTGCCGGGAGCCTCCTCGGCGAGCAGTTGCAGCAGGTAGCGCACGGCCGTCGCCATCGTGTCGCGCGACACAGCGTGGTCTGCGTCGGCAGCATCCGCCGCGTCGTCCGCGTGAGTGGCGTCCGCCGCCGCGTCGCTTGCCCAGGCTCCGGATGCTCGCACCGCCGCCCGCACCGCATCCTCGCCAATGTCGTCCAAGATCCGCGCCCGTGCCACGCCCTCATCTTCCCAGAGTCTCCTGAGTCCAGCGTCCCGATATCACGCTTGCAACTACCATTGAGCCGTGAAGATTCTGGTTCTCGGCTCAGGTGCCCGCGAGCATGCCATCATCAAGGCGCTGCTCTCCGAAAACGCCGGCCACGAGATCACCTCCGCTCCCGGAAACGCGGGCATCGCACGAGAAGTGCACACCGTCGCACTTGACCCGAACGACCCCGGCATCATCACGAACTATGCGAACGAGCACAGCATCGAACTTGTGGTGATCGGGCCAGAGGCCCCCCTCGTCGCGGGCGTCGCAGACGCCCTGAGCACGCACGGAATTCCGGTGTTCGGCCCGGGCAAAGCGGCGGCGCAGCTCGAAGGTTCGAAGTCGTTCGCCAAGCACATCATGGACGAGGCGGGCGTGCCGACCGGTCGCTCGGTGCGGGCTGCGACACTGGCTGAAGTCAAAGACGCGCTCGACGCCTTCGGCGCACCGTACGTCGTGAAGGCCGACGGCCTCGCGGCGGGCAAGGGCGTGCTCGTCACGGAAGACCGGGCGGCAGCGCTCGCCCATGCGACGTACTGGCTGGAACACGGGAGCGTGCTGATCGAGGAGTTCCTCGACGGCGAAGAGGTCTCCCTGTTCCTGCTCAGCGACGGGCAGTCTGTGCTTCCGCTCGCCCCCGCCCAGGACTACAAGCGGCTCGGCGACGGCGACGCTGGCCCGAACACCGGCGGGATGGGCGCGTACTCCCCGCTGCCCTGGCTGCCCGAATCGTTCGTCGACGAGGTCATCGAAACCGTCGCGCTGCCGACCATCCATCAACTCGCCAAGGAGCAGACCCCGTTCGTCGGGCTGCTCTACTGCGGACTGATACTGACGCCCGCCGGCATCCGCGTGATCGAGTTCAACGCGCGCTTCGGCGACCCCGAAACCCAGGTGGTGCTCCCGCGGTTGCTCACCCCGCTGTCCGGACTGCTCTTCGCTGCAGCTACCGGCGAATTGGCCGGGATGCCACGGCCCGAGTTCGCCATGGATGCCGCCGTCACCGTCGTGCTCGCCAGCGAAGGCTACCCAGCCGCTCCGCTGACCGGGCGCGTGATCAAGGGTGCGGATGCCGCGGCATCCGTCCCCGAGGTGCAGTTGCTGCACGCGGCGACCGCGATCGGCGACGACGGTGCGCTGATCGCAACCGGCGGGCGTGTGCTCGACGTCGTCGCGCTCGGAACGACATTTGCGGAGGCCCGCGAGCGCGCATATGAGGCGATGGGTCGCATCCACTTGGAGGGCGGACAGTACCGCACTGACATCGCGCAGCGTGTCGTCGACAGTCGGCCGCCCGCGTTCGACTGAGCGGCCAGCGGTCGGGCCCTGCTCGCGAGCCGCTCGAATGCATTGCTCGCGAGTGAATTCCGACGAGCACGCGCGAAAAACTCGCCGTAGCGGTGCGTGACTTCTGGTATTAGATTTCTGCACAACGGCTGGAGATGCCATGAGTGCGACAAGTACGTCACTGGGCAAAGTAGGGGTGCCGACGAACACGATCGCTGAGACTGCAGGCACGGTCACAAGCACGACCGCGCACGCGACGGCGGTCAAGATCATCGATTCGCCTACGGACTGGGTGTCACGGATTCGCCCGAGTTCGATGTTGATCTTTCTGCTGGGTGAGTTCGCGGTGCTCGGGCTCCTAGCCATGGCGTACATGGCGGACTGATGGGGAATACGCGGGGCAATCTCAACCCCGATCGCAGGGGTGCTGCCAGTCAGCGTGCCATGGGGCGGCGCTCTCGGCGGCGTGTGCGTCGCGATCGCCGGCGTCACGGATCATTGGCGAAGTTTCGGTGTGCATCCGGCGTCGGCGACGTCGCGCACGTGGAATGCCTGGTATCTCGCGCGCCTGCCGATGGGCGCTGCATTCGGCACCGTTGGCGCCCTCATCGTCGTATTCTTCTTGGGGACAGTCGGCTCGACCAAAACGGGCACGATCGACGTGTCCATCTCGGGCACCGCGATCCTGTTCGTGGTCGCCTTCATCGTCGGTTACAAGCAGGACATCTTCCGGCAACTCGTCTCGCGCGTGACCGAGGTCATTCTCGGCCCCGGTGACACGCAACCGGCAGCCGTGGCGGAGGCCACTGTCACTGCACCGGCGGCAAGCAACACCGCACCGGCGGCAAGCAGCACAGCGCTGGCCGGCAATGCGACGGCAACCGGCCGCGCTGCCGCAGCCGACGGCGCAGCAGGAAAGGTTGCGGACTAACCGAACACGTGCCGCTCGAGGAATTCGTTGCGGAAGACGCCGCGCGGGTCGTGTCGCTGGGCGAGTTGCCGGAAGTCTGCCATGCGCGGATACAACGACGGCACGACCCCGTTCAGATCGAGGAACGCCTTGCCCCAGTGCGGGCGCGCCGCGAACGGTGCCAGCACAGCCTCGATCGCCGGCAGAACAGCCTCCACACCGGCTTGATCGCGAACCCAGGTGAAGTGGAACGCGACCGTATCGACGCCGAATGCCGGACTGAGCCACAGGTCATCCGCCGCCATGGTGCGGATCTCGGTAATCTGAAGCACCGGCGCAAGCAACTCGGCCAGTGGCCGCAACGCCTCGATCGCCGCTGTGGCGTGGCGCCGGTCCATCAGATACTCGCTCTGGATCTCCTCGCCGTTGCTCGGTGTGAACGCCAGCCGGAAGTGCGGCAGCCGCTCGTGCCACGGACCCGGAACACCCAGTTGCTGCGTGCAGTTCTCCGGCGACATCCCGGGGAGCATGTGCAGCGGCACCGTCGCGGCTCGCGCGCCGAAGAAGTCGTCGCTTTCTACCGACGTGGATGGCGCAGCCGTGTGCGCGCCGATCGCACTTTTGCGCCAGACCTGCGAAACCGTGTCACCGCGCCATGCGGTGAAAAGACTCACGCTGTATGCACTGTCTGTGATCGCATCGAAGTCGCTGAGAACGCGGTCCCACGGCAGATCGACGTAGACCTGCTGGCTGACCTCGAACGTCGGCCGGATGTCGAGGCTCACCTCTGTTGTCACGCCCAGTGCGCCGACGCCGACGACCGCTCCGCCGAAGCCTGGGTCGCCGCGCCGTAGCGTAATGAGTTCGCCCGAGCCGTCGACGAACGTGATGCCCGCCACCGCTGACGAAAGATTGCCGCTGCGGTTCCCCGATCCGTGGGTGCCGGTCGCGATCGCCCCAGCGACGGAGATGTGGGGGAGGGATGCCAGATTGCCGAGCGCCCAGCCCTGCTCATGCAGCGCGATGCCGACATCGCCGTAGCGCATGCCGGCCGCGACGGTCGCAACGCGCGTCTCCGCGTCGATCCTGACCGCCTGCGGCAGCTGATCGACGCTGACCAGCGTGCCCGTGGTATCCGGAAGGTCGTTGAAGGAGTGCCGCGTGCCCAAAGCGTGAATGCGATCGGCGGCGGCAACGGCATCCTGGAGCTCAGCGACGCTGGTGGGGTGCAGAATCCGCTCGGCTCGATACCGGTAGTTCCCAGCCCAATTGGTCTCGTCGCTCACATGCCCGCCCGTCCGTTCGTGTCGCTGATGTGCATACCCCCTGTCTGTGACAGTCGCTGCTTGCCTGTTGGCTGCGCCCCTGTTAACTGTGCTGGATCGAACACCGCCGCTATTTGATGCCCCTGACAACAATTGTGCAACATGATGCGGAGCGTCAGATCCACTATCGATTTGAGACCTTCTCCCAGCGACCATGAGAGCCGTGCGCACTCTGACGCTGCGTGCGGACTTTACCTACTAACCCGAAGTTACGTTCGTGTTGACGTGAAAAATCCCCGTGTTTGCGGGGATCTGCCGGGTGTTTCGGGTGATGGTTCTGTCTACTTCAGTCCGATC
>Ga0208357_1000355_pt1 | contig 37233 bp, 35 predicted proteins | sample NGESurdeep092012_6_FD_184487 | JGI IMG/M metagenome (GOLD analysis project Ga0208357, IMG submission 184487) | Arctic peat soil microbial communities from Barrow, Alaska - NGEE Surface sample F52-2 deep-092012 (SPAdes) | ecosystem: Environmental > Terrestrial > Soil > Wetlands > Peat ...
GGCAGCCGGACCTGATTTTTCTGGATATCGTGATGCCGGGCATGAACGGCTTTGCGGTGCTGCGTGCGCTGCGTCGCGAGGCGACGACCCACGAGATCCCGATTGTGATGATCAGCGGCAACCTGCAGGCGACCGAACAGTTCTACGTGCAGCGCTTCGGCGCCGACGATTTCATGAAGAAGCCGTTTGGACGCAGCGAAGTGTTTGCACGCCTCCAGCACCTGACCCAGTCCGGTCGGCTGGTGGTGCGTCCACGCGCGAGCGCACCGGTCTTGCCGGAGGAGCTCGCGCTCACGCCAGACGAGCATGCCGCGATTCCGGACATCGCCATGCCCGATCCGCAGGACATGGTGCCGCCCACGGGCGAGACATCCTGATCCGTCTGGTGGAGGACTCGACGCCATGATGCTGGCGGCTGCCGGACCGGCCGAAATCCGGGTTGACGTCTGGTTGTGGGCGGCGCGCTTTTTCAAGACCCGCAACCTGGCCCGGCAGGCGATCGAGGCCGGGCGCGTCGAGGTCAATGAAGCCGGTTGCAAGCCGGCCAGGGCGCTTCACGTGGGGGATCGCCTGCGCATCGGGCGCGGCCAGGAGCGTCTGGAGATATGGGTACTCGCCCTTTCTTCGCGACGTGGGCCGGCCAGCGAGGCGCAACAGCTCTATCGTGAAACGGACGCCAGTCAGGCCGCGCGGGAGGCCTTGCGCGAACAGCGTCGCCTGAGCGGAGCGGCATTCGACCATCCGACGCATCGCCCGGACAAGCAAGCCCGACGGCAACTGCGCAAGATCAAGGGCTTGCGTTGAAAACTTCGCGTTGAGCAGTACGTCGCATATTGCGCCGGCCAACTGCGCGAGCATGCCACACACCCCACGAGGCGCGCTTGTTGCGTTCCTCCCGCGACCCGGAGACCCTGCATGGACGGACTGGTACGCAAGAGCAGCATCGGTTTCATCAAGCGCCTGCTTGGCGGGCACGCGGGCGAGGCCCGGCATGTGCAGACCACCCACGGCGCACGCATGCTGGTGGTGGATGACTCGCCCACGATCTGCGCCGTGCTGGGCAAGATGCTGGGCCAGGACGGCTACCACGTTCTGAAGGCAACGGACGGCGCCGCCGCGATCGAGCTGGCACGCCACGCGCCGCCGAGCTTGATCTTCCTCGACGTGGTGATGCCCGGCATGAACGGTTTCAGCGTGCTGCGAGCACTGCGCCACGACCCGCTGACCCGCGAGATCCCGATCATCATGATCAGCGGCAACCAGCAGGCTACCGAGCAGTTCTACCTGCAGCGCTACGGTGCGGATGACTTCATGAAAAAGCCGTTCGACCGCGACGACGTGTACGAGCGTATCGGGCGCCTGGTGGCCTGCGGGCGACTCCCAGCACGCGATGCCTCGATCGCCGCTGACACGCTGTCAGCGTTGCCGGCCGACGTGCTCGACGGAATCCCCGATGTTGCGATGCCGGATACGGGTCAGCCGGGACGCAGCGATGCGCTGGCGGCATGGCATCGCGCGGCCTGAACCCCTCGCTGCGTCCAGCGCGCCAGAGCGATGGTTGCCGGGCTTCCGTTTCCCGATCGCAACCAAGCCTCGCCTTCCAGATAGCGGCAAATGGCGATGGATTCACTGATCGCGGTGCCGTCGTCCATCACCAGCACGGGCACGTGAGCGATGCCGGCGCGAGCGCGAAACGCCGGCGTGCGGTGCTCGTCCTTCATGATGTCGACCGCCACGATCTCGATGTCGTCGATGCCCTTTTCCGCCATGCACCAGCGTACGCGGCGGGGATTGGGTGCGCGTTGGTTGTCGAAAAGTTTCATGCCAGATCTCGGTGAGTGCCGGTTTCGCCCTCCAGTTTGTCCTGCGTGCGGGTCTGGAAATCGCTGGCCTCGTGGCGTTCGTGCAACTGGCTGGACGGCTCGCCGAACGTGCGGTTGACCATGCGACCCCGCTGCGCAGCCGGGCGCTTGGCAATGACGGCGGCCCAGCGCTGGACATGGGTGTAATCCTGCACCTGCAGAAATTCGCCGGCGTCGTACAGCACTCCGCGAGCCAGCGCGCCATACCAGGGCCACACGGCAATATCGGCAATCGAATAGTCGTCGCCAGCCAGATACGTGTGCTCGGACAGGTGCCGGTCGAGTACGTCCAGTTGACGCTTCACCTCCATCGAGAAGCGGTCGATCGCATACTCGATCTTCATCGGTGCATAGGCGTAGAAATGGCCAAACCCGCCGCCAAGATAGGGTCCGCTGCCCATCTGCCAGAACAGCCAGTTCAGGCATTCGGTGCGTGCAGCATGCGCCGTCGGCAGCAGGGCACCGAACTTTTCCGCCAGGTAGAGCAGGATGGCGCCGGACTCGAATACCCGCTGTGGCGGTTCGACGCTGCGGTCCAGCAGAGCCGGAATTTTCGAGTTCGGATTGATGCCGACAAAGCCGCTGCCGAACTGGTCGCCTTCGCTGATGTCGATCAGCCACGCATCGTATTCGGCGCCCGCATGTCCCAGCGCGAGCAGTTCCTCCAGCATCATCGTGACCTTGACGCCATTGGGTGTGGCCATCGAGTACAACTGCAGCGGATGACGTCCGACGGGCAGATCCTTGTCGTGCGTTGCGCCGGCAACCGGGCGGTTGATACTGGCAAATTTTCCGCCGTTTTCCTTGTTCGGAGTCCAGATTTTTGGCGGATCGTAGGTCGTTGAATCGGTCATGGGGATCCTTGCATGGGGGAGGGAACAGCACGAGGTGCCTAACCATGGCGCCGGCGTAACCTCCAGATGCCAGTGCGCGCTACTCGCGCAGCAGGCCGCGCAAGCGGTACAGCGCATCATGCGCTTCGCGCGGCGTCATCGTGTCCGGGTCGAGGTTTTCCAGTGCCCGCTCGGCGGCCGAGGGTTGTGCCGGTGCGAACAGACCCAGTTGCGGTGACGATTCGACGGTACGTGCGGGTGCGTTGCTGTGCTGATGCATGCCGCGCTCGAGTTCGGCCAGGGTGCGTTTCGCGTCGGCGATCACGGACTTCGGCAGGCCGGCCAGGGCGGCCACCTGCAGGCCGAAACTGCGATTGGCCGGACCTTCTTTCACCGCGTGCATGAACACCAGTTGCTCGCCCCGCTGTTTGTCATGAAGCTCGACGGCGTCCAGGTGCACGTTGGCGATCGACGGGAATTCGCTGGCCAGTTCGGTCAGCTCGAAATAGTGCGTGGCGAACAGCGTGTACGCGCGGCAATGGCGTGCCAGGTGCACCGCCGCGGCGCGGGCCAGTGACAGGCCGTCGTAGGTGCTGGTGCCGCGACCGACCTCGTCCATCAGCACCAGGCTGTCGGCGGTGGCGTTGTGCAGGATGTTCGCGGTCTCGCTCATCTCCACCATGAAGGTGGACTGGCCGCGCGACAGGTCATCGCCGGCACCGATGCGGGTGAAGATGCGGTCGATCGGACCGATCACCGCGCTGGCCGCCGGTACGTAGCTGCCGATGTGGGCGAGCAGCACGATCAGCGCGTTCTGGCGCATGTAGGTACTCTTGCCACCCATGTTGGGGCCGGTGATCACCAGCATGCGGCGGTTATCGTCGAGCTTCAGGTCGTTCGGTTCGAACGGCTCATCGCGAACCTTTTCCACCACTGGATGCCGACCGCGTTGGATCATGATGCCGGGTTCGTCGGTAAGTTGCGGTGCGGCCCAGTCCAGCGCCTCGGCGCGTTCGGCCAGGGTCGCCAGTACGTCGAGTTCGGCCATTGCGGCGGCGGCGGCCTTCAGCGGTTCGAGTTTTTCGGTGAGCGTATCGAGCAGCGCCTCGTACAGTGCGCGTTCGCGCAACAGCGAGCGCTCTTTCGCCGACAGCACCTTGTCCTCGAAAGTCTTCAGCTCCTCGGTGATGTAACGCTCGGCATTCTTGGTGGTTTGTCGGCGCGTGTAATGCGTGGGCGCCTTGTCCGATTGCGCCTTGCTGATCTCGATGTAATAACCGTGCACGCGGTTGTAGCTGACCTTGAGTGTGCTGATCCCAGTGGCGGCTTTCTCGCGTTCCTCCAGTTCGACCAGGTACTGGTCGGCATGGGTGGACATGCGGCGCAGTTCGTCCAGTTCCGCGTCGTAGCCGTCGGCGATCACGCCGCCGTCGCGCTGCAGCACCGGCGGCTGTTCCACCACGGCGCGGGCGAGCAGCGCCGCGGTCTCGGCGTGGTCACCGATGCGTTCGACCAAAGTGCTGAGTAGAGGGGAGAGCTCTTGTTGAAGAGTGCGGCCATGGATGGCCGCTTCTTGATTTTCGCGATCAAGGGCGAGCGCACTGGTACCTCCCGCTTCTTGATTTTCGCGATCAGGGATGATCGCACCAGTAAAGGCCGCACCAGCAAAAACCGCACGGGCAAGCCCAGGCGCAGCCAGCAAACCGTCCCTGAGCGTGGACAGGTCACGCGGACGTGCGGAGCGCAGCGCGATGCGGGCCAGGATGCGTTCCAGGTCGCCGACGCGGCGCAATTGTTCGCGCAGGGCGTCGTAACAACGGGTGTCGATCAGCATGCCGATCGCCTGATGCCGCCGTCGCAGCACCGGGCGCGAACGCAGCGGGCGAGTCAGCCAGCGGCGCAGCAGGCGTGCGCCCATCGGCGTCACCGTTTCGTCCAGCACGCCAAGCAAGGTGTGCTCGGTGCGCCCGCCGGGATGAGTGTCCAGTTCCAGGTTGCGGCGGGTGGCGGCATCCAGCGCAATCGTCTCACTGGCGCTTTCCACCGCCATGCCGGTGAGGTGCGGGAGCGCGCTCTTCTGGGTTTCCTCGACGTAGCCAAGCAGGCAGCCGGCGGCGGCCACGGCCAACGGCATGCCGCTCACACCGAAGCCGCCGAGGTCACGAGTGCCGAAGAAACGGTTGAGTTCGCGCGTCGCCGTAGCGGTGTCGAAATGCCAGGGCGGCCGCTTGCGCAAGCCGGGCAGGGCACTGACCAGCTTTGGCCAGGCCACGTCTTCGCCGACCAGGGTTTCGGCCGGTTGCAGCCTTGCCAATTCCGCGGCCAGCGCTTCAGCGCTCGGCACTTCGCTGAGCAGGAAGCGGCCGCTGGACAAGTCGACCCAGGCCAGGCCGTAGCTCGCGTCCGGGCCCGCGGCAAGGGCCAACAACAGATTGTCGCGGCGGTCTTCCAGCAACGCCGCATCGGTCACCGTACCGGGCGTGAGGATGCGCACCACCTTGCGTTCGACAATGCCCTTGGCCAGCGCCGGGTCGCCGATCTGTTCGCAGATCGCCACCGATTCGCCCAGCCGCACCAGTCGCGCCAGGTAGTTTTCCGCCGCGTGATACGGCACGCCGGCCATCGGGATCGGCGCGCCGGCCGACTGCCCGCGCTGGGTCAGCGTGATGTCGAGCAGCCGCGCCGCCTTGCGCGCGTCGTCATAGAACAGCTCGTAGAAATCGCCCATGCGGAAGAACAGCAGTACGTCCGGGTGCTCCGCCTTCGCGGAAAGGTACTGGCGCATGAACGGGGTATGTTTGGTGAGGTCGTCTTGGCTCATGCAATGCAGGTCTTGGCGTGGTCGCGCGGAACGGGTAGAACGGTGACTCTGCGCACGGCGCAATGTTCAGTTCAGATCCGGGAGTCTCGCATGGAGTTGTCGTCCGTTCCTACCGATGCCGAACTGCTGGCGCTCGCCAGCGAGCTTGCCGGCGAGGTGCAGCAGCGTCGCTTGATGCTGGTCACGGCCGAGTCCTGCACGGGTGGCTGGATCGCCAAGACCTTGACCGACCTGCCGGGGAGCTCGGCCTGGTTCGATGCCGGCGTGGTGACCTACAGCTACGGGGCGAAGGAGGCTCTGCTCGGGGTCAATCCGCGCACGCTGGAGCTGACCGGTGCGGTCAGCGAGGAAACGGTGCTGGAAATGGTGGCCGGAGCCTTGGCGCGCTTCGGGGCCGGGCTGGCGGTGGCTGTCACGGGGATTGCCGGCCCCAGTGGCGGCACGTCGGACAAACCGGTCGGCACGGTGTGGATCGGCTGGAAGCACCGCGGTGGCTACGCACACGCTCAGATGTTCCATTTTCCGGGCGATCGCGAGGCGGTGCGGCGGCAAACCGTGGCGGCGGCGCTCGAAGGTTTGCGGAAAACCCTGACGGAATGACGCGTCGCAGGCTGCCAGACCGGCTTGACGCGTGTGGGATACTGCGACATCCAGCCGCCGGGCATTCCTGGTCGCGCCTGCCCGATGGCCTGCCCGACTTGGCCTGCCCGACTTGCGAGACCTGATCGCAGCCGGTGAGATTCGATCCGGGCATCATGCCTTTTATTCACAGCCCAACCGGAATACAGACGATGGATGACAACAAGCGCAAGGCGCTCACTTCAGCCCTCACCCAGATTGAAAAGCAATTTGGCAAGGGCGCGATCATGCGCATGGGCGACCGCGTCAACGAGGCGATCGATGTGGTTTCCACCGGTTCGCTGGGGCTGGATATCGCGCTCGGTGTCGGCGGCTTGCCGCGTGGCCGCGTGGTCGAGATCTACGGGCCAGAGTCCTCCGGCAAGACCACCATGACCTTGCAGGTCATTGCCAGCTGCCAGCGCATGGGCGGCACCGCCGCCTTCATCGACGCCGAACATGCGCTTGATCCGACTTACGCCGAAAAGCTGGGCGTCAAGGTGGATGATCTGCTGGTGTCGCAGCCGGATACCGGCGAGCAGGCCCTGGAAATCGCCGATATGCTGGTGCGCTCGGGCGCGGTCGACATGGTCGTGATCGACTCGGTCGCCGCGCTGACCCCGAAGGCGGAAATCGAGGGCGAGATGGGCGATTCGCACGTCGGCCTGCACGCGCGCCTGATGAGTCAGGCGCTGCGCAAGCTCACCGCCAACATCAAGAAATCCGGCACCCTGGTGATCTTCATCAACCAGATCCGCATGAAGATCGGCGTGATGTTCGGTAGCCCCGAAACCACCACCGGCGGCAATGCGTTGAAGTTCTACGCCTCGGTGCGTCTGGACATCCGCCGGATTGGCGCGGTGAAGCGGGGCGAGGAGATCATCGGCTCGGAGACCCGGGTCAAGGTGGTCAAGAACAAGGTGGCGCCGCCGTTCCGCAAGGCCGAGTTCGAGATCCTTTACGGCGAAGGCACGTCGCGCGAAGGCGAGATCATCGAGTTGGGCGTGCTCGAGAACCTGATCGACAAGTCCGGCGCCTGGTACAGCTACAAGGGCGACCGCATCGGCCAGGGCAAGGAAAACGTGCGCCAGTTCCTGCGTGAGCATCCGGAGATGGCCAACGAGATCGACGCCGAGCTGCGCGCGCGGCTGCTGGTTCCGGTGGGCAAGCCGGCTGTGGCGGCCGCGGCGGCCGCGGCGGCCGTCGAAGAGGAAGCCTGATTCATGGCCGAGCCGGCAGACCGGCCAGGTCTGACCGGCCACGTCTGCACGGTTCTTTGAACGGCCCGGTTCTTTGAACGGTCACGTGGGTGCCGATGAAACGCCGCGATCGTGCCGACCAGGATGAAAAGCCCAGGCGCAGCGCCTACGACAAGGCGCTGGGCCTGCTCGTGCGTCGGGAACACTCGCAGCGGGAATTGCAGGCCAAGCTGCGCCAGGGTGGTTACGAGGTCGGGGAGGCCACCGCGGCCATCGGCCGGCTGGGCGAGCAGCACTATCAGGACGAGCAGCGCTTCGCCCAGGCGCTGGTGCGCAGCCGCTTGTCGCAAGGCTATGGTCCGCTGCGCCTTCGTGCCGAACTGAAGAGTCACGCCATGCCCGCTGCGATGATCCGCGAGTGCATCGACGCGGCCGATATCGACTGGGACGAAGTGGCGGCGGCACAGCTGCGCCGCCGCTACGGTGGCGCAGGCACGAAAGACCCGGCCGAGCGCGCCAAACGGGCACAGTTCCTCTTGCGTCGTGGCTTTGCGGCCGCCACAGTACGCAGTGTTACCCACGCCGAAGTGGACGCCGATGACCTCGATGCCTGATTCCCGATGACGGGAACCTGGCTGCCTTGATCAACCCGCGTCGCCGCAGCGTGGCCCTCGAACGCCAGCCCACGCGATGTGCATGAAAACCTCAGAAATCCGCGCTGCCTTTCTCGACTTCTTCCGCTCCCGGGGCCATACCATCGTGCCGTCCAGTTCGCTGGTACCGGCCAACGACCCGACCCTGATGTTCACCAACTCGGGCATGGTGCAGTTCAAGAACGTGTTCCTGGGCAGTGAGAAACCTGGTTACGTCCGCGCAGCGGACGTGCAGCGCTGCCTGCGTGCCGGCGGCAAGCACAACGATCTGGATGCGGTGGGCTACACCGCACGCCATCACACGTTCTTCGAGATGCTTGGCAACTGGTCGTTCGGCGACTACTTCAAGCGCGAGGCGATCGCGTGGGCCTGGGAAATGCTGACCCAGGTGTTCAAGCTGCCGCCGGACCGACTCACCGTCACCGTCTACCATACCGACGACGAGGCCTACGCGATCTGGCACGACGAGATCGGCGTGCCGGCCGAGCGCATCGTCCGCATCGGCGACAACAAGGGTGCGCCGTTCGCCTCGGACAACTTCTGGCAGATGGCTGACACCGGCCCGTGTGGCCCGTGTTCGGAGATTTTCTACGATCACGGCTCGCACATCGCCGGTGGGCCGCCGGGCTCGCCGGAGGAGGATGGCGACCGTTTCATCGAGATCTGGAACCTGGTGTTCATGCAATTCGACCGCGCGCCGGACGGCACGCTGAGTCCGCTGCCCGCCCCGTGCGTGGATACCGGCATGGGCCTGGAGCGGCTCGCGGCCATCCTGCAGCACGTGCATTCGAACTATGAGATCGACCTGTTCGCTCACCTGATCCGCGTCGCTGGCGAGTTGACCAGCACCAGGGACCTGGGCAACAAGTCCCTGCGCGTGATCGCCGACCACATCCGCGCCTGCGCGTTCCTGATCGTCGATGGTGTGTTGCCGTCCAACGAGGGCCGCGGTTACGTGCTGCGTCGGATCATTCGTCGCGCCTTGCGGCACGGCTGGATGCTGGGCGTGCGCGGCGATTTCTTCTGGAAGATGGTCGCGCCGCTGGTCGCCGAGATGGGTGATGCGTATCCCGAGCTGGACGCCAGGCAGGCTTTCGTCGAGGACGCCCTGCGCACCGAGGAGCAACGCTTCGGCGAAACGCTGGAACACGGCATGCGTCTTTTCGACGACATCGCCGCAAGGATCGGTGCCGGCGAATTCGGCAAGACCATTCCAGGCGATGAGGCATTTCGGCTCTACGACACCTACGGTTTTCCGGTCGACCTCACCGCCGACATCGCGCGCGAACGCGGTCTCGAGGTGGACATGACCGGTTTCGAGCAAGCCATGAACGAGCAGCGCGAGCGCGCCCGCGCGGCGGGCCGGTTCGAGGCGAAAGGACAGATGCCCGCAGAACTGGCCAGTCAGCTCAAGCCCACCACGTTCCTGGGCTACGACGCGTTGCTTGGCCGTGCAGGCAAGGTGCTGGGTATCGTGCGCGATGGTCGGCGGCTGGAGCAACTGGCCGATGGCGAGGACGGCATCCTGATCCTCGATGGCACCCCGTTCTACGCCGAATCGGGCGGCCAGGTCGGCGACACCGGAGCGCTTTCAAATGCCGCCGGTCGCTTCGATGTCCGCGATACCTCGAAGCTGGGCGGCGTGTTTTTCGGCCATGTCGGCACGTGGCGTGGCAAACAGCCATTGCGCAGCGGTGACCTGCTCGATGCCGAGGTCGATGCCACGCGTCGCCAGGCCATCGTGCTCAATCATTCGGCCACCCACTTGCTGCATGCGGCGCTGCGCAAGGTGCTGGGCGATCACGTTACGCAAAAGGGCTCGCTGGTTGCACCCGAGCGCCTGCGTTTCGACTTCTCGCACAACAAGCCGATGAGCCGCGAGGAACTGGACTGGGTCGAGGCGATGGTGAATGCCGAGGTGCGGCGCAACGCGGTCGCCGAAGTTCGTCAGATGAATTACGACCAGGCGATCGAGTCCGGTGCGATGGCGCTGTTCGGCGAGAAGTATGGTGATGAAGTGCGCGTGCTGAAGATGGGCGAGTTCTCCACCGAACTCTGCGGTGGCACCCACGTCGGTCGCACCGGTGACATCGGTTTGTTCAAGATCGTCAGCGAGTCCGGCGTGGCCTCGGGCGTGCGGCGCATCGAGGCGGTGACCGGCGACGGCGCACTGGCCTGGGTGGCCGGGGAAGAGCGTCGCCTCGACGAGCTGTCGCACCTGCTCTCCAGCAGTGGCGAAGACGTGGTCGCCAGGCTGCGCCAGTTGCTGGAGCGCCAGAAAAAACTGGAGCGTGAACTGGAGTCGCTGCGTGCCAGGGCGGCCGGTTCCGCCACCGCCAACCTGGCGGCGTCCGCCACCGACGTCGACGGTATCAAGGTGGTTGCCGCGCGCCTGGAAGGGCTTGATGTGAAATCGTTGCGTGACAGCGTGGACCAGCTCAAGCAGCAACTGGGCGATTGCGTGGTGTTGCTGGCAGGTGCCACCGATGGTCGCGTGTCGCTGATCGCCGGCGTGCACGGCAAGGCACTCGGGAAGATCAAGGCTGGCGATGTCGTTGCCCACGTAGCTGTCCAGATCGGCGGCAAGGGCGGTGGTCGTCCGGACATGGCCCAGGGCGGTGGCTCCGACACGCCGAACCTGCCGGCCATTCTGGCGGAGCTGAACAGTTGGATCGCCAGTCGATGACGGGGAGTTCAACCAGGTCGGCGATCCGTCGGTTGCTGCATTGCGTCCATGATTCCCGACCAGTTAGTATCCGAGGAGGTCGACTTTGCCCATAAGGTAAAGTCGCCAGTCAGGACCCTCAGGAGGCGTTTTGGCTGTGAGCCGGGAAGGCGGTAGGGCCTTTGGCGGATCGAAACGTCGAAACGCGGATGGATGGATGCTCAGGGGTGAGGCATCGTCGATTCGCCAGCCTGTGACCAGCAGCTTTTTATGGAGTAGTAAACATGTTGATTCTGACCCGTCGGGTCGGTGAGACCCTGATGATCGGCGACGAGGTGACCGTCACCGTTCTTGGCGTAAAAGGCAATCAGGTACGCATCGGCATCAACGCCCCCAAGACCGTGGCCGTCCATCGCGAAGAAATCTACCAGCGAATCAAGGGCGAAAGCGACGCCGCCGGCGCCCCACACGAAGCCGGCGAACCCTGATCGCAGCATTCAGGACTTTACCTGGACCGTGCCGGTCAGTATCCTTGCCGGCTCCGCAACCATGCGGAAAAACCCCGGAGAGATGCCCGAGTGGCCGAAGGGGCTCCCCTGCTAAGGGAGTATCGGGCTAAACACCTGATCGAGGGTTCGAATCCCTCTCTCTCCGCCAATGAAGTGATGTAAGTTGTTGATTTTACGCAACTTACTTGTAAGACAAGGCGGCTGGTATGCCATTGGGTATGCCAGCCGTCGTTGTTTCTGGTTCTGTCTCGTTGAGCGTTATTGGACCCACATCAGTAATACTGCCGGACATAGCCGAACGCTTTCTCGAACAGCTCCTCATCCGCGTGCAGCTTGTACTTGAAGAGCGCCTTGCGCAGCGCCTTCTTTACCTCACGCTCGCCCGCCTGGGTGCCTTGCCATCCCGGGAAGCGGACTAGGCGCACGATCTCGTCGATGTCTGCCACCACGCGCTCCACCATGATCGGCGTCTCGGCCGTCTTGACCTCGTTGAACAGTTCGCTCAGCGCCGCCTTGCCGCGGTCCTCGTCCTCTTCGGGCGGAACTTCCTTCTCGGCCTGCAAGGTTTCCTTGGCGATCTGCAGCAATTGCTTCAGAAACTCGACGCTGTTGATCTGGCCGGACTCGAAGCGGTCTTTCAGTGCATCGAGCCGTTCCGACAGCTGCTTGAACTTGGGATTGCCACCATGGCCGCGTAGCCGGCGCTTGAGCTTGATTTCGATCTCCCTGGCCTTCTTCGGGTCAGGGTTCGAAAGCACCGCCTCCAGCAGGTCTGCATCCAGCACTAGGGTGGCGGTGCGCGGATCGTCGCTTGATGGCGTGGATGCCTACCGAGGCCGATCGCTCGCCTAACGCTAGATGGGTTCGAGAGTGGGCAGCACGTCGGCGAATGCTTGGTGCAGTTCCGGCAGGGATTCAGTAACCGCCACGTCTTCGGCTAGCGCCGCCAGGAGCAGGAGCGTGAGCATTGAAAGGGCGTTTGTGTTCTTGGTGACGTCCAGCAGCAGCGCAACCGGATAGCCATCGCGCTGGCGGGCAAACGGATGAATGCCGCCATGGATGAATGAATTCAAACCATCGCCCAGGCGGCTTCGGGCTCACGCCAACAAGGCCGACGCCCCGGGAGGGCCGGCACGCTCCAGCGCCTCGAGCATCTGCGGAACTCCGGGCAACTTCTTCGCGGCTTGCTGGCTGTCGAGGGACAGCGGAGCCAGCAGGCGCGACAGCTCACCTTTGGACGCGGCATGCGCTGCCCATACCGCGCGCACCAGGGATTCGTACTGGGGGCGGACCAAGGTAATTGCCGAGGCGGGGAAGGAGACCAACACGTCCCGTGCGGCCGCGCCGTGGTCGAGCGACACGGCGCAAAGGCCGACGACAGCTCGTGCGTGTGGTGCGTCAGGAACTGTGGAAGATTCCCATGCGCCGCGGATGGCCGCATCGAGCTCAGCTGAACGGGTCAGCGCAGTGGTCAGCCGTTGTAAGGCGTGGTCCTCGTACAAAGTCACCAACCCTTGGAGGGATGGCGCCATCTTAAGTCAGGCTTGGCTAGATGTGAGCCTGGCTCGCCGAACGTGCGACGTGACGGGGCGGTTGTAGGGGGGACTCTTGCCCGTAATCGCTCATCCGCTCCACACAACTTGTTTGTGCTTAGCATGGGCTCCAAACAGCAGCGTCGGCGTTCATTTGCGTAGCGTCTGCTATCCGGAATTATAGGTCGCACAGTCATCGCAAACGCGTGCCGCAAAGCGGCCGTTCAAAATCGCTGAGCATCGCCGACCGGGACTGGCGTTTCACGTTTGGTGCGAACGCCTGCGTCAAGCGGGGGGCGTTCGTCTTGAGCGATGTGTTGGAAGGCGCGACGCAGATTAGAGTCAGAATCAAGCCACTCATCCCCGACTGTAGACTCCCTCTCGCTGGGTGCAGCATGAATTCGGTATCTAATTGCCGCAGCCCGGGATCGCAAATACTAAGTATGTTTCGACAGCCGGCACCGTGCCAGCGCATCCTTCAGCTCGATCCGCGAAATCGTCCCCCGGTGGTAATCGGTCAACCAAATCGCGCCAAAGCCAACACCGAGCGAATCGCCTCCGGGTCCTTTCCATTGGCACAGAAGTTTGTTGCTGGCGGCATCAACGACGGAGAGTGGAGTCTTCGCCACCGTCGTCCAAATCATTCCTTCGTAGAAGGCGATATCGCCGCCTGAGTCAGGTGTTCCCAGAGAGATGCTGCTTGTTGCTTTCGTGCGGGTGTCCACGCGGGTCAGGGTTCCGTCGCCCTGGTCGAGTGTCCATACGGCACCATCGCCGTCGGTAAGGAAGTGTGGGCCTGGTCCCGTGGTGACGGTGGCGATTTTCGAGCCGGTGGTAGCGTCGATACTGGTCATCTCCGACCCGTCGGCGCGTGTCACCCAGATCTGGCCATCGCTGAACCGGGGATTGTAGGAACCGGGAGGCACGTGGACTTTTTGGCGGATTGCGCCGGTGAAAGGGTCGATGCGCACGAGCGTGCCGTTTTTGTCGATGACCAGCCAAACGCTGTCCGAGCTCGTCGCAACTCCGCCTTCGTTTTGGGCAGGGCCAACCTTGAAGACATCAGTGAGCGTGCCAGACTTGAGGTCGATCTTGGCCAACATCGGTTTTTTGCCGCATAGGGGAATCCAGAGACTGCCGAAGCCCGTTGCAAGCCCGGAGCAAGGCTCCCCGCCCAGCTTCACGGTGGCGGTGACGGTGTTGGTTTTCGGATCGATCCTGCTGACCGAATTTGGACCCGTGCTTCCGACCCAAAGTGCGTGGGGCGTCATCGCCACCCAGTCGGCGGTCTTGCCGAGGTGCGCGATCACGATCGGCTTGAGTTCGTCCATTGACCTCTGTATACCGTCGACTGCAAAGGCAGGAGCGGCGAAAGCGGCAAGCACGCAGCTGACAAAAATGGCTATCTTCGCGACGTTCAAACGCGCTGTTGCATGCATTGGATTCTCCGTTGGAAGGACGAATGACACCGTTTCAGTTCTTGCGTCGAACGTTGTTGCGGGACGTGGAAAACGGGTTGGCGCATTTTCTGGCAAAAGCCTTCTTGGCCGCATAGCGCCCAAGTTAAACCGGCTGCGGACTGCAGCAGTCGATGGTCGCGTCATTCTCCCCTTAGTCCGGTTCAATGCGTAGTTCGGGAGCGAGAGTGGCGGGTGGCCGATCCTTTGTCGCCGCGCCGCCTGCTTCCAATGGCGGACCGCAGCGCCGCCGTGTGTCTGAAACCAGCAAAGTGCTTGGCGCGTCTGGATAAACGTCGTTATACGTGCACACCAGTAGCAGTAATCGCCATGCCAGAGGCTCGGGCCAGTAGGCCCAGAGGGACGCAGCCATCGCGTCGGGTGTGCCCAGTCTAGTCCGGATGGTCCGCTCGAGCGGAAGGACTTCGCATTGGCGATTACAGACCGCCCGCTCTGCCGCAGTTGCTGGCCATCTGCGGATTGCAGTCTGCTGACCACTCCCGCCACGCAACTTGGCCAGCCGCGCGTCCGGGCTGACCTTCCTTGTGGCGGTCGCTTATCGGCCAGCTCCGGACGTTCGCGCGCGCTGTCGAGTTCCCCATTTGCCGCCGTTCGAGTGGCAGCGTGGAATCCATGGTTGTTCCGTTTCACCCGGAGAAATAACGCATCAGGGTGATACCGGTGCAGATGCAGCGGAAGCGGGCGGCTGCGAGACGGTGTCGTACTTCTTCACCAATGCCTGGAACGCGGGCTTGCCGCGCAGCGGCAGCCAGAACGGATTGACGCTGAGGTCGATGCAGACGACCGGCACGGACGCGCAGAGCTTCGGCAACTGCTCCAGCGCGGTGGCGTTGCGGCCCAGTGCCAAATACAACTCGATCAGGTCGACCGTGGAAATCGGATCGAGATCGGAACGATGGCGCAGCGCCTCCACCGCGGCCAGCGCCTGCGCGTGCAGTTTCGGGTCCAGCACGGATTGATAGGTCAGCCGGCCAGCCGCGACCAGTGCCTTGGCCAGCGGCGTGTCCGGTTGCACCATGTCGAACGCCTTCACCGCATCCTCGGGGCGGTGCAGCAGCGAATAGGTCAGCGCCAGCGACATGGCAGTGTCCGCGCTGTGCGGCGCCAGTTTCATCAAGGCCTGCAACGGTGGCAACGCCTGCGCGTACTCCCCGAGGTCCAGATAGGCAATCGCGAGGTCGTTCTGCGCGGTGGGGTTGCGGGGATCGAGTTGCACCGCTTCCAGATTCTGCGCCAGCGCTTGCGTGATCGGCAGTGCGGTGCCGTAAGCCACATGCGCGTCGGCGTTGCTGGGATCGAGCGCCAGCGCGCGCTGATATTCGGCCTTGGCCTGGGCGGTCTTGCCTTCCGTTGCATCGGCATTGCCGAGCACGAGCAGCGCTGTCACGTTGCGGGAGTCCAGCGCCAGCGCCCGGTTCGCCTCTGCTCGGATCTTGGGCAGCGCATCCTTGAGCGACAGGGTGGATAATGCGGTCAGGTCCAACCACGCGCCCGCCAGCCCGGCGTGGGCGTCGGCATAACCAGGGTCGAGCGCGAGCGCCTGTTCGTACAGGGCGCGGGCCTGCTCGATCGGCGCGGCGGAGGCGGTTTCCATCAGCGCGCGTGCCTCGAGCACCAGGTCGTGCGCCTTGGGGTTCACCGTGGGCGCGGGTGCGAGGCTCGCGAGTTTTACCTTGAGTGCGCCCGCGATCGCCGCGGAAATCTTGTCCTGCACCTGGAACACGTTGGCGGCCGAATCGTCGTAGTGATCCGACCACAGCTGCTTGCCGCTGCGGGTGTCCACCAGTTCTGCGAGCACCCGGATCATGCCGCCCTCGCGCTGGATGCTGCCGTGCAGGAGGCTGGCGACATCGAGCGCCGCGCCGATCGCGTGCGGCGATTCACCGCTGTTGCGGTATTTCGATGCGGTGTCCCACGCGATCACCGTGAGCGCGGCGTTCTGGCCTAGCGCGTTGGTGAGTTCCTCGGTGATGCCGTCGCTGAAATACAGCTGCTTGGGATCGCCATTGAGATTGGTGAACGGCAGCACCGCCAGGGTGCCGGCTGGTGGGTTGAAGGGCTTGGGCGCAGAGGTTTGCACCTGCGCAGCCGTTGGTGCCTGGCGGCGCACGAAATAGCCCGACGCCAGCAGCGCCACCGCGACGAGCAGCACGCCGATGATCGCGAAGTCCAGCTTGCGCGAGGTGGAGTGCCGGCTGGGCGCATCCGTTACGACTTCGCTTTCGCGCTTGATGCCTTGCGGGGTGAATTCGTAGAACCACGCAAACGCGATCCAGAACGGAAAGCCGATCAGCGCCGCGATCAGGAACCAGCGCGTGACCCAGTCGGGCGCGCCAATCGATGGCCCCAGTTGCGAGATGCCTTGCGCCAGCGCCCACACGGCGCCGGCATATAGCGCTCCCGCGCGCAGCACATTGCGCCGCTTGAGTTCCTGGAACAGCGAGAAGTCGGCCACGATTGCCCCTTGCAGCAAGGACACCGCCTGATGGCATGCCGGTTGCTGTCGCATCTTAACGGTCGCGGGCGGAGCGTCGCAATGCAGCGAAGAGATGGCGCGGCGCGCGAACCCAGCCTCGGCGCAGCCATCCGTCACGCGACAACGTGGTCCGAGAGAAGATCGGTGATATCGCGATACCGACGTGCACTGGAACTGGCCATCCCGGAAGCGGCCCTTCGCCGCCGACAGCAACGGGTCGGAGAGCGACCGTCGAGCAATACTTGCCCGACGACGAATCGACGAACGGCGATCAACGGGCGCTGACCGGCCGTTGCAGCCGTTGGATGCGAAGCTGATCAGTGTGCCTGCGACCCGGTCACAGACGGTCGGTTCAGGTGATCAAGTTCAGCGGTGTGCGCAGTTTTCGCGTAATGGCTGATTCGGAAGACTCTCCCCCGGCTCGCTCACCGATTCGCGGCACACCTACCGATCCCCCTGAGCATAGCCACCCACTGGCGAAGTCGAAGGGCAATCCGCGCAGAGGCTTCGACTCTGCGCCTTCGGCACTACGCTCAGCCCGAACGGTGGCCGGGAGATCGACTTTCGGGAACAAGGCGGATTCGACCTCGAGGGTGAGCCGATGCTTTGGGTCGGGCGCATCGAGTCACTGCACGGCTTGTTTCAGCCGATTGTCAGCCCGCGCAACTCGACGTCATCACCGTCCACCCGCAGCACCGACCCCTGCTCATACCAATCCCCCAGCACAACGCGCTCTGCGGGCTTCCCGTCCAGCTCGAACCGATGCACCGCCGGCCGATGCGTATGCCCATGGATCAGCCTGGTCACGCCAACCTTGCGCATCGTGTCGACCACGGCATCGGCATTGACGTCCATGATGCTTTCCTTCGTGCTGCCGGTATGCGCCTTGCTGTCCTCGCGGGCTTTCGCGGCAAAGGCGCGGCGCGCTTCCAGTGGCATGGCCAGAATCTGCGCCTGCCACTCCGGCGTGCGGACCTGGCGGCGCACGGCCTGGTAGGCGACGTCGTCGGTGCACAGCACGTCGCCGTGCATCAGCAGGGTGGGGCGGCCATCGATGTCGTGCACGACGCCGTCGTCGAGCAGGGTGAAGCCGGCGCGTTCGGCGAAGCGCTGGCCCAGCAGGAAGTCGCGGTTGCCGACCATGAAGTACACCGGCACGCCGGCGTCGCGCACGGCGCGGGTGGCGGTGGCGATGCGTTGCGGCAGTTCGGCATCGTCATCGTCGCCGATCCAGGCTTCGACCAGGTCGCCGAGTATGTACAGCGCATCCGCCTGACGGACTTCATCGCCTGCCAGATAACGTTCGAACAGCGCGGTGATGTGTGGCCGGGCGGGGTCCAGGTGCAGGTCGGCGATGAGCAGCGCAGGCATGCCGCACTCAGCCCGTGGCGGCGTGCTTGGCGGGCTTCCTTTCCGGCTTGCCCGCAGCGGGTTTGACGGGCTTTGGCTTGGGCGGCGTGGCGGCGCTGCCGGCGGAGGCGGGTGCTTCCTCGTTGAGGATGCGGGCGCTTTCGATCACCACCAGCGGGTCGGGCACGTCGCCGGCAAATGGACCCAGCGCACGCGTGGGCAGTGCGGCGATCTTGTCGAGCACGTCCATGCCCTTGATCACCTTGCCGAATACCGCGAAGCCCCAGGTGAGGCCGCTCTGGTTGCCGACAAAATCAAGTCGACGATTGTCGACCAGGTTGAAGAAGAATTGTGCGGTGCCGGAGTTCGGATCGACGCCGCGCGCGACGGCGATCGTGCCGCGCAGGTTCGACAGGCCGTTGTCGGCCTCGCTGGGGATCGCCGGCCGGGTGCGCTTGGGCTGCAGTTCACGGGTGTACAGGCCGCCCTGCACCAGATAGCCGGGAATCACCCGGTGCAGCACGGTGCCGTCGTAGAAACCGTCGCGCACGTACTGCAGGAAATTGGCCACGCTTTTGGGGGCCTTGTCCGGGTACAGCTCCAACGTGAGGTCGCCCTCGGAGGTGTGCAGCAGCACCTGCGGTTCGGCGGCGACGGGCGTCGAATCATTGCTGGCGGGCTTGGCGGTTTGTGCCGCCACGCCTGGCGGCAGGATCAGCAATGCGGCGACGAGCAGGTATTTCAACATGGGCATGAGGCAATCCGGATGTGTGCGCATGATACGCGGCAACGCGATGGACAGGCGCGATCGACAGGGCGCGAGCGAAAGGATTTTCCCGGCGGGCGTCATCACTTGCTGGAGATATCCAGTTTCACGCCCAGGTCACCCATGGGTGATTGCTCCTGCTTGAGGTCGGCTTCGGTGAGCGGATGCTGATCGAACCAGGCGACGGGAATTTTCAGGCGCAGCGATTTGCTGCTGGCGGAAAGCTGCATCTGCGGCAACGACTCGGCGCGGCGGGCACGTCGGAACAGCACGGCCAGACGCAACAGCGCGGTAATTTGCCGCGCGAGCGCACGATAGCGTAGCGGCAAGGCGCTGACGATGGACTTGTCCGGCTTGCGCCGATGCAGTTCCACCACGGCGGCCAGCAGTTCCTGTTCCTGGCGCGAGAAGCCGGCCAGGTCGGCGTGACGCAGGATGTAGGCACCGTGACGGTGGTGCTGGCTATGCGCAATGGTCAGGCCGATTTCGTGCACGCGCGCTGCCCAGGACAACCATTCGCGTGCGTCGGCATCGAGCTTCCAGGTGCGCGCCACCTGGTCGAACAACATCAGCGCGGTCGACTCGACGCGCCGCGCCTGCGCGCGATCGACGCCGTAGCGCGTGGCGAGCGCGTCGATGCTGGCCGTGCGCGGATCGCTGCCGCCGGCGCGGCCGAGCAGATCCCACAGCAGGCCTTCGCGCATCGAGCTTTCGCACACCCGCAACCGCTCGATGCCGAGCGCGGCAAACGCGGCCTCCATGATCACCACACCACCAGCGAGCACCGGAGCGCGCTCGGCCGCCAGGCCCGGCAGCTTCAGGGTGCCGATCTGGCCCTGCTCGATCAGTGCATCGCGCAGCGCGGCAAGCGCCGCCGGCGTGATGCCGTCGTCGCAGAATTCCATCGCCTGTACCACCGAGCCGATCGACTTGGCGGTGCCGGACGAACCGTAGGCGTCCTGCCAGCCCGATTCGCGGAAGTCCTCGGCAAACTGCTGCAGCAGTACGCCGATTTCGCTGGTGGCGTGCTGCCAGCGCTTGCGGGTCAGCCTGCCGCCGGGGAAGAATCGCAGCGTCGAGGCGATGCAGCCGGCCTGCACGCTCTCGGTGTGCAATGGCGCCAGACCGCGGCCGATGATGAACTCGGTGCTGCCGCCGCCGATGTCGATCACCAACCGTGGTTCGCGCGACGCGGGCAGATCATGGGCGGCGCCAAGGAAGATCAGGCGACCTTCCTCGCGGCCGGACACCACCTCGACCGGATGGCCGAGGGCAGCCTCGGCGGCGCTCAGGAACGTTTGTGGCGAGGCCAGCCGGCGCACCGTATTGGTGGCCACGGCGCGTACCCGCATGGACGGCAGTCCGGCGATGCGCTGGCCGAAGCGCGCCAGGCAGGCCAGCGCCCGGCTGCGGCGCTCGGCATCGAGACTGCCATCGGCATGCAGGCCGGCGGCCATCCGCACGGTGTCGCGCAAGCGGTCGATCACGCGCGGTTCGCCGTGTTCCATCCGCGCGACCACCATGTGGAAACTGTTTGAACCCATGTCCACGGCAGCCATCAGCTCGCCATCACGGATCGGGATCTGCTCGGTTGGGCTCACGCCGGGGCTCCCGCAGCGGCAAAGCGTGGATTCTCGCATGCGCGGCCGGGGCGGGTGCGGGCGACGAGCCTCATGAGCACAGCCTTTCCAGCAGGCCCTGCTGCGCGCTGTATGGCGGGTGGTCACCAGGCTCTGCGCGCACGTAGCGACCGTCGCTGTCGAGCAGCCAGGCGTGGGTATTGTCGGCCAGGCCGTTGGCGAGGGTTTCCTCGAACACACGTGCGGCCAGCTCGGGGTCGAGGATCGGGAACGCGATTTCGATCCGTCGCATCAGGTTGCGCTCCATCCAGTCCGCGCTGGCGCAGAAGAGCTCCTCCTCGCCGTTGTTGGCAAACCAGTACACGCGGCTGTGTTCGAGGAAGCGCCCCACGATGGAACGGACCCGGATACGCTCGGAAATACCGGGCAGACCGGGGCGCAAGGTGCAGGCTCCACGCACGATAAGGTCGATCTCCACCCCGGCCTGCGAGGCGCGATACAGTGCTTCGATGACGCGGGCGTCGTTGAGCGCATTCAGCTTGGCGACAAGGCGTGCGGGGCGACCGGCCAGGGCGTGCGCGGTCTCGCGTTCGATGCGCGCCAGGATCCCCGGATACAGCGTGAACGGCGAATGCAGCAAGCGCTTCAGTTCGATGATCGGCCCCAGCCCCGACAATTGCTGGAACACCTTGTGCAGGTCTTCGCCGATCTCCGGATCGGCCGTCATCAGGCCGATATCGGTGTACATGCGGCTGTTGGCCTGGTGGTAGTTGCCGGTGGACAGGTGCGCGTAGCGGCGCAGGGTGTTGCCCTCGCGGCGCACGATCAGCATCATCTTGGCGTGGGTCTTGTAGCCGACCACACCGTAGACGACCTGCACGCCCGCCTCTTGCAGGCGCGTGGCCAGGCGGATGTTGGCCTCCTCGTCGAAGCGCGCGCGCAGCTCGATCACCACGGTGACGTCCTTGCCCTGGCGCGCGGCCTCCACCAGCAGGTCGACCAGCGGCGTGTCCTCGCCGGCGCGATACAGGGTTTGCTTGATCGCCAGCACCTGCGGATCGGCGGTGGCCTGGCGCAGCAGGTCGATCACCGCCGCAAAGCTCTCGTACGGGTGATGCAGCAGTACGTCGCGCCGGCTGATCAGCTCGAATTTGCTGTGGGTGGCGTCGAGTGCGGGCGGCAGTTGCGGGGTGAACCGCGGGAACTTCAGCTCGGGACGGTCCAGCCAGTCATAGATCAGACTGGCGCGGATGATGTTGACCGGGCCATCGCAGCGGTAGACGTCGGCATCGTCGAGCTGGAAATTCTGCACCAGCATCGCGGTGATCGCCTGCGGGCAATCGTTGGCGATCTCCAGCCGCACCGGGCGTGCATAGCCGCGCCCGACCAGCTCCTCGCTGAGCGCGAGCGCGAGGTTTTCCACCTCGGCCTCCTCGACGATCAGCTCGCTGTTGCGGGTGACCCGGAACTGGTACGAGCCGACCACCGTGAGGCCGGGAAACATCAGGTCGACAAAGGCTTGCAGCAGCTCCGCCAGAAACACGAAGTGATCGCCCCGCCCGCTGACCTCGGCCGGCACGCGAATGATTCGCGGCAGCGAGCGCGGCGCGCGTACCAGCGCCATGTGGCCTTCGTGGCCGAACGCGTCGCGGCCCTTGAGCACCACCGCGATGTTGAGCGTCTTGTTGAGGATGCGCGGGAATGGATGCACCGGATCGAGCCCCAAGGGGGACAGCACCGGCAGCACCTCATGCTCGAAATAGCCTTGCAACCAGCGGTGCTGGCGTGGAGTCCACTGCTTGCGGGTGAGGATGTGGATACGTTCCTGCTCGAGCTGCGGACGGATTTGCTCCTGCCAGGCGGCGTAGACCTCGGCGACCAGGTCCAGCACGCGGCTGCGGATGCGTGCCAGCAGTTCGCCCGAGGGGACACCGTCGGGCCCGGGAGCGGCCGAACCGTAGGCGTGGTGGTGCTTGAGCATGGCTACCCGCACCTCGAAGAACTCGTCGAGGTTGTTCGCCACGATGCTCAGGTAACGCACGCGCTCCAGCAGCGGCACATCGGTGTCGCTTGCCATGGCCAGCACGCGGAAATTGAACTCCAGCGCCGCCAGCTCCCGGCTGAGGTACAACTGCGGCGCGTCGAGGCCGACGTCGGGTGGCATGCGGGGAGAGGGTCTGGACATGCCTCATTCTGGCGCATGGCGTGCCCCAAATACATGGTGCGACGCCAACGTCGGTTCAGCGAACTCCGCCTTACCGGTTTGCTCACCAGAGATGGGCGGGCGCCGGATCGAGGCCGAAGCACAGGCGTTCGCTGCATGCTGCGTTCGCCTGCAACTGCCGCCCGTCGGGGTTGTCCGTGGTCTGGATCCTGCGCTTTTTCAATTCCATCAGCAGCGGCGTGAGTTCGGTGATGCGGGCCTGGATGCGGGCGCGTGCGTAGTAATCCAGGTCATCGCGCTTGAGCAGACGCTTGAGTTGCTCCATCGCGTCGAACGGCCGGCCCGAGTAGTAGCTGGCGTCGGCGTAGGCTTCGCCGGCGCGCACGCTGTCGCCGGCCGCATCGCTCGCCCGCGCGTAGGCACTGTAGATTTCCGGTTCACTGGCATCGTTCAGCATCGGCCGCAGCAAGCTCGCGGCAAGGCTGGCCTGGGTCTTGTCGGCAGCGGCGGTCAGTGCCTTGGCGTAGGCAAGTGCCACCGCACGATCGCGCGGTGATTGCGCGTTGAGCGCCTGGTAGATTGCCAGTGCGGAGTCGCGCTGGCCGGCCTGCAGCTCGGCGTCGGCCAATGCCAGTTTCAGGATCGGGTTGTCCGGCGCGCTGCGCAGCAGCGGCTGCAACTGGCCGATCGCCTGCGCGCCGCGGCCACTGCGGGTGAGCGCAAGCGCATAGCCATAATGGTTGGCGGAGGTGTCGAAATCGCGCCGGTCGTGCAGGTTGGAGCTGTAGTAAGCCGCCTCCCGGGTGGCGTCCCCGGCGAGTACCCGTACCCGTTCGCGCATCAACGCGTAGGTGTTGTCGGCAGCGCCGGCCTGGGCTGGCGCGATGAGCGTGACCGGATTCTTCACGAACGCGATCGGCGCGGTGGTCCGGGCCCATTGCTGGACATCCAGGTTGGCCGAAGGGCGCTGTTTCTGCGCCGCGATCAGCGCCCCGGCGCGCGCCTTGGCGTCGCTGATGCGCATGGTGGTCACCGGATGGGTTTGCAGCAGGGCCGGCACGTCCTGGCCGCCCGCGCCGGCACTGAGCACATCCTGCATGCGCTGGAAGAAATTGGCCATGGCATTGGGATCGAAACCGGCCCGCGCCAGGGTCTGGATGCCGACGCGATCGGCCTCGATCTCGTCCTTGCGCGTGAAGTTGATTGATTTTTGCGCAAGCAGGCCCTGGCCACCGGCAAGCACCGCCATCGGCGCATCGCCGCTATGGCTGCTGGCACCGGCCGCGATCGCGCCGAGCAGCACCAGCGCCATCAGCGGGGCGTCCTTCTTTGAGTCCTCGAATGCGCGCTGCAGGTGGTTCTGGGTGATATGGCCGATCTCGTGGGCGATCACGCTGGCCAGTTCGCTCTCGTTGCGAGTGATCGTGAACAGGCCGGAGTTGACCGCGATGTAGCCGCCGGGGGCGGCGAATGCGTTGATCTCCGGGTCCTTCGCGACAAAGAAGGTGAAGTGCTCCTTGGGCTTGTCGGAGCTGGCCGCCAGCCGATGGCCGAGGTCGTTGATGTAATCGTCGAGCAACGGGTCGTCGACCACCATGTCCAACGCACGCATCTGGCGCAGCATGGAGGCCCCGTAGTCTTGCGCTTCCTGCGGCGAGATCAGTGCTTCGGCCGAACTGCCCAGGTCGGGCAGGCGCACATCGTCCTGCGCCGCCGCAGTGCAGGCGAGGCTGGCAGTAATCAGCGCCGTCAACAGGCGCGCGGCGGGGCGTGGTGTCATGGCCATGGGTACGCGACAATAGCATTGTGACCGCAGGCGCGGGTGTCGGTTCCGCGGCTTGCGCTGGGTCTGGACTGCCCCCATTTAGCCAGCAGTTTCCGCTACTTCCGGAGTTTTTCGTGATGTCCAAGATCGAGGTCTATTCCACGGCAGTGTGTCCGTACTGCGTGGCCGCCAAGAACCTGCTCAAGGCCCGCGGGCTGGCGTGGACCGAGGTGCGCGTGGATACCGATCCGGAGCAGCGCGCCACGATGCTGGCGCGCAGCGGTGGCGCCCGCACGGTGCCGCAGATCTTCGTCAACGACCAGTATGTCGGTGGTTTCGAGGAGCTGGCGGCCGCCGATCGCAGCGGCAAGCTGGAACAGATGCTGGAGTCCGCCGCATGAGCGACAAGCTGGCCGAGTTCAGTGCTTTCCGGCAGCGCATGAACGAGCGCATCCTGGCCGAGGACAACCAGGTCGTCCGCCGCTTCTTCGCGCTGGACACGCAGACCTACAAGGCCGGCGCGCTCGACGTGAAGACCAAGGAGATGCTGGGGCTGGTGGCGTCGATGGTGCTGCGCTGCGACGACTGCATCAGCTATCACGTGGCCCAGTGCAAGCAGGCCGGGGTGCAGCGCGACGAGTTTTTCGAGGTGTTCAGCGTGGGATTGGTGGTGGGTGGTTCGATCGTGATTCCGCATTTGCGTCGGGCGGTGGACTTCCTGGACAAGCTGGAAACCGGCGAACCCACCACGCCGGAATGCGCCGACCACGCGTAGGAGCCCGCTCGCGGGCGATGCTCTTGCGTTCCCCGTTCCCCGTTCCCCGTTCCCCGAAGAGCATCGCCCGCCAGCGGGCTCCTACGAGTTTTCGCAATGCTCCGTGCGAGGATTTGCAACGGATTCCGCGGGGTGCCGGCTGTCCGGCAGCGGTCGCATGAGCGATAATGCGCGGTCTTGATGTGCGCCATTGCGCCGCGCATGCGATCAGCCCCCAAGGAGTTTCCCCATGAGCAAAACCATCGCCGTGATCCCGGGCGACGGCATCGGTCCGGAGATCATGACCGCCACGCTGCGCGTGCTCGACGCGCTGGATTGCGGCCTGGACTACGACTTCGTCGACGCCGGCATGGTCGCGCTGGACAAGCACGGCGATCTGTTGCCCAAGGCCACGCTGGACAAGATCGCCGAACACAAGATCGCTTTGAAAGGCCCGCTGACCACGCCGATCGGCGACGGCTTCACCTCGGTCAACGTGACCCTGCGCCGGCATTTCGATCTGTACGCAAACGTGCGCCCGGCGCTCAGTTTTCCGGGGACGAAATCGCGCTACGAGAACATCGACATCATCACCGTGCGCGAAAACACCGAGGGCGCGTACCGCTCCGAGGGCCAGACCCTGTCCGCCGACGGCGAGATCGCCGAGTCGGTCGCGCGCAATACCCGCAAGGGCAGCAGCCGGATCGTACGTTACGCGTTCGAGCTGGCGGTGAAGAAGGGTCGCAAGAAGATCACCGCCGTGCACAAGGCGAACATCCTGAAGACCAGCTCGGGCCTGTTCCTCAACGTGGCGCGCGAGATCGCCAGGGAATATCCGCAGATCGAGTTCAACGAGATGATCGTGGACAACACCTGCATGCAGCTGGTGATGCGCCCCGAGCAGTTCGACGTGATCGTCACCACCAACCTGTTCGGCGACATCCTGTCCGACCTGTGCGCTGGCCTGGTCGGCGGCCTCGGCCTGGCACCGGGCGACAACATCGGCGAGCATGCGGCGATCTTCGAAGCCGTGCACGGCTCGGCGCCGGACATCGCCGGCAAGGGCATCGCCAATCCATGCGCGTTGCTGCTGGCCGCGGCCGACATGCTCGACTACCTGGACATGGTGGCCAAGGGCGACCGGCTGCGCCAGGCGATCCGCGCCACCATGACCGTAGACCGGGACAGCGTCACACCGGACCTGGGCGGCAAGGGCAGCACCAGCAGCTTCGCCGATGCCATCGTGAAGCGCATCAAGGGCTGAGTTTCGATGGCGCTGGCATCACAAGAAAGCCGCGGCTTGCAACCGCGGCTTTCTTCATGGTGCCGGCGTTCGGTACCTGCCAACGTGGTCAACGCACGATCGGCCATGGCGCCAGGAAAATCACCCACAGCAACGCCAAGATGCCGACGTATTTGCCGGCCTTGTAGACCCTCTTGTGCCGACGCTTGAACTCCTTCCTCCACTGGTGCATTGCGCCCTTGCGCTGGCTGAGGGAGTACAGCTGGTTGATGAAACCGGTTTTCTCGGTGTCCTCGTTCGGCGAGGCGGTGATCTTGCCCATGAACGCACCGACGCGATGGTTGATCGCGCTCATCCAGCGCATGCGCAGCGGCCGTTCGACATCGGCAAACAGGATGACCCGGGTCTGGTCCGTCTTGTTTTCCACCCAATGCACGAAGGTCTCGTCGAACACCACGTCCTTGCCGTCACCCCAAGCATGTTCCTCGCCATCGACGAAGATGCGGCAGTCGCGCGAGTTTGGCGTGATCAGGCCCAGGTGATAGCGCAGCGAGCCAGCGAACGGGTCGCGATGCGGGTTGAGTTTGCTGTTAGGCGCCAACGTGGCGAACATCGCCGCCTTGATGCCGGGAATCGAATTCAGCAACGCCACCGTCTTCGGACACAGTGCCTGCGCCGAAGCCAGCGGCGCGCCGTACCACTTCAGGTAAAAGCGCTTCCAGCCCTGCTTGATGAAACTGTTGAAACTGGCGTCGTCGTTCTTCGTGGTACCGCGGATGTGGCCCTGGTCCGTCAGGTGCAGCGCCTCGTCGCGAATGGTCTCCCAGTTCGCCTGCAACAGATCCAGCTGCGGAAAGCCACGACGGTCGAGAATCGGCTTGGCGGGCACCGCCGAGAAGGCATACATCAGCAGGTTGTAGGGCGCAAAGATCGCCGAGTGGTCGACCAGTTGGCGATCGAAACGCAGCCGCACGCGCCCGCGCAGATGCACCAGCAGCACGCACAGCGCGAAGAAAATGAACAGCGCGAGCAGAATGAGGCGAGGGGCGAGGATCATGGGCAGGGACGGCGTGGAGAGATCAGGCTGCCATTGTATGCGGGTGGAGCGGTGTTCGGTGTTCGGTGTTCAGGCGACATGAAACAGAACGCCGAACACCGAAAACCAGCTCCTACATCATCTCCGCCGCGAAATCGGCCAATCGGGAACGTTCCCCGCGACGCAGCGTGATATGCGCAGAGTGTTCCCAGCTCTTGAAGCGATCCACCGCATAGGTGAGGCCGGAGGTGGTTTCGGTGAGGTAGGGCGTGTCGATCTGCTCGACGTTGCCGAGGCAGATGATCTTGGTGCCGGGGCCGGCACGGGTGACCAGGGTTTTCATCTGCTTCGGGGTGAGGTTCTGCGCCTCGTCGATGATCAGGTAACGCGACAGGAAGGTGCGCCCGCGCATGAAGTTGAGCGAGCGGATCTTGATGCGCGAGGCGAGCAGGTCGTTGGTGGCCTGGCGCCCCCAACTGCCGCCGTCCTCGGGATTGGCCAGCACTTCGAGGTTATCGGTCAGCGCGCCCATCCACGGCGTCATCTTTTCCTCCTCGGTGCCGGGCAGGAAGCCGATGTCCTCGCCGACCGACACGGTGGCGCGGGTCATGATGATCTCGCGATAGCGCTGCTGGTCCATCACCTGGGCCAGACCGGCGGCCAGCGCCAGCAGGGTCTTGCCGGTACCGGCGTTGCCGAGCAGGGTGACGAAGTCGATCTCCGGATCCATCAGTGCGTTGAGCGCGAAGTTCTGCTCGCGGTTGCGCGCGCCGATGCCCCACACGTGGTGGTTGGCGTGCGAGTGGTCATCCAGCAGCACCATCGTGGCGTGCTCGTCGTCCAGCCGCAGTACGCGCAGTTCGATCTCGTTCTCGCCGGGCAGGTACAGGCATTCGTTGGGGTGCCAGAGTTCGTCCTCGCGGCGATCCAGTTCGTAATAGGTGCGGCCGTGTTCGGTCCACGAGCGGACTTCCGGATGCAGGTCCCAGAAATCGGCAGGCAGCTCGGCCGCGCCGGTGTAGAGCAGGGCGAAATCATCCAGCGCGCGGTCGTTCTCGTAGTCTTCGGCGATCAGCCCGTTGATGCTGGCCTTGATCCGGAGGTTGATGTCCTTGGTCACCAGGATCACCGCGCGTTCGGGGTACTGGTCGCGCAGTTCGATCACCGCCGCGAGGATCTGGTTGTCGGCCTTGGCGTGGCCGTTGCTGCTGGTGCGATGCTGGAAATACAGCCGGCCGCCGGAACCGCCGCGCTTGAGCTTGATGCCATGCGGGTTGGCCAGTTCCAGGCCTTCGCCGAGGTCGTGCTGCTTGCCCGCCTCGATCAGCTCGTTGAGGAAACGACTGACCTGGCGACCGTTGCGCGAGACTTCCGAGGCGCCTTTCTTTTTCTCGTCGAGTTCCTCCAGTACGGTCATCGGGATGAACACATCGTGTTCCTCGAAACGGAACAGCGAGGTCGGGTCGTGCAGCAGGACGTTGGTATCGAGAGCGTAGATGCGCTTGCTTCCGGTCATGCGGAAGGGACCTCACTGGTGGGTGGAAGGAGCGGATGGAGGAGGGTCATGCAGGGTCAGGCAATCGGAATGGCGTCGAGCACGGCCTGGGCGTGGCCCGGCACCTTCACCCCACGCCATTCGCGGGCAAGTTTGCCGTCCGGATCGATCAGGAACGTACTGCGCACGATGCCCAGGTGGCGTTTGCCGTAGAGCACCTTCTCGTGGATCACGTCGAAAGCCCGGCACCAGGTTTCATCCGGGTCGGATACCAGCGGGAAGGGAAGTTCCTGTTTGCTGGCGAAGTTCGCATGCGATTTCTGCGAGTCGCGCGAGACACCCACGATCTGCGCGTTGCGCTGGCGGAAGGTCGGATAGAGGTCGCGGAAGTCCTTCGCTTCATTGGTGCAACCGGGGGTCGAGTCCTTCGGGTAGAAGTAGACCACGACCCATTGGCCTTTCAGGCTGGCCAGTTTCAATTCGCTGCCATCGCCGGTGCTGCCTTTCAGCGCGGGCGGTTTCTTGCCGATATCGGGCATGACGACTCCTGCACGACGAGGTGACGCCGTGACGTGAGGGTGGAATGGCTGGCTGGGCTTGCGCAGACACTGCCGTGACCACGGCGGCGTCTGGTGCGACCGGGATGATCGTGGTGAATCGGCGCACTGGCTGCAATGCAGCGGTCCTCCGGCAAGCTTACGGCCACAGACTAGCGCGGTTGACTTGATCGGGAACAGTCCTTGTCAGGACGGCGTTATCGCGCGATGCTCGGCGGATGGCTAGCAGCCTGTCGGACTTTGGTTGGCCGGTCTGCGAATCCGCCTGTGCGGTCCATATCCCTGCCGATTCTTGGTCCATAGCACCACTATGGACCGGCAAATCGTCAGAGATCTGTCCTCGCACAGACGAATCCTCGACTCGACCACCAAAGTCCGACAGGCTCCTGGGGCTCAGAATTTCACCGGATCCATGATCGCGTCGAGATTCAGGCCATCGCAAAGTTCGAGGAAGTCGTCCCGCAGCGCGGCGATGTGGATATCCGCCGGAATGCCGATGGTGAACTGGGCCTGGAACATTTCCGCGCCGGTCTGCATGGCGTGATAGCGGGTGGAGTTGAGCTGCTCCACGGTGATGTCGTGCTGACTGAAGAACTCCACGATCCTCGCCACGATGCCGGGACGGTCGGCGGCGACCACTTCCACCAGATAGGGCAACAGGTGCGCGCTGTTCGCACGCGCGCCGGTGCGGTAGTGCACCAGGTGCAGGCTCTCGTCGCGGGCCAGCTTGGCCAACGCCGTTTCCAGCTTGGCCAGCGCGTCCCAGGCGCCGCTGGCCAGCAGCATCAGCGAGACTTCGGTGCCGATCGTCGAGACGCGCGATTCAGAGAGATTGCAGCCGGCATCGGCAATGCGCCGGGCCAGTACCAGCAACGGCGACTTCCCTGCCGGCGTGAGTGCCTGGATCAGCAGATGGTTGTCGTTGCCCGCACGGCCGGCCGCGGGGGGAGCAGCGGAGGAAGGTTTCAAGAAAGTGCGCCTGTGGCATCGTCCCGCCCGATGCGGAAGCACCAGACTACTCCGTCGAAGCTTACTTGCCCGTCTTGCAAGCCGGCAAGTAACATGTGTGGCTTGCCTTGCAAGCAGGATCGGGTCGTGGACATTCGTGGAAGCATCTGTGCACTGGTCACTCCGTTTGCGGCCGACGGTGCGCTCGATCTGGGCGCATTCGGGCGCCTGCTCGAGTATCAGATCAAAGGCGGCACGCAGGCGCTGGTGGTGGCCGGCTCGACCGGCGAGGCACATATGCTTGAGCATGACGAGTTCGACCGTCTGCTGGCGTTTGCACTCGAGCAGGTGGCTGGCCGGGTGCCGGTGATTGCCGGCACCGGCGAGGCGGGCACGGCCAAGACCGTGGCGTTGACCCGTCGCGCGCGGACGCTGGGTGCCGACGCGGCGTTGGTGGTGACGCCTTGGTACGTGCGCCCCACGCAAGAGGGTCTGTTTCGACATTTCATGGCGGTCGCCGACGCCGCCGGCCTGCCGCTGCTGCTGTACAACGTGCCGGGGCGTACCGGCTGTGATCTGCTGCCGGACACGGTGGCAAGGTTGCGCGAGCATCCGGCGATCATCGGCATCAAGGAGGCACGCAGCGATCGCGAGCGAATTTTGGCGCTGGCGGAACTTGTGCGCGCGGATTTCGTCTATCTGTCCGGCGATGACGGCAGTGCCAGCGAGGCGATGCTGGCTGGCGCAGCCGGCACGGTGTCGGTGGTGGCCAACCTGGTGCCGCAGGCCTTCCGCGCCTTGTGTGACGCGGCGACCGGCGGTGACCGGGCAACGGCGAAACGGTGTCATGCGGCTCTGGAGCCGCTGTTGCGGGCACTGGATTGCGCGCCGAACCCGATCCCGGTCAAGGCGGGCTTGCCGCCGCTGGGGTTGGGCCTGGCGCTGCCGCGTCTGCCGTTGGTGGAACTGAACGATGGCCCGGATCGCGCCCGATTGCACCAGGCGCTGTCCAGTATGCTTGGCGACTGCGGCCGGTTGAAGACGGCCTGACTCATTCTCACGGAACTTGACTCAATGAAGAAAACCTCACTCCTCGTGGCCTTGCCGGCGCTGGCACTTTCCGGCCTGCTCCTCACTGGCTGCGGCATGTTTCGTTCGCACAAGGCTTGGGAGAAAGCCCAGCAGGAGGCGCCGCTGGAGATTCCGCCGAGCCTCGATCGCCCCTCCACCAGCGATGCGTTGGTGATACCGCCGCCGGGCGCCAACCAGCCGACGGCCAATGGCGCGACGGCCGCGCTGACGGGCGTTCCCGGTCAGGCCGGGCAGGTTTCCGATGCTTTCGTGCACTCCGGCAGTGTCGACAGCGTCTACCAGCAGGTAGGCCAGGCGCTGGCCGGTGGCAGCCTGGGGCAGGTGGTCAGCCACGACGATGCCGCCCACGCCTACGTGATCAGCGTCACCGGTGCTGCAGTCAAGTCGAAGAAGCGCGGCTTCTTCGGTCGACTGTTCGGCCACAAGGGTGATGCCGCAAGCACCAGCGGTGGTGGCGCGCACCAGGTGCAGATCAGCGTCGGCAACCGTGGTGCCGATACCAGCGAAATCCGTGCCCAGAGCGACTCGCTGACTGCGGTGGCCAGCGTGATCGACGCCTTGAAATCGAAACTGGGCAAATAACCGGTACTCGCCCGGCGCAGCGCGCGCTGAAAATGGAAATGCCGCCTGCGAGGCGGCATTTCTACGTTGGCAGGTGCCGGCAAATCAGCGCTGCAGCATGTCGAGCTTGCCTGGCTTGCCTTCCCAGTCCCTGGCGTCGGCCGGGGCATCCTTGCGTTCGGTGATCACCGGCCAGCCCTTGGCCAGTTCCGCATTCAGCGCGACCAGCGCCTCCTGACCTGCCGGCACGTCGTCTTCGGGGTAAATCGCATTGATCGGGCACTCCGGCTCGCACAACGTGCAATCGATGCACTCGTCCGGGTCGATCACCAGGAAGTTGGGGCCCTCATGAAACGCATCCACCGGGCACACCTCGACGCAATCGGTGTACTTGCACTTGATGCAGTTGTCGATGACAACGAAAGTCATGGAATCAACTCGACTGTGAGAAAGGGCGGACGGAAGACTCGTGTGAAGAACGACGAGGCTCTCGCGAACTACACCGAACGGCTCTTGCGAAGCTCGGCGGAGGGCCCCTGTGAAGTTCGGCGAAGGGCTCTCGTGAAGAGTGCGGCCATGGATGGCCGCCTTTAGTCCAGCCAGCGGCTCGGAACTTCGTGCTATCCGGATATTTCCAGACAACCGCGATCACGGACGATCGTACAAGCAAAGCCAAAAACAAATGGTGCTCCCTACGAGACTCGAACTCGTGTTCCCGCCTTGAGAGGGCAGTGTCCTGGGCCACTAGACGAAGGGAGCGTTATCTTGCGAAGCGCGGTAGTATAACGGAATTGTCTCGAACGGCAACGCGCGGTTGACGCCGCCGGCAGCGTTCGAGACAGCTCCCGCGGATGCGCATGTTGCCGTCACGCGGGGTGATCGGCGATGCTCGGCATCGTGTCTCACGGCAACCACGGGGCGGCATTGCCTCGCAAGGATTCCAACCGCTTGAATCTCGAATCACGGACCGACCTCGCCCCAGCGCTGCGGATCATTCCGCGCGACCAGCACATCATCTCGCGCAAGAACATCTCCAAGGCGGCGCTGCGGGTGTTGTACCGGCTCAACGAAGCCGGCTATACGGCCTTCCTGGTCGGCGGTGCCGTGCGCGACCTGCTGCTGGGCGTGCAACCGAAGGACTTCGACGTCGCCACCAATGCCACGCCGGACGAGGTGAAGAAGCTGTTCCGGAATTGCCGCCTGATCGGCCGACGTTTCCGGCTCGCCCATGTGGTGTTCGGACCCGAAATCATCGAGGTGGCGACCTTCCGCGGCACCGGCGAAGAGGGCGGCGAAGGGGATCGGCACATCGTCGACGGACGCATCGTGCGCGACAACATCTGGGGCACGATCGAGGAAGACGCGATCCGCCGCGATTTTCGCGTGAACGCCATGTACTACGACATCAGCGACTTCTCCGTGCGCGACTATGTCGGCGGCATGCAGGACCTCGAAGATCGCGTGCTGCGCCTGATCGGCGACCCGCAGGTGCGCTACCAGGAGGATCCGGTCCGCATGCTTCGCGCGGCGCGGCTGGCGGCCAAGCTCGGCATGCGCATCGATGCCGCCGCGATGGCACCGTTCGAATCGCTGGGCCCGCTGCTGGCAGATGCCGCGCCGGCGCGCCTGTTCGATGAATCCCTGAAAATGTTCCTGACCGGCAAGGGCCTGAAGAGCTTCCGCATGCTGGAACAGTGCGGGCTGCTGAAGTTCCTGTTTCCGGCGACGGCGCGCGCCCTCAAGCGCGGCGATGCCGCGCTCCGTTCGCTGGTCGAGCAGGGCCTGGACAATACCGACGCGCGGATCAGCGAAGGCAAATCGGTCACGCCCGCTTTCCTGTTCGCGGTCTTGCTGTGGGGTGAGGTGCGCGACCAGGCCCTGCAGTCCATCGCGTCGGGCCAGGATGGCGGCGAGGCCTGGGTACGCGCGGCGGCCAAGGTCGTCGGCGAGCAGTGCCAGCGCGTGGCGATCCCGCGGCGGTTCACCTTCACCATGGAGGAGATCTGGTCGCTGCAGCCACGTTTCGAGCAGGTCCAGCGCAAGCGCGTGTTCCGACTGATGGCACATCCGCGCTTTCGTGCCGCGTTCGATTTCCTGCTGCTGCGTGCCGACGAATCCGCCGCGACGCGCGAACTGGGTCAATGGTGGGCGCACGCGCAACGCTTGCCGCAGGACGTGCTTGCCGCGGCACTGCCAGCCTCCACCGGTTCGACCGCGACCGACGCCGTGCCGGCGCCGGCGGTGCGCAAGCCACCGCGTCCACGCCGGCGACGACGCAGGCCCGGCGGGACCTCGGTTTCCGAGTGAGCCTGGCCTACGTCGCGCTGGGCAGCAACCTCGGTAATCCGCGGCAACAGGTGCTTGACGCCATGGCCGCCCTGGCCGGCTTGCCCGGCACCCGCGTCTTGCAGCGTTCGGCGCTCTACCGCACGGCGCCGTGGGGCGTGCTGGAGCAGCCGTCGTTCATCAACGCCGTCGTCGAGCTGGAAACGGCGTTGTCGGCGCAGGCACTGCTGCAGCACCTGCTGGTGATCGAACAGCAGGCCGGGCGGGTCCGCACCGAACGCAATGGCCCACGCACGCTGGACCTGGACTTGCTTCATGTCGAAGGCACGCTGATCGACAGCGAGCGCTTGACCCTGCCGCATCCGCGCATGGCCGAGCGGGCTTTTGTATTGCTGCCGCTTCACGACGTGGCGCCCGCCCTGGACCTGCCCGGCCTGGGCAGCGTGGCTGGTTTGCTGGCCCGGGTCGACCAAACCGGTTGCGCGCGATTGCTTGCGCCATAATCGGCCACCCCCCACCTGATCAGGAAGCGCTGTGTACGTGCAAAACGCCACCGTCCCCGACCGCAAGCGGGTGACCGTGCCTGGCCTGCGTACGATGAAGTCGCAAGGGCAGCGCATCGTCATGCTCACCGCGTATGACGCCAGTTTTGCGTGGCAACTGGAAGCGGCGGGAATCGATGTGGCCCTGGTGGGGGACTCGCTGGGGATGGTGGTGCAAGGGCATGCCAGCACCTTGCCGGTGACGCTGGAGCACATGGTCTATCACACGTCGGCGGTCGCCCGCGGCTTGTCGTCGACGCTGCTGGTGGCGGACCTGCCGTTCATGGCCGACCGGGATCTGGCGCACGTGCTTGAAGCGGGTGCGCGGCTGGTCGGCGAAGCGGGTGCGGCGATGGTGAAGATCGAGGGCGCCGCGGCGCATGTCCTGGAGGGAATTTCGGCGTTGACGGTTCGCGCCATTCCGGTGTGCGCGCATCTGGGACTGACCCCGCAGTCGATACACCGCTTCGGCGGTTTCCGTATCCAGGGGCGTGAACAGGACGCCGCGGACCGCGTGCTGGCGGATGCGCTGGCGGTGCAGGCCGCCGGTGCGGACCTGCTGGTGATGGAGGGCGTACCGGTGGAGTTGGGCCGACGCGTGACCGAGGCGCTGATGATTCCGGTGATCGGCATCGGCGCCGGCCCGCATTGCGACGGGCAGGTGTTGGTGATCCATGATCTGCTCGGCATCACGCCCGGCAAGCGTCCGAAGTTCAGCAAGGATTTCCTGGCCGGGCATGACTCCGTGGCGGCAGCGATCGGTGCGTATGCCGAGGATGTGCGCAATGGCGCGTTCCCGGCGCCAGAGCATTGTTTCAATTGAGCCACTTTGGCTGAACCACTTCAACGGAGTCACGGGTTCCGGCGCCATGCAAACCGTACAAGATGCTCCCGCCCTGCGTGCCGCGATTCGCGGCTGGCGCGGCAACGGCCAGACCGTCGGCTTCGTGCCGACCATGGGCAACCTGCATGCTGGCCATCAGTCGTTGATCCGGTTGGCGCGGGCCCGGGCGGATCGGGTGGTCGCCAGCGTGTTCGTCAATCCCACGCAGTTCGGGCCGAACGAGGATTTCGAGCGCTATCCGCGCACCCTGGTGCAGGACCAGGCGGCCCTGGCCGACGAGGATTGCGACTTGCTGTTTGCGCCCGGGGTGGCCACGATCTACCCCTACGGTGCCGGGCACAGCGTGAGCCTGCGCGTGCCGCAGATCACCGAGATCCTGGAAGGGGCACATCGGCCCGGGCATTTCGATGGCGTCGCCACCGTGGTGTGCAAGCTGTTCAATCTGGTGCAGCCGGACCTGGCGGTGTTCGGCCAGAAGGATTTCCAGCAGCTCAAGGTGATCGAGCGCATGGTGCGCGACCTGTCCTTGCCGGTGAAAGTGATTGCGGCGCCGACCCTGCGCGCCGAGGATGGCCTGGCGCTCAGCTCGCGCAACCAGTATCTGTCCGCCGCCGAGCGCGCACGAGCGTCGGTGATTCACGAAACCTTGCTGACCGCCAGCGAACTGCTGCATCAGGGCCACCCGTGGCAAGCGCTGGAACAGGTCGCTGACGCGCGACTGCGGCGCGCCGGCTTTGCTCCCGACTATGCCGTGATCCGCCGCGCTGAAGACCTGGCCGAGCCCGCGCAGGGCCAGCTCGAAGGCCTGATCGTGCTGATTGCCGCTCGCTTGGGCACGACGCGCCTGATCGACAACTTGCTGGTCGACTGAGGCGCCCGCATCTATTGCTGACGTGCCGTCGATGTTGCAGTGCAGCGACGTCGGCCCGATAATTGACATCATTGCAGCGTCACGCGGGAACCAACCTCATGCACCTGAACATGCTCAAGGCCAAGATCCACCGCGCCACGGTGACCCACGCCGAACTTCACTATGAAGGCTCGATCGCGATCGACGGCTTGTTGCTGGATGCCTCCGGTATCCGCGAATACGAGCAGATCCATGCCTGGAACGTCACTAACGGCCAGCGCTTCGTCACGTATGCGCTGCGCGCCGAGGAAGGCTCGGGCATCATCTCGGTGAACGGCAGTGCCGCGCACCGGGCGACGCCGGGCGACCTGCTGATCATCGCTGCGTTTGCGCAGCTGAGCGAGGCGGAACTGGAGAAATTCAAGCCGACCTGCGTCTACATCGCCGCCGGTGCAGGCAACCGCATCAGCCACACCAATCGCTCGATTCCCAAGCAGATGGCTGCCGCCTGAGTCCTCAGAGCTTGTGAATAGTCGACGGGCTGGCGTAACGCCCCGTTTTTTTCCCTTCCCCTGCGAAGCGGGGGAAGGTGCCAAAGGCGGATGGGGGTGCTCTTGATCCTGCTTTCGCACGGGAAAGCCCCCCTTCAGCCCTCCGGGCACCTTCCCCCGCTGTGCGGGGACAAGATGGCAGGATTGCCATCTTGAGCAGCAACGCTGCCCGAAGGGCTGATGCCATGGATGGCATCAGTTCA
>Ga0208357_1000356_pt1 | contig 37049 bp, 41 predicted proteins | sample NGESurdeep092012_6_FD_184487 | JGI IMG/M metagenome (GOLD analysis project Ga0208357, IMG submission 184487) | Arctic peat soil microbial communities from Barrow, Alaska - NGEE Surface sample F52-2 deep-092012 (SPAdes) | ecosystem: Environmental > Terrestrial > Soil > Wetlands > Peat ...
TTACACGATGTTCACCAATCGACGAGATCACGAGTCACGGAACAACGAGCCGTCAAGAACCGAGAGAGACCGCTGTCGGTCTCGTCGGTCATTTGATGTCCTTTTCCTGTTTCTCATGAACTTGCACAACATTGATGGTGCCACCTCCAGGTTCATTGACCTGGCAAGATCACGAGGTGAATGAAGGCTTCGTGACTGGCAAACCTCGCGCGTGGCTGCAATTCGATGGGATGGTTCTCTTTGTCGCATCAATCATTCTGTTCGCACTCACACATCAACACTGGTGGATCTACCCGGTGCTGTTTTTCGTGCCCGATGTCTTCATGGTTGGCTATGTCAGCGATACCAAAGTTGGTGGCGCCTTCTATAACGCAGGTCACAACTATTTCCTGCCCTCACTGCTCGTGCTTTACGGCTGGCACCACCACCTTTCTCTAGCCATTGGCCTCATTTGGCTCGGCCACGTTGGCTTTGACCGAATGGTTGGCTACGGCCTCAAGTACGACACGGCTTTTCAGCACACTCACTTGGGCAGTCTCGCTAAAGAGAAGCACGGTGGCAGTAAGCCATAAACCATTACTGGTCGCCCAGTCGCAACTTCCTTCTCGTTTCCAGTTCAATGGTTATGACAATGTGACCTGGAGTTCGCGTGCGAGCAAATCTTCAAAAACGATACGCGTCAAGAAGTTCGATGAAAGTGCACGAACAGTAGTTTTCGTGATAATTATTGAGGTCACTTCCGCCATAGCAAGGGTCGTAATCGCGTGACTGATAATGGAGCCACAGCCGTTGAGCCTCATGAACCGAGGCTGACCAGCGACGAACCTCTGCGGTCAGGTTCTCTCACTAAAACGATCATCGCGTGGATAAAAAGGCACGATCAAAACTACGCGGCACTTCGCAGCAGAGCGGCTCGTACGGCAATCATCATGCCCATCCTCTTTGCGCTGAGCATCTACGTAATTGACAATGTTGACGTCGCGACGTTCGTCGCGTTTGGTTCGATTGCGCTACTCCTCTTCGTCGACTTCTCTGGACCAATGCGCAGCCGTCTCCAAGCTCAGGCGGCCCTTTCAGTGACTGGAGGAGTATTCGTCTGCCTCGGAACGCTGACGTCTCGAACGATCTGGTTGTCGGTTCTGTCAATGGGTGTTGTCACCCTCGTCGTCATCTTCGCGGGCGTGGTCAGCTCGGTGCTCGCAAGCGCGACAACCTCACTCCTTTTGACGTTCATTCTCTCGACTGCCGTCTCCGGTCCGAACTTTGTAATTCCCGCACGACTTATCGGATGGGGGATTGCTTCCGTCGTTGCTTTCTTCGCCGTCTGGTTACTGTGGTCCTCGAAGGGTCAAAGCGCACTTCGCGTCGCGGCGAGCTCCGCGTGTCAGGCCATCGCCGCCAAGTTACAAGCCGACGTCTTGATGTGGCGAGGCACCGAGGCCTACTCCAGCGATCAGTACCGCGAGATCGTCAGTGCCGCCCACGCTGCCGTGGATACTCTCCACCACGGTTTTCTCGCCGCGCCCTTGAGGCCCACTGGACTGAGCATCTCGTCGCGGGCCATCGTTCGTCTCGTCGACGAGCTTCTCTGGTTGGATGCCCAGCTGATCGAGTTACCTCAGTCTGTCGACGCGACGTCAATGACCCCACAGGCGCTTCGAATCTTCTCATCGTCGGCTGACGTGTTGGGTGCGGGAGCAAATCTGCTCAATTCGCCCTTCACGTTGTCAACCAAACTTGATGACGCTCTCGACGACCTTCGAACAACGCTTAAAGACATGGAACGCGAGACCACGGTCCACTTCCCCGTGGTGAGCAAATCGGAGTCCAACGCAAATGATCCGAAGATCGATGGTCGTAGCGGGCGAATCGAGGAGCGCGTGGATTCATTGGAGACGAGTTTTCGAGTTCAAGAACTGGGATTCACCGCGTCACTCATCGGCGACAACATCAGCCTCGCGGCCGCGGCCGATCGGCGCGGTTGGCTCGACGCAATTGCTGGTCGCGTGCCCGGAACCCCGTCGGGCCGCTTGGCCTCGGCCCGCAGACGTGCCGGCGCACACTTCGAACTTCATTCCGTATGGCTCCACAACAGCATTCGAGGAGCCATTGGTTTCGCGGTTGCCGTCTTCATCGCCGAGAAGACTGGCCTCCAGCATTCGTTCTGGGTGATTCTTGGAACCCTTTCGATGGCGTAATGGGAATAGCACCCGAGGAGACCCAAGTCGATCACGTTGACTAATGACAACCTTCGGATGTAAGACCGACGAGGAGCGAGCGATACGACGCGAATCTCACCAGTTGAGTTTCTCGAACAGCACCGCCGTTGATGGTACGAAGAGTGTTGGCAACACGTCAGCTCAAGCCGGTGACGCGAATGGTGATATTAACTCGTCCATGGTTGAGTCCACAGCCCGCTGGCGCGGTCCCCGGAAAGACCTTCGAAACGCCGTGAAAGGCCAGGCGTGACGGGCCACCAAAGACGAACAGATCTCCCGAAGCAAGAATGATGTCGTCGTAAGGACGATTTCTATTTGTTGTATTGCCAAAACGAAACTGGCACGTGTCGCCAATCGAGAGCGAGACAACGGGCGCAAGGGAATGTTCGTCCCTGTCTTGATGCATTCCCATGTGCGCGTCGTCGTCATAGACGTTCACGAGCGCGGTATCGGGCGAGTAGTCATCGCCGGCACGAGTGTCCCCACTCGTCTCAACAAGCGCACGTCTCGCAAGTTGCACCATCCAATCCGGAAGGTCGAGGACACGGTTGCCGTTGACGTCGGTGGCGTCACGCGTGTACTTATACGGCTGCCAATGCCAGCCGAGACAGACCGTGCGAACCGACATTTCATGACCGCGAACCTTTGGAGCGTGCAGTGGTACGGGTCCGCCAACCCACGCCTGAAACTGGCCCATTAGCCACTCCTGTTGGGCCAAAGAAAGCCAGCCCGGTACGTGCGTGGCGCCGGGAGCGACTTCCCTACGAGGACGGTCGAGAAAACTGTCAGAAAAGAGAGTCATGCGCATCAATCATCGCTTGAAGGCGTGTCGGCGCGATGATCACGACGCACTTTCCAATTTCAAGAGTGCCGACTTAACGGCCAGTCCGCCGACGTAGCCGCCTAGTGTTCCGTCACTTCGAAGCACACGATGACAGGGAATAACGATGGGAATTGGGTTTGTAGCGCACGCCGAACCAACGGCACGAACGGCCTTCGGATTTCCGACGAACGCTGCGACCTCGGCGTAACTCTCGGTATGTCCATAGGCAATGTCCGGAAGATGGCATTGGACGCGCTGGCGAAATCCGCTTGAGAGCGACATATCCAGTTGCAGATCGAAAGTTTTGCGAGTACCGATGAAATACTCATCGATCTCGCGCGCGACTCGGTCCAGGCGTTGTGGGGCGCGAAGAATCCTTGAGCTCAATGTGTTGGCAATATCGCCAAGTACTTTGTCATGATCTTCGCTCGCGTACGCGACGCGAGCAAGGCCCTTTTCGGTCGCCGCGAGTAACAGCGATCCGACCGGAGTGTCAATGATGGTGTAGGCGACGTCGAGAATCCCGTCGGACGTAACCGTTTCAACGAGTCTGCGATGCAAGCGCTCGAAGACCTCTTGCCCGGGAGATGTGGCGACGAGAAGAGCGGCTACATCTCGCTTGCCGATCGTTTTATTTGTCATTATTTTCTCCATTCACACGTGCGTCTACATACGTAGCCCGCAGATTCTTCATTCCGTCGGAGGCGGCCTTTCGCGCCGCGTCAGCGGAGCCGCCGAGAATCGCGGCAACGTCGCGGTACGCCAAACCCGCGACGTAGTGATACGCAACGGATTGACGTTGCTTCAATGGAAGCGCTCGCACTGCCTGCCACAACGTTTGATCCACCGGCTCTGGGGCGCTTGTCGCCAGGACATGTTCAGGCAGCAGGTTCGAACGATTTTCGAAGCGCTTCCGCGAACGAATAATGTCAATGGCTTTCCGATGGGCGATGGTAACCAACCATGCTTCGACATTCGCGTCAGCAGCGAGATCTGGATAGGCGCGCATCGCGGCGAGGAACGTCTCGGACCACGCGTCGTCGGCATCATGAACGCCAAGTACAACGCGACACACGCGCAGAACCGTGTTCGCGTGTTCCCTAACGATGTTCTCGAACGGTTGCTTCATATCCATCACTAAGTAAACGCGATACCTGAGCAAAACGTGAGGTCGCACGACAGAATGATGTGCAGAAGTCGAGCGTCACTGCCCGTAGCGAGCAAAGCCCTCCGAATTGCACGCTTTTTGTGCGCACAACTCGGAGGGCCCATAGGAACTCCTAAAAGTAGTGTCGACGACCTCCAACAAATGCTCGTCGAGCGATGGTCATTCGTACGTATCAGCCCGGTCCATTTTGCTCGCACGAGAGCTCATACCGTTCAAAATCCTTACTTCGAACTGATCCAGATGAACGCAACCTATTGTTGAGCTTTGACCACCCCATTAGCGAGAATCAGTGACAATCCGAGAAAATAAAATCAAGATCACGGTGTTCTCTCTTGGAGGAACGATCTCCTCGACACCGACGGCCGGCCACGCAGGCGTCACTCCACGCCTTAGCGCGCACGACCTCGTCTCGGCAATTCCAGAGTTGGGCAACATCGCCGAGATCGACACCGTGATGTTTCGTCAAATGCCCTCCGGTGATCTCACGCTGACTGACCTCGTGGAGTTGGCGGCGGCGATTGACGACTCATTTAAATCCGGATCTGACGGCGTTGTTGTCACCCAAGGCACCGACACAATCGACGAGACATCCTTCGCTCTTGACCTGTTGGTGCGAGGCAACCGTCCGGTGGTGGTCACCGGCGCAATGAGAAATCCGTCGCTGCCCGGCGCTGACGGTCCGGCGAATATCTTGGCATCGGTTCGCGTCGCGGCGTCGCGCGACGCCGTCGGTCTGGGCACACTCGTCGTGTTCAATGACGAGATTCATGCTGCACGCTTCGTTCATAAGACGCACACGTCGATTCCTTCGACGTTTCATTCACCAACGTGCGGTCCACTGGGATGGTCCGTTGAAGATCGAACACGCCTCGTCTTTGGGATCGCGCCACTCGCCAAGATCGCGCCCGTCGCGCTTGAATCAATTCCCGCCGTCGCTCTTATCAAATGTTCCCTTGGCGATGACGCGCGAATCATTGAACAGATTGTGTCGTTGGGATATGCCGGTGCCGTCGTCGAGGGCTTTGGTGGTGGGCATGTGCCCGCTCGTCTCGTACCAGCTCTCGAGGCACTTTCGAAAACCATGCCCGTAGTCCTCGCTTCGCGCACGGGGTCCGGCGAAGTACTCAAAGAGACCTACGGCTACGCGGGGTCAGAGCGAGACCTGCTGTCACGTGGTCTTATTTCGTCTGGCGCGCTCGACGGAACCAAGGCTCGCGTCCTCTTGAGTCTGGTCTTATCGGGTGAACCAGATCTTCAACTCGCCCGCAATTCATTCAAAAGAGTTGTCGAATCAATCACGTCCCCAGGCTCGACGTTTCGCGAATGACGCCGGGCGAATACGTTCAGTCGCTGCTGATGTAACTCTTCACACTCTCTTGGAGGTTCGCACCAACCACCTCCAAGTGATGCTGCATAGCTTCGCGCGCCGCCCGGCTATCTCGGTCACGAATTGCCGCCGCGATCTCTCGATGTTGACGTCGATAGTGATCTCGACGTTCACTCGAGTCGCTTCGCCGCTTCATGTTTCCCCACGTCTCACTCTTTCGGGCTTCATCAATGAGCAGGTACATGTTTTCCATCAGCGGGCTATGTGAGGCCCGAATGAACGCGCGGTGCAACGCCAAGTCCCAAAACTCAACTTCTTCGTAATTCGTAGCGTTCTCACTACCTTGAAGGCATCGTTCGATCTCGTCGAAGTCATTGATCGTGGCGTTCTCTACAATCCACCTCATCGCCGAAGGCTCGATGAGTTGACGTGCGGTCATGACGTCGCTCGGACTCGCCGCGAAAGCCATCGAGGGGTGCGTCGTCGATTCGATGCTCGGCGGGATTCCACTTCGCGGATCAATTCGCAAGAACGTGCCTCGCCCGACCTCTCGAGAAACGATTGCTTCATCTTCCAGGAGCGCCATCACGTTTCTGATTGTCGTGCGCGTTAGTTGAAGACTGGTCGCCAATTCGCGTTCGGTTGGTAAGCGACTACCTTCACCGAGTCCAGTTCGTGCCGCGATCGCGAGCACGTCACTCGCAACGATAAGAAGATGTTCTCTCGATACCGTTCGCACTAAAACTCCATCTCCCGCGGCACTCGAAGTCGAACCAATGCTACCAATTCGCTTTCCTTGCAAATTGTGCTGCATAGAGTTAAAGAGGGTGGATTGACACGCCCCATACTGCCATCTACACTCGCAAGATTCAACCAATTAAACCAAATTGGTTGTGTGCTGGGGGATGACGAATGAAGTTTGCGACAATCAGGACTCAACAAGGACTTCGTCTGCACGTTGAAGGTACCGACGGCTACGTTGACCTCGTTGAGGCCACTGGAAATGCAGACTTCATGACCATAAATGGCCTTGCGGCAGGTGGCTCACGCGCCTTGGACCAAGCGCGCGAGGCGTCGACCGGCGCTGGGACGAAGTTCGACAACGCTGATTTCGGACCATCAACACCAAATCCCACAAGAATCCTTTGTTTGGGCGTCAACTATGCGGAGCACGCCATCGAAGGTGGTCGCGAAGTGCCGAAGTGGCCCGAGTCCTTCGTGCGCGGTGCCGGGAGTGTCATAGGCGCGTTCGACGATCTCGTCAAGCCCTCACTCAGCGAGCGATTCGACTACGAGGGCGAGCTCGCCATTGTCGTGGGCAAAGGGGGCCGCTACATCAAGGTCGAAGATGCATTGGACGCGATTCTCGGTTACAGCGTCATGAACGATGGTTCCGCACGTGAATGGCAGCGCGCCGCCACCCAATGGACCCCTGGCAAGAACTTCGACGGCACGATGCCCATTGGCCCCAACGTCGTGACGACCGACGAGGTCGACATCACGGATCTCGCGATTTCCACCACGCTCAATGGTGAGGTCATGCAGTCGGCTCGGACGTCGGACATGATCGTCAGTGTCGCTAAGGCCGTTGAGTACTTCTCTTCTTTCACCACACTCCAGCCCGGTGACGTCATCGCCACCGGCACGCCCGGAGGTGTGGGCTTCGCTCGCACGCCCCCCGTGTGGATGCTTCCTGGTGACCTCATCGAAGTGACCGTCGAGGGGATTGGAACAATTTCTAACCGCGTCGTTGCCGAAGAGGGCGCACCCGCGGATTGGCCGTGGATGCCATTAGGAGCAAAGACGTCGTCGCTCTAGAGATCTGCAGTTTGCAATAAGTGGATAAAAAGAATTGGGGGGAATCATGAAGGATTTATTGTTCGCACCATCGGGGGGATCGACGCGATAAAAATTCCCACGAAGGGCGAGCGACGCCTGATAGGACTGGCGCTCCCCGAGACGTCCGCTCTGGATAAGTACCTCGCGATGCGAGGAGCCAACGCAAAAAGTAACGTCGCGCCACCAATCAACCAGGGAACGACGTCGCGAAACGTTTGGTTTGATCCAGTGAGGAGCAACACCATGCCAACAATTGAACCCAGCATGCAGGTTGGTATCAGTTCGATTAGCAGCTTTTTATGGAGGGCTAGTTCCTTACGGAACCCCCGAATGCCGCCGAACGTGCTTGGAATAATGCCCACCGTCGATGAGACGTTCGCCTGAAGTGTTGGAATGCCAAGTGCCACCAAGGTGGGGAAACTAAGAAACGTTCCACCGCCGGCGATGCCGTTTGAAATACCTGCAAGGACACCCGCGAAGCCGATGATGATCAGGCGCCATCCGAGGGGAAGTAGGGTCGCGAGCACCCTCACGATCCTATGAAAATCTTGGTTGCGTCTTTTCTTTCGAAGCGTTGTCAATTGGTTTTGTCGTTGCTTCCAAGGTAACGACGTAATTATGGGAACCTTCGCATCGCAACAATTCGTGTGCAAGCGGTTAAAGAACCACTAAGTAAGGGCGACTACCATTCCTTCGTTCATCTCAATGGAACGCGAGACATCGACGGATTCAAGAAGTCGTCGGTCATGCGTCGTTAACAACAGGGTTCCCCCAAAGTTCGCCAAGGCACTTTCGAGTTGCTCAATCGCGGGAAGGTCGAGATGATTCGTTGGCTCGTCGAGCACGAGAAAATTCACACCCTGCGTTTGAAATATCGCGAGTTCGGCGCGAGTCCGCTCGCCAGGCGAAAGTAACCGCGCCGCGCGCGTCACGTGACTCGCGCTCAAACCAAACTTCGCTAACGCGGAACGCGCCTCTGACTGCGTCAGTCCGGACCGGTCGCAGACATAACGAATAAGGTCGTGATCGCCCTGAAGAGCGCGACGGTCCTGGCCCAGGACACCCACAGCCACGCTTGGTCCCATCCACCGATCGCCACTCGATATATCGAGCGCACCCAGTAGCACCTGAATTAGCGTCGACTTGCCCGAGCCGTTTTGGCCAGTCAGCGCGATCCTGTCACCCCACGAGATCTCGAGGTCAATGGGGCCTAGTTTGAACGTCGCGCGCTCGACGACCACATCTCGAAGTCGCGCCACTAGCTCACCGGCGCGCTTCACTTCATCGATGGAGAAGTGAAGATCCCATGCCTCGAACGGCTTTTCCATCACCTCGAGACTGTCGAGCGCTTTTTCAGTCTGTCGAACCTTGGACGCTTGTTTCTCGGTGCGGTTAATACGAAAGTCGCGTTGTGCTGTGTCGTGATCAGAAGCATTCTTGACTGCCTTTCGAACACCATCAGCCGCCCACTGTCGCTGTCGTTGAGCTCTGCTGGTGAGACGATCCCTCTGGTCTCGATACTCCTCAAAAGACTCGCGCGCAAGTCGAAGTGCGTTCGCCCTTTCTGCTTGATAGCCGGACCAACCGCCTCCGTACTCTTTCGCCGTGCGGCGATGTTCGTCCAGTTCAAGCACGGAAGTGACGGTGCGCTCAAGAAAGGCTCGATCGTGCGAGACAATCACCGTCGCGTCTTCGCGACGTCGAACCCACGTTTCAAGGCGTGTCAAACCTTCAAAGTCCAAGTCATTCGTTGGCTCATCGAGCAACACGACGTCAAAGCGCGAGAGTTCAATGCTCGCGAGCGCGACCTTGGCCTCTTGGCCACCTGAAAGCATCGACGTCTCCCACTCAGTCACCGATGGGACGCCAAGTTCATCGAGAACGGTCTGCATCCGAGCGTCGAAGGTGCTCGCGCCAAGTGAGTCGAAACGATGCAGCGCTTCTTCATAGCGACGGTCAGCGTCACGAGAGTTCGTCGCTAATTCGCCAGCCGCAGCGATAAGCGTCGCTTCCGCCTCCATGACGCCGGTTCGCCGAGCCAACGCTTCACGAACCGTTTCGCCTTCGCGACATTCGTGTTCCTGAGCCAAGTAACCAACGGTTGCGCCTGGCGGATCGAGCGCGATCGTGCCACCGTCGGGAGCTAGATGCCCTGAAAGAATTTGCAACAGCGTCGATTTACCTACTCCGTTCGGACCAATGACGCCGAAACAGCTGCGCGGTCCTACCTTGAAGGTGACGCCATCGAGGACGCTGCGACCTCCGCGCGCGTGGGTCACCTTTGACGCAGAGAGCACCGCGGAGGCGAGTGACGACGAGTGAGCAGGTTGCGTAAGGCGCATCTGAAATCTCCTAGAACGAGGGACAATGTTCAACCGAGAAAACCAGGACTTAACGCATCAGGTCATGGTAGCGCGTGAGGACTGAAGCTCTCAAGACGACAACCATTGCGTTCAACGTTGAATGACTCGTTCGCGTCAAAGGAATACGCCAGTCGCTCGTTCTCTTGCCAACTCGTCGCTGAGGAATCAATGTGTTCTCGGTCATCAAGGCCAACGGCTCAATCGAACGAGAACGGCGACAATTACCTAGTGGAGGTGGCCTGATACCGCGAGGAAAAGCAGTTGAGCGAGAGCCAGTAGTCATCACCTTGAGCCACGCGATTATTGAGCAGCCATACGAGACTTGGCGGATACCCCCGAGTACCACCAGGGGCCATCAATTGCTATGTTGCGGTCCTAGCGGTGCGTTCTGTTGAAAAGCACGGAATAGAGATGCATTGTGACGCGGGGAAGAAATATAGGAAGACGTCGGGGACTTGGCACACTTTTCGTGCTCGGTCTTCTCGTCATGTTGAGTGCCTCGCCGTTAAACCCGGCCAGTGCCGCGACGGTGCGCAACCCCAAGGCGAACATCACGCCGAGCCCCAACTACCTCGAGTCAGCAGTCTGTACAGACACTGGCAGTACGTGGCGTTGCGCTAACCCTTGCGCGTCGTCGCTCACTGCACGTTTTCCCGCCTATAACAACGGCCCCGCGTGTACGCGGTATTTGGTGAGCATCGTTAACCACGCGAGAAAACTGGAACACGTCCAACCGATGGTATTGCCAACGAACTGGTACTCATTAACGCCCGGCGAACAGCTTTTCGTTCTGGCCGACTTAGAACGCACGGCCCGAGGGCTTCCTCCGTACCTCGGGATCAACGCAACGCTCAGCGCCTCGGCCCAACATGCTGCGCTTCGTCAAATCGATCCCTCAACAGCCACGGCCTTTCCGATTGGCCTCGACGCTCAACACATCCCCGGCATGGGCAGTTTGTGGGGCACGGGATTTTCAGCAATCGAATCAGACTACGAATGGATGTACAACGACGGGTGGGGAGGGAAGCCGTCCGCCACTTTCAACATTTCGTGTACGTCCCCGAGCGCTGCGGCGTGTTGGGGCCATCGCGACGAACTCTTGGGATTCGACGGAACGTACAACCCCGGTGTTGGCCTGTCGTGCAAAAACTGCGAAGTGGGCGTTGGCTTCGCAGTTGTCAACGGACACGGTTCTTTTGCCGACCTTATTGAGTTACCCGGCTCATCGCTGCCCCCAATGACGTTCACGTGGGCGAGGAACGTGGTGCCGTACTTATTGCCGTGACGCTTTTACAGATCAGGTAACGAGAAGTCGAGACTCGGAATATCGGTACCGCCGTCCACTTCAAGCACCTTGCCCGTCAAGAACGCGCCCGCCGGCGAGGCGAGGTACACCACGGCTGCGGCCACCTCTGTTGGATCAGCGATGCGGTGCAGTGGCGTCAGGTCTTCCATCATGGACTTGAGTTCGGGGGTCGTGGTCACAATTTCGAGTGCTGAGGTGGCGGTTGATCCCGCGGCGATCGCGTTGACACGGATTCGCGGCGCGAGATCCTTTGACGTCAGGCGTGTGTAGTGCGCCAGAGCAGCCTTTACCGTGCCGTAGGCGCCGTAACCGCGACCCGCGACCCGCCCCATTACTGAGGAAATGTTGATGATGGAACCGCCACCGTTTTCCAACATCAGTGGAACCGCCACGAGATTGAGCGCATGCGCCGTCGTGACGTTGAAGTGAAAAGCTTCTTCGAGATATTCCGGCGTGGTGTCCAAGAACGGCAAAGGAATGGCTCCTCCGGCGTTATTGACGACGACGTCGAGACGACCAAACTCGCTTTGCGCAAGGGTAACGAGCGAGCGAACAAAGTCGAGGTCCATCATGTCGCCAACAACGCTCACTGCGCGTCGACCCGTCGCCGCGACTTGTTCAGCAACGCTGTCAAGATCGCTCTTCGTGCGCGACGCAATGACGACGTCAGCCCCGCACTCCGCGAGCGCGAGCGCACTCGCGGCGCCGATGCCACGGCCCGAGCCAGTAACAATGGCAACCTTGCCATCGAGTCGGAAAAGATCAAGAATCATTGGTTTCTCCTGATGGACGTCGTTAGCGCCAGGTTATTGCACGCGCCATTGATACTTATCCCCTCGACGGCGGCTTCCATAGGGGCTGCGGCCACGGACGCTCACTGAGGAGGATCGTCTCGATCTGACGCGCGGCTTCGATCATGATCCACTCACTATCCGCGCGACCGATTATCGCCAATCCAACGGGCAAATCGTCCGCAACACCAAAGGGTATCGACATGATGGGCCACCCGGCAATCGCCGGCGCCATTGTGGCCGGACTCGCGGGTCCCGGGTGACCGCCTACCGTCAGGTCGCTCTTCCAGCTCGGTCCGTAGGCGGGAGCAATGAGAACGTCAACGCCCGTCAACCCTGGCTCTAAACACGCGTCGATCGCCCAGGTGAGATTTCTCTTTCGAGCCTCTTCGTAGTTCGCGCCGCCCCGGCCACCCGAAAGAACGGCGGTGATGAAGTTCTCATGTCCGAAGTAGCGCAGCTCTTCGTGTGGATGCTCGTCTTCGTAGGCAATGACGTCGGCGAGCGAGCGAACTCCGTCGCCCGGACGTTCGACGAGATACCCACTCAGGTCATCGAGAAGCTCAGCGAAGAGGACTTCTCCCTCGTCTTTGAACTCTTGCTCGCTAGGTAGAGCCAGATCACGATCAACAATCGAGAGACCGCCCGCGCGCAGTAATCCGACAACGTTGTCAAAGAGTTCGTCCGTCAGTGGGTGCCCCGTACGCCAGTTCTTTGCCACGGCCATCGTTGGCATGGGGACTGACTTTGGTGGCGTACTTTGTGCGAGGACGCTAAAGAGCAGCGCAACATCGTTCACACTTCGGCCCATTGGACCAGGGCTGTCTTGGCTTGCGCTGATGGGGACAACGAACGTCGTGGGCACAAGTCCTACCGTGGGCTTGAGGCCAACGACGCCGTTCACTGACGCAGGACAGACAATCGACCCGTCGGTCTCAGTGCCCACGGCCAACGGCGCCAACCCGGCGGCGAGGGCTGCGCCCGAACCCGATGAGGATCCTCCGGCCGATCGATCAAGTGCCCAAGGATTCGCGACGAGCCCGGCACTTGCGGAGAAGCCGCTCGTCGAGCGAGGCGAACGAATATTGGCCCACTGACTGAGATTGGTACTGCCCAGGATGATCGCTCCGGCGTCGCGCAGACGCGTCACTAACGGCGAATCTCGACTCGGCCTCCCGATCAGTGACGTCGAACCTGCGATGCCCGGGAGTCCAAGCGCTTCGACGTTGTCCTTTATCAAGACCGGTACACCGTGAAGGGCTCCGCGCAGAACGCCGCGCGCGCGTTCATCGTCGCGCTCCATAGCCACTTCACGAGCGTCGGCGCTGAGAGCGGCAATGGAGTTCAGCGCAATCTCAGTTCCGGAGACGTCGAGCGCGCCAATGCGCGCAAGGAACGTGTCGACTAGCTGGAGCGACGTGAGATCGCCACTAGCCAAGAGCCTTCCGATCTCTTCGGCCGAAAGAAATGCGAGTTCCGCGCTCGCCTGGTGGGGATCATTCATGTCGCAACATTAGAAGGTAGCGACCGAGTTCCTCGTCATTAAATCTCATCGCCTCTTGAGAGCCCACCAGAGCACTGGTACATTCCTGTTAGAGGAACTTTCGTTTGAAGCTGAGGGTCGGATCCGCTACAACTCCTCTCTCGAAGAAGGCACTGCGCGTGTTGGTTCGGGAGAAGCCGGGAGGCCGTTGTGCAGAAGTCTTTGGTGGTGGGAGCAGTAGCGGCGTCGCTGGCTCTCGCTTCGTGCGGCGTTACGGCGTCGCTCGATCAAGCCGTTTCCTCCTTGGGATCATCACCCAACTTGCAGATCCACCTAACGGCCAGCGCCTCGGGCACGGGCGCAGTGAAGGCAGAAAAGATTCTCAATACCCTCTCCTTCGACGCGAGTTACTCGAGCCCTTCGGGCACTGCTCTTTCAGCGTCACAGGGCAACGTCAACGCTGACTTTGTCGTGAACGTCGGATCGCAACAACTCCTTGATCTTCGTTCTATTGACAACAACGCCTACCTCTTCATCAATGCAACGACACTTTCGCGCCTTCCAGGCGCCCACGTTTCCTCGACGCAAAGCATGGCACTTCAACTTCTCGTCGGCGATCGCTGGTTCGAGTTTCCAAAGAGCCTTCTCGAGCAGTACGCTGCCCAGAACAGCGCCGCTTCACCTTCGGCCGCGACGAAACAAAAGGACCAGGCTGCCGTACGAGATGCTGTCAACGTTCTCATCGGTGTCATTGAAGCCGCTCCGTACACAACCGTGCCTGGTGGCGGGTACGCACAGACCGGATCACTCGAATCAATCGTTAGGGCAGAGTTGCCAATCCTCAACGGCCTGACCGGTCAGACCAGTCAGATCTCCAACGTGAAGGGAACGTACGCCGTCACGTTGATGATGTCTGGTTCGAGCGCAACCGGAGGATCGATAGCCATCACTGCACCCAACGACACGAGCGGAAATCAAACCATTACGTTGAACGCCACGGTAGCTCATGCCAACGACGTCATTACCCCACCAGCGAACGTCACGATCATGACGTCAACACTCTTAACGAGCATCATGGCCGGAATGAAGTAGCGACGTCCCTGCAACGAACGCACTGACGAGCTCGTGAACAACTATGTAACTCGACCGACCGCCTGGACTTCGACGCAGTCAGTCACGACTGGCAAGCTCTGCGAGCCCCTCGCCCGAAAGATCCCAATGAGCGCCCTTGCGCCCAGCCATCGAAAGCAGCAGCGCCATCATGGGTCCCGAGACTTCGGGCCCGTCGCCGTTCGTCCACTCAACGTCCGTGGCTCTAAGGCGCAGGCCAGCGATTCGTCGCTTGGCACCAATGAGGATATTTGTTCTCTTCCAGCTATCCGCGACCTCGACGAGAGCCGCACTCGGAACGTGATGGGCAAGTCCCAGCGGTCGACGAATGTCTTGACCGTGGACCACGATTTCGCCCAACATCGCCACGACCGGAGCGGGCGGATGATTGGTCGTTGTCGTTCGAGCTTGGAGGCGACGAATCAGTTCCGCGGTTCCCGCCGCTGCATTGCGCTTGGCATCCTTGTCCGCAAATGCGTCAAAGTTGAAGCGAGCCAACGCCATATCTTTAAAAAAATTAGGCGGATTCTGTTCTGCCGCAGCGACAATATGTCCGGCGACCTCTTGCACGGGCCAACCAACGCACCATGACGGCGACGCCCACTGTTCGGGTGTCAGACCTTTCCAAGTCTCGGCCATTTGGGCGCGTTCGGTATGGATGAACTTCCAGACGTCGTTGGATTTCATGACCGAATTCCTCTCCCGCGCTCAATTCGACCAACTATAACGACGCGTCTTTCAACGTGCACAGGGCGGCCTTTGGTCAACACCAATCCGGGCACCATGTAGTGGATCACTGGCTTTGCAAAAAACTCCGCTCGGCCCACACAATCTGGAGGCCGAGCGGAGGTAAAACTCATGCAATGAAACCGTGGGGTTACGCGTTAACGAGTTCCCTCTCGTTTTCTGTGCGAAGAGCCAACTCTTCTTCCTTAGGAGTACGTCGAGCGTGCAAGAACCCGAGGCCCACTAAGAGTGCCAAGAGAGCCGCTAAGACAAAGGCCGAGATAGCACCCCAGAGTGCGATCAGACCAAACTGTGAAAAGGCGTAAGCCTCAAGCAACAGTCCGCGCAGGGTCGTACCTTGAAATGTCGTCTGCACTTCGCCGGCCAGTGCCGCGTTCGTTGGGTTAGCTCGTGAAGCCGCGCTGACCAATGCGTACACACCGCCATATGGCATCTCTGAGAGGTGAATCGCGATGAAGTGATTTGCGTACGCTTCAGCTTGCGCTCCGGTCGTCATTGGCTCTCCCGCGTACTTCTCTAGGTAGGGAATCATTGCTGGCGTAATTTCCGTGCCAGCCTTTGCCTGCGCAAAAGCCGCCCTCGTTGGAAATACGATGTCCTGCTTGGCCAACTGGTCTTTCACGTTCGACGTGGTGAATCCATAACCCCACATCAAGAGACCACCGGCAACCAACAAGACCACCACAAGGACGAGTCCAACTGCGCTGGCCAGTACATCGAATATTTTACGTTGCATACATTTCTCCATTGACTAGATCTACACATTCAGTGTCGGCCAAAGAAGGGCCAAAACGACAGGGGCGAACGTCACGATTAGTGGGGACCTTCGTCCCTGTCGATCGCTGCCAATCGAGACGCATACTGGAGTCATGTTCACCACATTCCACGAATACACAGTCATCCAGCTCCGTGAATCGACTGAGACCGTGCCTGAATGTTTCTTTGATTACATTGCCCGCGGCCAACACGTGGAAGATCATCTTCACGTGGTGACTGGTCAGCGCACTAGCGATGTGGATACGTACGAGTCCGTACCGTCACCACACGTTTCGAGTTAATTCGCAATTCCCAAAAAAAGAAAGAGGTACGTCATGAAAGCACTCGTCTACCAGGGACCAGGGTCCAAATCGTGGGAGGAAGTTCCGAACCCCACACTGCTCGCCGACACCGACGCCATTGTTCGCGTATCGGTTACCACCATCTGTGGGACCGACCTACATATTTTGAAGGGCGACACTCCTGAGGTGACCGCGGGTCGAATCCTCGGTCACGAAGCCGTGGGCACCGTAGAAGAAGTAGGTACCGGAGTGAAGAACCTTTCGGTTGGCGATCGTGTTTTGGTGTCGTGCATCACGTCATGTGGGGCCTGTCGTTTCTGTCGCGAGGGCCGCTACGGCCAGTGCGTGGGCGGTGGTGGCTGGATTCTTGGTCACAACATCGACGGAACCCAAGCCGAGTTTGTGCGCGTCCCCTTCGCCGACACTTCGACGTACCTCGTGCCAAAGGGCGCCAGTGACGAAGAGATCCTCATGCTCGCGGACATTTTGCCCACGGCCTATGAAGTTGGCGTACTAAACGGTCAAGTACAACCTGGCGACACCGTCGCCATCGTGGGTGCAGGACCGATTGGCCTCTCGGCCATCACCGGGGCGAAGCTCTTTTCCCCAAGCCACATCATCGCAATTGACCTCGCCGACATTCGCCTCGAGGCAGCCAAGCGATTTGGTGCCGACCTCACGTTCAACAACACGTCTGCGGACGCGGTTGAATACGTGAAAAGCCTCACCGACGGTCTCGGCGTCGACGTCGCTATCGAAGCGGTGGGCGTACCGGCGACCTTCGAACTATGCACCGAACTCGTTCGCCCCGGCGGACGCGTGGCCAACATTGGCGTGCACGGCAAGCCTGCCACGTTGCACCTCGAATCACTGTGGACGCGCGACGTGACAATCACGACCGGATTAGTCGACACGTATTCAACGCCAACACTGTTGAAGCTCGTCACCACGCGTCAAATTGACGCGGCCTCCTTTGCCACCCACCACTTCGCACTTGACGACATTGTCGCTGCCTACGACGTGTTCTCGCGCGCGGCTGACACCGGAGCGCTAAAGGTCATTCTCACCAAGTGACGTGAACGGCCACAAGATAGTGACGCGGGGCGGAGGGGGCGGTGAGTCGATGTACGCCAGACTGCTGTCGGACTCCCTCGAGGATTGGAATGAGGAACTCACGAGTGAGGCGCTCATCGAGCACGCACTTACGTGCCGTCATGAGATGCTCGAAACTCCTTCCGCCCAACGCGACACTATCTATGGTCTGCTGGGCGCCGAGATCGCCTACGACAGAGCATTGATCAAACTCTGTGCGGCGCTGAACATTGCGTGCGTCGTTATGAACTTCGCGTTTCCAAAGCAGGAACGTCGTCGCGTCGAAACCGAGCTCGCCAAAAGCGGTATTAATCTTGCCGCCCTCTCGCAATCGCGTCAACTCTAGGGTCGTTCGTGCTCGCTAGTTTCGTTACTGAGTTTGGTCGCAAGAATCGCCGCCTCGGTGCGGTTCGACACGTTGAGTTTGCTCAAAAGGCCCGTGACGTAGTTCTTGATCGTCTTCTCCGCGAGGAACATGGTCTCAGCAATTTCGCGATTGGTCATTCCTTCGGCGATGAGTTCCAAGAGTCGATGCTCTTGAGGAGAGAGCGAACTGAGCGCGGAAACTGCGTGAGGTGGACGAGTTATTCGTTCAATGACGCGAGCAACTGCTCGAGGATCCATGAGCGATCCACCGCTCGCCACCTTCTTGACGTCCTCAATGAGATCGCGAGCACGAATCTGCTTGAGTACGTAACCCGCGGCGCCGGCCATCACGCTGGCGTAGAGCGCTTCGTCGTCCGCGAAGCTCGTCATCATGAGACAGATGATGTTGGGATTCGCTGAACGCACTTCGCGACAGACTTCAATGCCGCTGCCGTCTTCGAGTCGCACGTCAAGTATCGCCACGTCGGGCTGATCTTGAGGAATACGCGAGAGCGCCTCGGCCACCGTTGCCGCCTGGCCGACCACTTCAATATCGTCGTCGCTTTCGAGGAGACTTCGAATACCCTCACGAACCATCTCGTGGTCGTCAAGAAGGAATACGCGAATGGTCATCACTCCCATTGTGTCAGTGTTCCCCCTCGAAGGACCCAACGGTCCAAAATCGCCTGAGGGCTGGCGTTGCGAGATGAGTACGCTTCGAACAGTGCCCTATCAAAAGATCGACGACACAATAAAACTTCGCCGACTTCTCGACGCCGTACTCATGATTGAAGCTGACGTTGACTTAGCGGTCCTGCTTCGCCACTTCGTCGAAGAAGCGTGCGAACTGGTTGGTGCGCGCTACGGAGCATTAGGAATTCTGAACGAGTCGCGAACCGGTCTCGAGCAGTTCTTAACCGTGGGGCTCTCCGACGACGAAGAGAAGATGATTGGCCCTCGTCCCACGGGTCGAGGTGTTCTCGGGCTTTTGATTAGTGAACCGTCGCCGCTTCGACTGGACGAGCTGAGCGCTCACCCTGAAAGTTACGGCTTTCCGCCACATCATCCGCCGATGAAATCGTTTCTGGGTGTGCCCGTCCGAGCCCCTGGCGCGGTGTACGGCAATTTGTACCTTACCGACAAAATTGGTGCGACGTCCTTTAGCGAGGAAGACGAGTCTCTCGCCGAGGCCTTAGCGCTCGCGGCTGGCATCGCCATAGAAAACACGCGGCTGCATAATCGCGTGCGACTTCTTAGCGTCTCAGATGATCGCGATCGGATCGCCAGTGATCTTCACGACCGAGTGATCCAGCGCGTCTTCGCCGTGGGCCTTTCACTCCAGCGAGCGACTCGCCTCAGCGACGTTGATGAAATGGCGGTCACGGTCAACGAGGCAGTCGACTACCTCGACGCGACCATTTCTGAGATTCGCACCGCGATCTATGAGCTCAGCAGCGCCGCGATTCCCGGTGGGCTGCGTCAAGGCGTGCTCGAGCTGATTGGCGAACTCACTCCTCTGCTCGGTGCTCGTCCCGTGGTCAACTTTGTGGGCCCAGTCGACAGCGCCGTCAGTCAACCAATCGCGGACAATCTCTTGGCTGTACTTCGCGAAGCGCTCACCAACGCCGGAAAGCACGCCAAGGCCACGCAGTATCGCGTCACGCTCAGTGCTTTGGACTTCGTGAAGCTCGAGGTGGTCGACAACGGCACAGGCTTTGACCAGTCTCTCGTCAGGGCCAACGGAATGGGACTCGCCAATCTCCGTCAACGTGCCCAAAAACTAAGTGGCGTCTTTGAAGTAGAGCCAGCCGAGGGCGGCGGGACTCGAGTCACGTGGCATGTTCCTCTTTAATTGTCCTTTCGTCACTGACGCCGCTAGATTCGGCCCATGACTATCACCCCCGATACCAAGGATTGGACCTGGGTACTCGAGCGCCCCTGTGACGAATGTGGTTTTGACGCTCGGCTCTACCCCACGTCGATGTTCGCTGCAACAATTCGAGAGAACGCCGCGGCCTGGATTCCCATATTGAAACACGAGAACGCAGCCACTCGTTCGAGTGCCGACAAGTGGTCAAACCTCGAGTACGCCTGTCACGTTCGCGACGTGTACCGGATATTCAACGAACGACTCAACCTCATGCTGAGCGAAGAAAATCCGATGTTTCAGAACTGGGATCAGGATGAGACGGCGATTGTCGAACGATACGACCTCCAAGATCCTTTACTCGTGTGCGCCGAACTGCTCGCCGCGGCCAACGACTTTGCTGACTCGTTTGACTCGATTGAGCAATTCCAGTTGTCGCGTCCGGGGACCCGTTCCAACGGGAGTGAATTCACCGTGGCGACCTTGGGTTCCTACGGGCTCCACGATCCCATTCATCATCTCTGGGATGTTTCGTCTTCTTGAGCGACAGCACCACCGGCCACGTCGTTCTTATAAATGGCGGGTCGAGTGCTGGAAAGTCCACGATTGGACGCAAACTCCAGTCGTCGCTGACTGAGACGTGGATCTTGACGAGCGTCGACGTCGTGATCTGAACTATGCCCCACGAACTCGAGTTCAACCCCGAGGGCTTCATGATTGAGAATGGCTTCTTTCTACGCGGAGAAGAGTTCATGAGGCTTTTCGCAGCGTTTCAAGCGAGCGTCGTTGCTCAAGCGAAATGTGGCGTCAACGTACTTGTCGAGGACGTCTTTCTCGACGGCGTTCTCGACCAACATCGATGGCGAGCTGCACTTGGCGATGTTGAGACTCTCTGGGTTGGCGTTCACTGCTCGCCCGACATCGCGGCCGCTCGCGAAATCGAACGAGGTGACCGCCCTATTGGCATCGCTCGCAACGAGGCCAACGCGGTGCACGAGGGCGTTCACTACGCCCTAGAAGTCGACACGGGGACCACAAATCTGGCCGACGTCGTGGACACTGTCGCGAGTGGAATCACGAATCGTTGGGCACTAGCGTCAACGCCTGCGTCGAATGACGCGCCCGCCATACCTCCTCGACAAGCCCTGAGCATTGATGGAACCATCGATCGAGCGCCGTGGGAGCATTGAAACCACCAACAACTTCTCATTCCAAAACTCGTCAAAGACCTTTTGCCCAAATAATTGCCTCACGTGTGCGAGGATGGCCCCATGGGATCTACTGGGGACAAGCCGAGGAAGCGCAAGCACCGTTTGGCAAAGGTACCGCGCGGCGCTGAAGCCAGCAACCTTCATCTCGCTGGGCTCTCCAACGACAGCCCTTCTCCTGGTGGACACCGACTTGACCACGACGAGGCTCACGGGCGCAGCGAGGACATTGGGACCTTTGGCCGCATGTTTTTACGATTGCTCGGGCGTCGACCCAAGAACCCTGAACAAGAGCAAGAGCAAGAGCCGTCCTGATTTTTCTATGAGGCCGTTGCTCACCGTTATCTTCATCGCTGGCGCGTTCTGTCTATTTGCGTGGATTGCGTCGCTCGTTTCCGGCGACACGTCGTGGGTAGACCGCGGCTGGTCCATCGTTCCCGTTATCTATCTGTGGGTCTTCGCCGCGTTCGCGCACCTCTCCAATGCTCGCCTCAATCTCTTAGCCGTTGTTGTGACCATCTGGGGAGCGCGCCTCACCTTCAACTTCGCTCGAAAGGGCGGCTACAGCGGTGTCGAGGACTATCGCTGGCCGGTGCTTCGCGCCAGCATGAAGCCGTGGCAGTTTCAGCTCTTCAACGTCTTTTTCATCGTGCTCTATCAGAACTTCATTCTCGTACTTATGACACTTCCCGCCTACACCGCGTACCAAGATCGCGCAAAGACGCACTTTGGCTGGCTTGACGTTCTACTCGTCGCGGCGTTTCTTCTGTGCACCATTGGCGAGTCCGTCGCCGACGAGCAACAGTGGCGGTTCCAATCGGCGAAACACGCGGCGATCGCCCAAGGTCGTGACCCTGAGGGCGAGTTCCTTGAGTCGGGACTTTTTCGATACTCTCGCCACCCCAACTACTTCTTCGAACTCGCCCAGTGGTGGATCGTGTTCTTCGTCGGCTGCGTGGCCGCGGGCTCGCTGTGGCAGTGGACCGTCGCGGGCGTTGTCTTGTTGACACTGCTCTTTATTGGCTCAACCAGATTCACCGAAAGCATCACGCTCGGGCGGTACCCGAGTTACGTGAACTACCAGCGGCGAACCTCGCCCATCGTGCCCTGGTTCGCCGGCAAGGCCTAGAACTACTCGCCCGCCCAGTTTCTTAGTTCCACTTCGAGCGGGTCGAGGCCCATCGACCCAAGTGCCAGCGCGTAGGCGTGGAACTTTTTCAGCGAAAAGTCGGCTCCCACGCGAACTTTGGCCTCTTCGCGCGACCTCATCCACACGCGTTCACCCACTTTGTACGAAATAGCCTGTGCGGGCACACCGAGGTAACGATCCACTTCAGACACCGACATTTCGTGCTCTTGAATCGCAAACTCCTCCAACACCGCCACCGCCATCGCCGCGTTCCAGACTTTTCCGGAACAGTCGCCCAGATCGGCGAGTTCTCCGAGGTCGTCGGGGGCCTTCAGTTCGAGGTGCAGTCCAATGTCAACCATCACGCGCGCCGCGCGCAGCGCCTGGGACGCAAGAAATCCCATCTCGTCGCCAAGATCACTAAAGAATCCCAGCTCGTCCATCAAACGTTCGGCGTAAAGAGCCCACCCTTCGCCGTGACCACTCGTCCAGGCTTCGAGGCGATGAAAGCGACTCTGGCGATCCGCCTCGATGATGGACGTCGCGCATTGGAGATGATGCCCGGGCACGCCTTCGTGATACCACGTCGACGCGTTACTCCACCATGAGAACGTCGTCGCGCCCAGCGTTGGAAACCATGTCGTTCCCGGCCGAGAGAGATCCTCGCTCGGTGAGATGTAATAGGGCGCGGCGGCCGATCCCTCGGGTGCCAAGCGCGCGTCGCAAAAGCGAATTCGCTCATCGATGTCAAAGTGCACTCCGTTGAGTTTCTCCACCGCTTCTTCGGTGAAGGAGATCAATCGTTTGAGTAGCTCATCGGTGCCGAGAATGGCGCGCTCGGGGTCGGCGTCGAGGTGTTGCGCAACCTCGATGAGTGTCGTCGCTTCAGGAGCTAGTTCACGCGCGATCTCCCACATTCGTGCGTTAATGCGACGAAGATCGGCGTAACCCCAGGCGTAAAGTTCATCGAGGTCGAGCGTCGCACCGTTCCAATACTGCGACCAAGCGAGGTATCGATCGACGCCAACGGCATCCTTGTCAATCGATTGAGGCTCTATCACGTCGATCATCCACGCCGAGAGTTCGCCGCACGCAGCATCGGCGTCACGGGCCGCCGCAACGATCACACTCTCAGGATCGGCACTCGGCGCGACACGCTGCACGAAGGCACTGAAACTTCCCGACGCGTACGTTGCTGCCTGCTCGGCAACGCCCACGATCTGGCGACGCGGCGGCAACTGAGCATTGCGCGCCAACTCTTCAAGGGTGAGGCGCCAACTTGCCAGCGCGGGACGAATCTGGCCAAGTCGTTGGGCGACCACGGCGAGTTGGTCGTCACCTTCTACTCCCATAAGTTCGAAGCACTGACGAATTGATGAGACGGGCGAAGTGAGCACTGAAAAAACGCGCGAAGACTCCCCCGAGTCAAGCAGAGCCAACCGTGCCTTCAGCCGTTCTTCCATGACCGATACGGCAATTCGGTCAATGTCATCAATGGGCGAAAGAGATTTCAGTGCCGACAGGAACTCCTTAGTGCTGGCACTATCGTCCAGCGTCCTCTGCGGTGAAAAGTCCGGAAGAAGATGATCGTACTGAGTGATGCCAGACTCGGTGGCAAAGATGGGGTCCGACTTCGCGTCACGTTCGACGATGTCGTGCGCAAGGGCAAAGACGGCGGAGCGGTGGGGCGAACTCGTCACGACGATCTCCATTGACTAGGCGTGTGAATTAATCCATTCACACGGTACCAATATGCGCAACGACGCTCCATTGAGCCACTTCACGCGCCGTCAATCCAGTCACGGCCCATAAATCGTTCACGTGCACCCGAGAGCACTCGAAGGACCTGCACGAGGTTGCGCTTCTTCGCGTCGTCAGTTTTGAGCCCCGCGAAGTAGCGAAGGACTTCCTTCTTTCTGCTCGCGGTGAGTCGTTCCCAGTTGGCCATAACTTTGGCGTCGCTCGCGAGCGCCGATTCGAACCAATCGGGTGTCTCGTGCAGAGGGCCGTTGAGATAGGACTCGTCAAAACTTAACGAGACCGATACATCGTCATTGACTTTGGCGTTGGAAGACTTCCGCATCCCTCCGTGCAGGTACAAGTAGAACTCGCCGTTGCCGACCGGCATCATGTTCGTTCGCCAGGGACTGTCCGGCCGGCCGTTGATCCTCACCAGAACGGGCATGGGCCGGCGCCAACCAGGTCGCAGTTTCGTCGCCCGTTCGTCGCTGACTAACACGTAGGGATTGACGCCGACAATCTCTATGGTGGCGTCGAATTCGAGCGTCGGGCCTTTAGCCACGACCGAGCGCCGATCGAGCGACGGCATGGAAAAGTGCTCTCAGCATGTCGCGCCATCCCACGACCACTGGGGGAACGGCAAATCCACTGGAACCTTCGATCCCCGCAGCGATTCTGCCCTCACTTCATTAGCGGCCGAGACCATAAAGTCGTGCAACACGGAACGAAAGTTACCGTCGTCTGGCCGTGCTGCGTCGCTCACCGCCGCGTCGAAACACGAAAGGAATCGAGAGGAATACTTCTCGTCCGCCTCTGTCCCGGCGTGGATCAACAACATTGATGAGTGACTTCGCACTGTGTCTGAGTACGAAGTGGGTCCGCCAAGACTCCTGCCAAGTAACTCGCGTGGTGATCAAGATGATGTTGATCGTGAACATGAGCGAATGCGTGAGCTAAAACTGGGTCGTTGACGCATCGCGCGTGAAGCGCGTCCGCGAGTGCGAGTGCGACGAATGCTGCAGGTCCACCCGCGAACTCATACACCGATGGGCGTTCTTGCACGCCAATCACCTCTCTCGCCATCTCGACAGTTGCATCTTTTCACAACTGAGCTCCAGCGAAAGCGAAGACTCAGGTCATCTTGCCGTTAAGCATCTTGGTAAGGGAACGCGCGACGCTGGGCGTGATGAGTCGTCGAGACCGAAGTACGTAGAGAGGACTCAAGCGATCGGGCTCGAACTTTGAGCGAAACTGGTTGATCCCATGAAAGCGATACTGGCTGTCGAAGAATTTCAACACGCGATTCCCAATGGCGCCCAACTGATACGGATCACTCCACGACTCATGGGGACGCCAGAAAGGGAGCGGACCGTTTGACACGAAGGTGAAACCTTCGTCACGAAACGTGTCGAGTGCCAACGCCATCGCGCCTTCGAGCGCTCCGCGCGCCGCGTCGGGTGTTCGAACGATGTCCTGGAGATACCAGCCATCGCCGCTCACCGGCGTGCACGAAACGAAGGCGATCACACCATTCGGGCCTTCGCACGCAAAGTAGCGACGCAGATCCGCTAACTCCATAAAGTCAGTTCGTAGGAACGAATCAGTTTTTCGTTCAGAGCGTTCGCTCCGCCAATGCTGTTCGACGTGTCGAAGAGACTCATGATGATTGACGTTCACCAATGGGAAGACTTCGCGCCACGTCAAGCCAATCTTGAGGGCGTGATTGCGAGCCCAGCGCACTTTCTGTCGTCGCCCGCCCGAAATGGACCACGTCGCTAAATCGAGAAAACTCTCCGTCCCCGTCCATATTGCGGTCATTCCTAACGAAACGCCGGCTTCGCGAGCGGTGTCGTTCACTTCGACGGCGAAAAACGGCTTATCGACGCTTTCGGCGTACTCAACGACACGGGCCAACAGCTCTGGATATTCGTCCGCTCGTGCCACGGGTGAGCGCCATTGAAGGAGGGCTCGCCGTCCTTCGAGAAAGAATATGAATCCGCTTCGCGCTTCGTTCCATATAACGAGCCAGGGATCAGGTCCCAGTACCGAGTACTGGCCGGCTTCATGTCCATGAGTTGCGAGAACGCCGATGAGTTCGTCTCTCACGTCGGCCGCGAACTGCGGCACAGTGAGTGATGTCTGAGGCATTAATTTACTCACGGAACTCCTGATTATCACATGTGCAGTCTTAACGAGCGGAGGCTGTTTGGCAGAGTGCATTTGCGTCCGAAAACGTTACATACCAATCTGGCGGCGGGACCGTCATGGGGCCAGGTCACTCGCTAATGTTCAACGCAGTTCATCGAAGGATGAGACTAAAGCGTGGTTCCGTCGTCTTATCTCACCTTCATGATCACCTCGGCGGGAGCGGCCGGCGCAATGATTGGCCTCCTTTTCGTCGCTATTTCGTTGCGCTCTTCAATCGTCTTTGGAACGAACGCGTCCGCCAAAGCGTGTGCGCTCGCCGCGAGTGGTTTTACCGGACTGGTCAACGCATTTTCCCTCTCACTCCTCGCCATTATTCCCAAAACCAACGTCGGTGCACCGATGGTGGTCTTAGCGATGCTGTGTTTCTACAACACACTCAGGCTTCACCAAACAATGACAAGAGTGGATTTGCAGTACCGCGTCCTCATTGTGAGCGCGTTGACGTACGTTGCTCAGTTCCTCGGCGGTGTGACACTGCTCGTTCGTCCCCACTCGACCTGGATCATCAACGGGCTTTGCTACGTCATCTGTCTTTCATTCGCCATCTCACTGACGCGCGCGTGGTCACTTCTCCAAGGCGAAATCGAAACCGAGAGCTCCGACGAGCTCTAAATGCCAAGGACGGCGCGTGCGTTCGCGCCCACGCCAATGCTTATCGCTGGATGAAGCGAGGGCCTTAACCACCGCATGAGCCAATTGAGATCCTTCGCCGGTACAGCGACGCACCCTTGCGTGGGTGCATAAAAACTGTCATGGAGAAAGAATCCTGAACCCGCACCTTTAATGACGCGATTCGTGTTGTAGTTGATCACCACGGCGTTCGCGTAGGCGGCGCCCGCGTAGTACAGATTCTCTGACGCACCGCCCGGTGAGACCGGACTTCTGACGTGACGGTTGTACATTCTTGACGCGGGATTCTCATCCCACCAATCGTCAGGGCCCGCTCGAAAGTACGGCAGCTTGGTGCCGTTATTGGCTTCGTTGCCAAAGGCCTGGGTGAGAGAGAAAACTCCCGCTGGCGTACGACCGCGTCCTTCGCTCGTTGGACCCACGCCGTGAACGCCAACGTCGGCAACAACGGGACCAAAGACCTCTACGTACATTCCGTCACTCTTTAACTTCCACGCTCGTACGACGGCGACGACCGAGCGAGACGTCGCCGCTTGGACGGTAATGACTTGGCCGGGAGACTGGGCGGCCGATACCGGCGCTGAAAAAAATCCCGCGACGATGCCCGTTGACGTCACGGCTACAAAAACGCCGGAGAGACCCTTGAGGACCTTGAATCTCATCGAATACGATAATGACGCGGCGCTGAGAGGACGAACGCCGGAGAGATAAGCGTTGAACCACGCACGCCGTGCTCGGGCTATTCGGCCTAGAAACGTAACAACACCTTGACGCGGTCCACACCTAAGTCTACGAATGGTGTTCACTACGACACTCTCACGTCGATGAACTTTTTCCGTCCGGCGTACTTGCGGATTCTCGCCGCGCTCCTCACGCTGCTCATCATCCTCGCGGCCGCGTACGGCGTCCTGTTTCGGCCGCTCACCCAGATCATCTCGACGGTTGGTGGACTCGTCCTGGGAGTCTGGCGTGTTCGCTCACTGCTCGTAAGGTCGTATCCACCAGACTCCACCGGCGTCGACCTCGTTCTCGAGACGGAAATCTTGTTTTTGCTGGTGGTCGTTGCACTGCGCGCTGCCTTTTTCATGGGACCCAAAGCCTTCATCCGCTTGAACAGCGGCCAGCCGACTAAAGACATGGACGTCGACGAGATCGCCAAAAGTTCCGACGTCGAAGAGGTGGCCGAGAACGGCGGCGACTAAAATTATGAGGTGGAACCCGAAAAGGTCATTCTCTACTACTGCTTTACGCCCCTCGACGACCTCGACGCGGTGCTCCTCTGGCAACGTACATTGTGCGAAAGCCTCGGACTAAAAGGTCGAATTCTTCTTTCTCCGCACGGCATAAACGGCACGCTCGGCGGGCCCATGTCAGCAATAAAGAGGTACATCAAGCAGACCAAGGAGTATCCAGGCTTCAAGCGCACTGATTTCAAATGGTCCGAAGGAACGGGCGAGGATTTTCCTCGACTTCGCATCCGCGTTCGCGACGAGGTCGTCACCTTTGGCGCGCCCGGTGAACTCAAAGTCGACGCGCGAGGGGTTATTGGTGGTGGGCAGCGTCTCAGGCCCTCCGAGGTGAACCAGCTGGTCGCCGAGCGTGGCGACGAAGTGGTTTTCTTTGACGCTCGCAACGCCTTTGAAGCAAAGATCGGAAGATTTAGGAACGCGATTGTGCCCGACGTAAAAACGACACGCGACTTTGTTCGCGAGTTCGATTCCGGAAAGTACGACCATCTAAAGGACCGGCCCGTCGTGACGTATTGCACCGGCGGCGTTCGCTGCGAAGTCCTTTCCTCGGTAATGAAAAATCGAGGCTTCAATGAGGTCTACCAAATCGACGGCGGCATTATGCGCTACGGCGAAGAGTTCGGTGATCGGGGACTTTGGGAAGGCTCGCTCTACATCTTTGACAACCGAATGAATCACGAGTTCAGCGACGAGGTCGTCACGTTAGGACGGTGTGAACGCTGCGACGCGCCAACGAGCAAGTTTTACAACTGCGCCAATCTCGCCTGTCGAAAACTCATACTTCTTTGCGCCACGTGCAAGTCGGACAACATCAGCACGAACTGCTCACCACAACACGAAGAGCTATAAGAGATCACGAGCGCGACGTGACGATGCCCCTCACGTAGTCAGTACGCACCGAGTGTCGACGGTGCGGTCATCTGCTCGCCATCCTTAGGGTTGCGCCAAAGACTCTGTCGACGAAGCACTCCGACTATTCACCGGTTTCAGCGTTGACAGTTTCCAGCACGATGTCGAGATGACCGAGATGGCGCGCGTATTCCTGAAGCAGATGAAACAAAATCCGCTCGAGCGTGGGCTCACTCGCGCCATTCCACCGCTCGCCGGGTTGGCCCACATTTTCGAGGCTGCTGCCTTCAACAATCTCCCTGCTGCGACCTCCTTGAACAAGTAGAGCAGCGAGTACTTCGTCTCGTGTTTCACTTTCAGCGACGTGCCACCGGCCGTCTCGTTCGTCACCTCCCGGGTCACCTACATCGAGGCACTCAAAGCCCCAAACGAACCATCGTCGCTCGACGTAAGTCAAGTGTTTGGCGAGTTCGAGCGGTGTCCAACCCGACGCGAGGTGACTGTGGCGAAGCTCACTCTCGGGGAGCTTCTCAATACGTTCGATGATGCTGTTGCGAAAAAAATCAAGGTACGTGAGAAATGCTTCGGCTCGAGAAGCGAGTGGAGTAGTTGGACTCGGAACGTTGTAGGGCATCGAGGACGTTAGGACAGTGCCCTAAAGAGCCTCGACCCAGATGAGTTGAGCCGCCTCCGTAGATAGGATCAGCGGTTTGCCGGCCACCGTGAGGGCGATCTCATGGGGTCCAAGTATGGACTCCGTCATCCTCACTTCGCTGCCCTCTTTAATGGCGTGTTCGGTGAGCATTGACAACAACGCGGGCGCCTCGTGTTCGGCGACTTCGGAGATTCTCCGGACCGTGGCGGGCGTGCCAGGTTCTAGATCGGCGAGGGCGACGAGATCACCATAGGGTGCCTCGCGACCAGGTACGACGTTGCCGTGAGGGCAGGTCGCGGGAGAACCCATGGTCACGTCAAGTTGATCAACGACGGCGTCAGACATCGCCGATGAGATCCGATCGGCCTCCACGTCGGCCGTGGCCCAATCAAAACCGAGCACGTCGGTGAGCCAGCGCTCCAAGATTCGGTGACGCCGCACGAGTGCCGTCGCGGTACGCTCACCGTTCTTGGTGAGTGTGACGCTTCGATCGTTGCCGAGTTCGACCCATCCGTCACGCTTCAAGCGCTGGAGTGCGTCAGAAACTGTTGGCGCACTGACCGCGAGCCAGTAGGCCAAGCGACTCGGTCGAACGACCTCGCCTTCGGCCGCGATGCAGTAAATCGCCTCGAGATACTTGTCGACGGTGGCGGTATGAGTAGTGGGCATCTAGAACACCACACCACGAGGAAGCATCGAATATCTGCTTGGGGCCTTCATTTAGGTCAGGCTAACCGTGGGGCCTTGCTCCGTCAAAGTCGACGTCACGTGAGGACGCGTGGAGCGGGCGCTCCTCTCGGCTCTTCAAAACCCGCATCGTAGGCACCATCGTGCCATATACTTGCATGCTGTCAAGCAATTAAAACTTGAGGGAAATGGGAGTTTTCGATGTCGATGATGAAAGAAGCACATCACGATCGCTACAAATGGATCGCCCTGACGAACACCACGTTGGGTGTCTTTATGGCGGTGATCAACTCCTCGATTATCCTGATCTCGCTTCCGGCGATCTTTCGCGGCATCGGCATCAATCCACTTTCACCGGGCAACGTTGGCTACCTCTTGTGGCTCATGATGGGCTACCTCTTGGTGACGGCAGTGCTCGTCATCAGTCTTGGTCGCCTCGGCGACATTGTTGGTCGCGTACGAATATTTAATCTCGGCTTCGCCGTCTTCACCTTCGCGTCCGTTCTCTTAGCCATCGACCCCTACCACGCCTCCGCGGGCGCACTCTGGCTCGTTCTGTGGCGACTCGTCCAAGGCGTAGGCGGTGCGATGCTCTTCGCGAACTCGAGCGCCATTCTCGTTGACGCCTTCCCGTCTGATCAGCGTGGCCTCGCCATGGGTGTGAACCAAGTCGCCGCCATTGGCGGATCGTTCGTTGGACTTATTGCGGGTGGACTTCTCTCCATTGTCGACTGGCGCCTGGTCTTTTGGGTCTCGGTACCCTTTGGCATCATTGGCACCGTCTGGAGTTACATGAGTCTTCGCGACAACGGTATTCGCACCAAGGCGAAGATCGACTGGTCGGGAAACTTCACCTTCGCCGTCGGTCTCACCGCACTCTTAGTCGGCATTGTCTACGGCATCGAACCCTACGGGACCCACGATATGGGCTGGACCTCGCCACTCGTCTTGAGTTCCTTTGCGATCGCGATCGTGTTTCTCGTCGCGTTCTTCATCATTGAGACCAAGGCCGAATCACCGATGTTCAATCTTCGGCTCTTTAAGATTCGCGCGTTCTTCATGGGCAGTTTCGCGGGGCTACTGGCGGCCATCGCTCGAGGTGGACTGCAGTTCATGCTCATCATCTGGCTGCAGGGAATCTGGTTGCCACTGCACGGCTACAACTACTCCGACACACCCCTATGGGCCGGCATCTTCTTGCTGCCTCTCACGGTCGGCTTCTTGCTCGCTGGACCGATCTCGGGCTTTCTCTCTGATCGCCACGGCGCGCGCATACTTTCGACAACGGGACTGAGCATCTTTGCGCTCAGCTTCGTGGGCCTCCTCTTTATTCCCACGAACTTCGCTTACTGGATCTTCGCGTTGCTGGTCTTCTTGAACGGTGTCGGCGGCGGTATGTTCTCCGCGCCTAACCAAGCGGCGGTCATGAACTCGGTGCCGGCCGATCAGCGCGGTGGGGCGGCGGGAATACAAGCCGCGTTCATGAATACCGGCATGGTGCTCTCGATCGGCATCTTCTTCTCGCTCATGATTGTCGGCCTGACCAATACATTGCCCAAGGCAATGTTTAAGGGACTGAGCGCTCACGGCGTCGTCGCGAGCCAAGCTCACCAGATCGCCAGTCTGCCCGCGGTTGGCAGTCTCTTCTCGTCATTTTTGGGCTTCAACCCGCTGAAGAGTTTGCTCGTGAGCCAGGCGAATACCAGCGTGACGCACGCCCAGTGGACGACGCTCACTGGCAAACAGTTCTTCCCCAATCTCATTGAGAGTCCCTTCCACCACGGGCTGATCATCGTCTTCGCCGCGGCCATCGCCATGTCTGTCGTGGGTGCGCTCTTTTCCGCGCTGCGTGGCGACAAATTTGTCCATCAACAAGAGTCGCTCTCCAAGCACGCTGGCGAACTGTCGGAGAGCTCCGGTGGCGTGCCCGGCGAGATTGCCATCGAGTCCGAGGTCGTTCGATGACGTCGCGCGAATCCTCCAGCAACGAAGCCCAACTCGCCGCTCGACTTCGCTTCGTACTCGTTCGAATGACGCGCACGCTTCGTCGAGACGGAACGTCGAGCCTTTCGCCGTCACAGATCTCCGCGCTCGCGACCCTCGAAGAGTTCGGCTCGATGCGCATCAGCACGCTCGCGACCTACGAGTCGATTGACCCCTCAGTCGCAACACGCGTCGTGGCGAGTTTGGAGAGTCAAGGACTCGCTGAGCGCAAGGATGACCCAGACGACAAGCGCGCCAGTCTCGTTGGACTCAGTGACGTTGGTCGAAAGGCGCTCGAAGAACTTTGGAGCGAACGAACCATTGGACTGAGTTCACGCCTCGAACGTCTCACGGCCAAAGAGCGCCTCAGTGTCGAGGCAGCACTACCAGTACTCGAAAAATTGGCGCGCGACAACTAACTGCCCGTAACGGCCGATTAGGCGAGTGCCGCGTCCAGGGTGATCGTGGTCCCGGTAAGGGCCTTGCTCACGGGGCAGCCCAACTTCGCGTCGTTCGCCGCCTTCACGAAGCCCTCTTCATCGAGACCCCCGACCTTGCCGCGCACCGTGATCGCGATGTCGGGGATGCGAAAGCCTCCCGCGGGATCAGGTCCGAGGCGGACTTCAACGTCGACGACGAGTGACTCGGGCGTTCCGCCAGCGGCGGCGATACCTGCTGAAAGTGCCATGGCGTAGCAGGCGGCGTGGGCGGCGGCGATGAGCTCTTCGGGGCTCGTCGTGCCCTCAGCTTCCTCTGCTACTCGCTTGGGAAATGAAACATCAAAGGTCGCCAGACCACTACTGACCAGCTCTACTTTTCCTGCTCCGTCTTGGAGGCCACCCGTCCACGTGGTGCGCGCCTTGCGTGTTGGCATCTCATTCCTCTCGTTGGATTAACTGAGCGCATCCTACGTTCCGGCCCACCCGTTCGTCGAAGAGAACGCAAATACTCAAACGACGAGTGCTCAAGCGCCGCCTTTTGCGTCGGCGAATCGAGCGGTCGTGAAGGCAATCGTGATGGGAACACTGAGCGCGAAGACGACCAGCATAAGAGTGACCAGGACGAGCGACGAACCGCGGGTGTGATCGTGAACGAACGCGAACTCAATCATGCCCGACGTGACGGCGTAGGCGAGAAGCGCCCATTTGAAAACCGTAGCGAACGTCGCCCAGGCAAAGTTCTCTAGACGCGCGAGAAGAAATGCCGCCGCGACGAGTAGCGCAAGTGCTGCGCACAACAATGCGGTAGCGAGTCCCAAGGGCGCTTTGCGAGGAGCGTAGGAGGCGAGAAGAATTCCCCCCACAACCACGAGTCCGAGCGCGCCAGAACTGAGCCAGCCAATCGGTGGGTACGCGCACTCAACAACGTGGCGAGCTTCTGGAGCGTGCAGTGTGCTCACCTCGACCCCAGTCTCGTCATGATGATGAGCGTGGCCACTTGCATGACACCGAGGATTCCGGCTGTGTAGACGAATCGCTGCATCAGTCGATGAATGACCTCACCGTTCGGTACCGGTTTATTCATCTCATAGAGCACCGCAATATTTGCGGGCTCGAGCACGCCCAACGCGGTGGTCGCCATTATCCCCACGACGCAAAACGAAACGACGAGCCACGCGTGATTCGGACTCGACGCTGAAAGGTTGCCCAAGGAGCGAGCTACCTGAAATCCAGTGGCGAGCGTCATCATGACAACCGTGGGCATGATGATGACCATCATGGGCATGAACCGAGCGGAAAACTCCGCGCGTGCGGGAATCGAAAGGCGTCCAAGAATTGGACCAATCACCAGTCCCACAAAGAGATCGATGCCAGTCCACAGTCCCCCACCGACAACGTGGTTGAACATCAGGCCCCATTGCCAGTTAAAGCCAATGGAAAGCGCCACGAAGATCACCGCCATTGCCACCACCGGCAGTCCCGCCAGTGGCACCACCTGGATCTTTGTTCTTTCACGTGGCGGCCCCTGTTGTGTCGGGGCATTCACGACCATCGCGTCGTCGCTCAAGGTTGTCTCCCTCCTGGAACTATTTCCTGCAATCTACTCACCATCGATGCTGCACGCTGGGAATTACGACGAGCACTCATCAGCTGACGTAGCGACCCTTATCAGGTATGACGTAATCGCTTGTCAAATCCCTTGTTCTCTGTCATGCTGAACGACATGACCACGATTACCAACCACGACAACGGAATGCCTATTTGGGTCGACGTCAACGTTGAGACCCTGGAGCAACATCACGATTTGCGAGCGTTTCTTAGCGCGCTCTATGGCTGGACCTGGGACGTTGGGGGCCCCGAGACGGGTTACTACTCAATCGCGTCGCACAACGGCCAGCCCGTCTTCGGCGTTGGGCAAGGTGAGGGGGCGAATGGCGAGGCCATCACCTACTTCAAGACCTCGAGCATCGATGAAACCTTTGACCAAGCGATTGAGCTCGGATCGAGCATTGTCGTTCCCGTCACGCAAGTCATGGACATTGGCACTATGGCGATATTGACCGATCCCTTTGGCGCGCGACTCGGACTTTGGCAACCTGGAACTTTTGGGGGCTTTGGCGTGGCGTACGAAGCGAACGCACCGGGTTGGTTCGATCACGTCTCGAGCGACCCTGCGGAAGCGAGCGAGTTTTATGCCAGCATCACTGGACACACGCTTTTTTCTCCGGACCTTGATATGCGCATTCTCCAGAACGGTGAGCAGTGGTTCGCGAGCATCTCGCACTCACAAACAGGCGCCGAGCCACAGTGGAATTCAATTTTCGTTGTCGATTCGCTCACGCGAATCCACGAGACCGCTCCTCGTCTCGGCGGCGCCATACTTATAGAAGAAATGCCCGTTCCGGGCAGCGCCATCTGCGTCTTTAGCGAACCGGTGAATGGAACATTGATGACGGTGATGAGGGCCGGCGAACAACCGAGTTAAATCGCTCGCTGACCCGCCAAAAAAGGGGGGTCCATCATGGGCTACGTTCGCCGAAAGTATGGCGACTCTCTAAAAGGGTGCCCAAGCACGTATTAATACGAAGGAGCAGCCGTTGGCCCCTAAAGAGCGCCCAACGAGTTACTACGAACAAAAAAAGCGAACAATCATGCTGATCTGAATGTTCATAATCTTTCGGCTCAAGTTCTCATATGCCCTGAGGCGCAAACTGTCCCGTCTCAAACGACTCACGTGAATCAACGTAAAATAATCATTTGCACTAGAAGGATAGGGCAATGTGAATCTCTTCGTGGAAATAAATTTTTAATGAAGTTTCAGTGGTAATTTGGCCCTTTCACCAGGTATCATGTTAGGTAGCTGAAATGCTAGGTTATAGACAATTAGTCAGATATATCGAACGATAGTAAATCAGATCCGGAGATTTCATATGAAGAAACATTTCTCGAAGTTCGCAGTTGGAACTGCCACGGTTTCACTACTGCTGGTCGCTGCGATACAAGGAATCTCCGGCGCAAGTCCGGGCTCTCCACCGAACCAAAATCGGGGAGCTTCACCAGTATTCAACGGTGCTGGCCCCTGGCAGGTCGACAACAACTCTGCGACCGTTGCCCGAGTTTGTCCAACGTCTCCATACGCGGCGTCGTGCGACTCGTACGTTCTTGGACTAGACCAAAAAAATGGGCAGAGCCCCTTTGGCAATCGTGGTCAGCACGTCCCAGCGCGTCAAGATCAAGTGGATACCTTCGCCGAAAACATTGGCGCGTTAAGTCCCGCTCAAATTATCGGCGCCTACAACTTTCCAACGACCTCGGCTTCGGGAGCACTCCCGGGAACCGGTACGACCATCGCCATTGTCGACGCGTATGACGACCCAAATATTGTGAGCGACCTAGGAACATTTGACAACCAGTTCGGAATCCCACAGTTGTCGTCGTGCGCCATCACTGCGACGAGTGGTCCGTGCCTGCAAAAGGTGAGCGAAACCGGTACTACGGCACTCCCCGCGTTCGATGAAGGCTGGGCGGGCGAAATAAGTATCGACGTCGAGTGGGCTCACGCCATTGCCCCCGGGGCGAGCATTCTCCTGATTGAAGCAAACTCAGCCAATATGGGCGACCTCTCCAGGGCAATTGGTTATGCATCAACGAAGGCCAAGTACGTTTCCATGTCGTTTGGACTCTCGGAAAACAGCATCGAAAAGACGATGGACATGTTTTTCATGAGTTCGACCTCGAGTTACTTTGCGGCGTCTGGTGACAGCGGCCTTAACGTTTCGTGGCCGTCCACATCCCCAAAGGTAATCTCCGTCGGCGGAACGACCTTGAATCTGACACCATCAGGGACAATCGCTTCGGAGACCGGATGGGCCAATGGAGGCGGAGGCTGCAGCGTCTACGAAACTGCTACTTCAAATCAAGCGAACTCTCCGGGGTACGCCCAGTCCAACTGTGCCGGAAAACGCGCAACGCCCGACGTCGCAGCGGACGCGGACCCCAATACCGGTGTTTACGTCTATAACTCCAACGGATTAGAGGGAACCACGGGTTGGTACACGGCGGGAGGTACGAGCGTCGCGACTCCGATCTGGGCTGCTCGAGCTGCGAACACAGGTATCACCGTCAACCAGGCTTACGTGTACGGATCAAATAGCATCAACTTCGACAACATCACCCAAGGTGGAAATGGCGCCACGTGCAACGTTGGCTACAACATGTGCACCGGCCTTGGAAGCTGGAACAACTAAGTAAGGGCCTGATACCCAACGCAATATCTTTAACGTTCGACGACAAGTACGCCTGGCATTGGACCTATGTTCAATGCCAGGCGTACTTTCTTTGACATCGTAGTCATACGTGCTCGATTCAGCAAAAGGCGATCTCTGACAATGTCGGTCCTCGAAGGCAAGATGTTGAATGCCGCCTCCTCGGTCGCTCTCCTTCTCCAAAAGGAACCGGCGCCAAGCTTTCTCAGGCGGATATTTGTACGACGGCGCTCAGGTGGCGAGTCTGCACTAGCCACGCGACGCACACCGTCGACGGACGATTGTGGCCTTCGATCGACTCACGAATGGCTCATCGAGACGCTCGCGCCTCCGTCGTTCGACCCCAACAAAAGGTGCGTAATGGACCTCGGGCTATTGAAACGCGGATATTAAGCTCAGCCCTATGCAGTTCTGCGACCACGCCGGGACCTCTTCCCACTTTTGCG